>ODAJ012169645.1_pt1 | contig 10151 bp, 8 predicted proteins | sample 1539241 | NCBI WGS metagenome assembly ODAJ01 (sample SAMN02144231, study PRJEB22623) | gut metagenome | biome: sheep rumen | host: Ovis aries | place: New Zealand
TTGTTTTCCAGCATACAGATTCCTCCTGTGAAAAGAGGCCCGGCTCAGGCCGGATTCCTTTTCGTGCTTATCCTATCTCAAAAGTCAGGAAAAGACAAGGCGCTTCGCCAAAGATTCGGCAAGCGTTCTCCATTTCGTCACATGAGGTTTGTCAGGGCCGCGGGATGTGTGGTATAATCCCTTCTGTCTTTGCGCGGGCAGGGCCCGCGCCATTCTTGGAGGAAGTATGCGACTGAAGAAGCTGGAGCTGTACGGGTTCAAGTCCTTTGCCCAACGGACGGAAATCATCTTCAATGAGGGCATTACGGGCATCGTGGGGCCGAACGGCTCCGGAAAGAGCAATATCGCCGACGCGGTGCGCTGGGTGCTGGGAGAGCAGAGCGCGAAAACCCTGCGCGGCGCCAGCATGCAGGACGTGATTTTCAACGGCACGCAGAAGCGCAGGCCCATGAGCTACTGCGAGGTGTCCCTGGTTTTTGAAAACGAGGATCACGCCCTCCCCGTGGATTATGCCGAGGTCATGGTGACCCGCCGGGTCTACCGCAGCGGAGAAAGCGAGTATTTTCTGAACCGTTCCGCCTGCCGCCTGAAGGACGTGATCGACCTGTTCCGGGACACGGGCATCGGCAAGGAGGGCTACTCCATCATCGGGCAGGGCCGGATTGACGAAATTCTGTCCCGCAAGGGGGAGGACCGGCGGCAGGTGTTCGAGGAGGCCGCGGGCATCGTCAAGTTCAAGGCCCGGAAGGAAGAGGCGGACCGGAAGCTGCAGCGCACCCGGGACAACATGACCCGCGTGGACGATATTCTGGAGGAAATGGGCCGGCGCCTGGGCCCCCTGGAGGAGCAGTCCCGGAGCGCGCGAACCTATCTGGAGCTGGCGGAGGAGCTGAAAAGGCTGGACCTGAACCTGTTCCTGATCCGGTCGGACCGGATGGAGGCCAGGCTGCGGGACAACGACCGGGACCTGGAGGCGCTGCACAGCATTCTGGATCAGACGGAGATCGCCCTGCAGCAGAAAACGGAGCAGCGCGACGCGCGCCAGGCGGAGATCGCGGAGCTGGAGGCCCGGGTGGCCGAGGCGCATGCCAGCCAGATGGCGGGCATGGAGGCGGTGCACCAGGCGCAGGACAATCTGCGGGCCGTGGAGGAGCGGAGCCGCAACCGGCAGGAAAACCGGGAGCGGATTGACGGAGAAATGCAGGAGGCGGCCGCGCATCTGGCGGAGCTGGACAGGCTGCAGGCGGAAGCCGGGAGCGGGGAGGAAACCCGGACCCGGAGCCTGGCGGAGCGGGAGGAGATGCTCCGGAAGGCGGAGGCGGAGGAGGCAGCCGCCCTGCAGACGGAGCAGGAGAAGGAGCAGGCCCTCGAAACCCAGAAGGCCGCCATGATGGAGGCCATGAACCGGCAGGCGGCGGCGCAGAACGACCAGACGCGGCTGAAGACCATGCTTTCCACCATGGAAGCGCGCCTGGCGGAGGTGACCGCGACCTGCGAGGAAATGAGGCGCGAGGGGCTTCATCTGGAGGATCAGGCCTCGGAGGCGCGGCGGATGCTCTCGGCCGAGGAGCGGAAGCAGCAGGAGCTGGAGGAGGCGCTGCAGGGCGTGCGGGCCTCGCTGGAGGAGGCGGACGCCCGCGTCATTTCCGCCCGCCAGGCCTACGATCAGCGCCTGAGCGAGCTGCGGGAGGCGGAATCCCGGCAGAAGCTGCTGGCGGAAATGTCCGCGGAGATGGAGGGCTATTCCCATGCGGTGCGCGGCGTGATGCGCTATGCCCGGGAAAGGGGCATGAAGGCGGTGCGCGGCGCGGTCAGCCAGCTGCTGGAGGTGCCGCGGGAGTATGAAACGGCGATGGACATGGCGCTGGGCGCGGCCCAGCAGAACATCGTCACCGAAAACGAGGAAACGGCGAAAACGCTGATTGATTATCTGCGCAGCCATCATCTGGGGCGGGCGACCTTCCTGCCCATGTCGGCCATCCGGCCCAAGCTGCTGACCTCCCGGGAGCGGGAGGCGCTGTCGATGCCCGGGTGCCTGGGCGTGGCGTCGGAGCTGGTGAAATGCGATCCGGCCTATCAGCCGGTGATCGACAACCTGCTGGGCCGGACCGTGGTGGCCGATAACCTGACCCACGGCATCGCCATCATGCGGCGGGGGAATCATGCCTTCCGCCTCGTCACGCTGGAGGGTGACGTCATGCACTCCGGCGGTTCGATGACCGGCGGCTCTGTGTCCTCCCGGACGGTGAACCTGTTTTCCCGGGAGCGGGAGCTGAAGGAGCTGACGGAAACCCTCCGGACGGGGCAGGAGGAGCTGGAGCGGCTGCTGGGCGCCATGCAGGAGGGCCAGCGGAAAAAGGACGACTGGAAGCGGCAGTCCGCGGACGCGCTGGAGGCCCTGCATCAGCAGGAAATCGCCGTGGCGCGGGAAACCGAGCGGGTGAAGAACAGCCAGGATGAGCGGAACACGCACGGCATGCGGCTGCGGGAGACGGAGGCTGCCCGGGAGCAGCTGATGGAATCCATGATGCAGATCCGGGAGCAGCTGTCCATGGCCTCCGGAACCGCGGAGGCGCAGGATGAAACCCGGGAGGAGATGGCCCGGGAGGCGGAGCGGATGCAGCGCGAGCTGACCGGGGCCCGGGAGCGGACCGAGGCGGCCAAGCAGGAGACCCTGCGGCTGACGCTGGAGGTGAACGATCTGCGGCATGAGCTGGAAACCATGCTGCGCGACAGCGCCCGCTATGAGCAGGAAAAGGATCGCGCCCGGAGGGAGCAGGAGCGGCGGGAGCAGACCCTGCGCACCCTGGAGCAGGCGGAGCAGGAGGATCAGGTGCGGCTGAGCGCGCTGCAGGCCGCGCTGCAGACGGCCCAGGAGGAGCTGCAGCGCCGGGAGCAGGCGGCGGAGACGCTGGAGGATGCCCGCCAGGAGCGGCAGGCCGCGCTGCGGGAGCTGCTCTCCGAGGTGGAGGGCCTGCACACGGATCACAACCGGGACAGCGATAAGGCTCACCGGCTGGAGCTTTCCCGGTCCAGAACGGACGGGGATCTCAAGGCGCTGCGGGACCGCATCTGGAACACCTACGAGCTGACCTACGCCGGGGCGGAGGCTTTCCGGCAGACGGAGGGCTTCAACGTCACCGAGGCGGATCGGCGGGCGGCGGAGCTGAACACCGAAATCCGCGCGCTGGGTCCGGTCAACATTCACGCCGTGGAGGAGTACGCGGAAACCCGGGCGCGCTATGACGAGCTGCAGGACCAGCGGAAGGACATGGAGCGGGCGGAAAAGGATCTGAAGGAGCTGATCGCCCAGCTGCTGGAGCAGATGAAGACCACCTTTGTCGAGCAGTTCACGCTGCTGCAGGGTTATTTTTCGGAAAGCTTTGAGCGCCTCTTCGGCGGCGGCCACGCGGAGCTTTCCCTGATGGATCCCGATGATCCGCTGAACTGCGGCATCGAAATCAACGCGCAGCCGCCGGGCAAGAAGCTGCAGCTGCTGTCCCTGCTGTCGGGTGGGGAGCGGACGCTGACGGCGATCGCGATTCTGTTCGCCACGCTCAAGCTCAAGCCGACGCCCTTCTGCATCCTGGACGAGATTGAGGCGGCGCTGGACGATGCGAACATCGGCTACTACGCGGATTACCTGGTGGAATATTCCAAATCCACCCAGTTCGTCGTCGTCACCCACCGCAAGGGCACCATGGAGCGGGTGAACAGCCTCTATGGCGTGGCGATGGAGGAGCAGGGCGTGAGCAAAATGGTTTCCGTATCCCTGAAGGATTATGAGGAATGAGAAACGGACTGAGAGGAGGAAAACGGGATGAAACGAGGATGGGCGGTGCTGCTCTGCGCGTGCCTGCTGTGCGTTCTGGGCGCGGCGGCCGCGGAACGGGCGGATCTGCTGGATGTTTTTCAGGCGGAGGAGGAGAGCATGTCCTGGCTCGGAACGGCGATCCCCATCGGCGACGGGACGCTGCTGGCCTCCGGGGCCGTGATGGAGGGCGCGGAAGAGGTGACCGTCACGGACGGCTTCAGCCCCTGGGATGCCAGCGCCTGGATCAGCGGGGACGGGGCGGTGGCCTTCATCCTGTACGATGAGGAGGAGACGCCCTCCCAGCGGGACATCTATCCGCTGATTTCGCCGGACATGCGGATTGCCGCGGATCAGCTGACGCTGCGCACCGGGGACGAGCTGGGCTCGCGGATCAACCGGCGGGTGCTGTCCCTGCAGGAATATGACTGGTACGGGCACGAGGCCTTCCTGGCGGAGCTGTCCGGGCCGGTGGAGCTGGGCGCGGCCGCGCTGACGGAGGGCAATGAGCTGGCCGGCATGGTGATCGCCTCCTTTGCGGAGGGAGAAAACCGCTACGTCCTCCTCTCCGCCACCGCCATCGCCGAATACATCGCCGAGGCGGCGGAGGAAATCAACGGGACGCCTGAAATGCCCGAGCCGGAAGGCTTTGCCGTCACCGTGGAGGATGGAAATCTCGTGTCCTTTGACTGGTCCGGCATGACGCTGGAAATGGAGGAGGGAGAGCGGGCCTATCTGCAGGTGATGGACACGGCCAACAGCTTCTTTACCTTCTTCCCGCTGGCGGAGGCGGAATGCCCGATCCGGATGCTGCTGGTTCCGGGGCATACCTATATCTCCGGCGTTGCGGTGACCCGGGAGGCGCCCTCCGGCGTGCTGGACGCGTACGTGGTGACGGAGCTGCCGGAGGCGGAACCGCTCACGGAGCACGGCTTTACCTCCCAGATCTGCTCTCTGGCCCTGGCCCCCGCGGAGGGGCTGGCGGACGGGGCGGAGCCCACGCCGGTGGACCGCGTGACCCCGGAGGAGCTGAAGGCCGGACGGGTGTATTTCTATTCACAGTCCAGCTATACGGTGGAGGAGAGCATTTCGGATCTTTCCCTCCTGGTGACGCTGACCACTCCGGACGGCGACACCTATACCTATGTCAGCGGCTGGATCTATGAGCCCGCGTACATGGACAGGGATGTGTGGTTCGTGTCGCTGGAGAATATGGGCTTTCTGCAGGTGCTGCGTTCCGACCTCTTCCGCGAGGGCGAATACGAAATCAGCTTCTATGTGGGCGGCAAGCTGGGAGACCGCTTTACCTTCACCATTGGCCAGGAAGTGACGGATCTGTAAGAGAGGAGTGAAAACCATGCCCAACTATGCGCTGCCGGACGCCGTCTTTGAGGCGGCTGCCGCACGGTTTCCAACCCCGTTTCATCTGTACGACGAGCAGGGAATCCGCCAGAATGCCAGGCGGCTGAACGCGGCCTTTGCCTGGTGCGCCGATTTTCGGGAATATTTCGCGGTCAAGGCGCTGCCCAACCCCTCCATCCTGCGCATCCTCCGGGAGGAGGGCTGCGGGGTGGACTGCTCCTCGGGCACCGAGCTGACCCTGGCGGCCGCCTGCGGCTTCTCCGGGGATGAGATCATCCTGTCCGCCAACGCCATGCCGCCGGAGGAATATGCCCAGGCCCGGGCGCTGGGGGCGACGATCAACCTGGACGATCAGTCGGATATCGCGACGCTCCGGACGCACGGGGGAATCCCCTCCTGCGTGTGCCTGCGGTACAATCCCGGCGGGCAGTTCGCCATCGGCAACATGATCATGGGCAACCCGGGAGAGGCCAAATACGGCATGACCCTGCCGCAGCTGCAGGAAAGCCTGGCAATCCTGCGGGCGGAGGGAGTGGAGGCCTTCGGCCTGCATGCCTTCCTCTCCTCCAACACGATGGATACCTCCTATTTCCCGCAGCTGGCCAGGCTGCTGCTGACCCTGGGCAAGGAGCTGGCGGAGGCCTCCGGCCTGCGCTTCGCCTTCATCGATCTGTCCGGCGGCGTGGGCATTCCCTACCGGCCGGAGGAAAAGCCCGCGGACATCGAGCTCATCGGCGAGGGCGTGCGCTCGGCCTATGAGGATCTCTTCCCGGAGGGCGGCGTGGGAATCAAAACGGAGCTGGGGCGCTGGATGACGGGCCCCTGCGGATGGCTGGTCACCCGCGCGGTGCATGAGAAAAAAATCTACCGGGACTACATCGGGGTGGATGCCAGCGCGGTGAACCTGATTCGTCCCGCCATGTATGGCGCGTATCATCACATCACCGTATGCGGCAAGCGGGACTGGCCCCTGGACCATGTCTATGACATCACCGGCAGCCTGTGCGAAAACAACGACAAATTTGCCGTGGAGCGCCTGCTGCCGGAAATCAGCCTGGGAGACCTGCTGGTGATTCACGACACCGGCGCCCACGGCTTCTCCATGGGCTATAACTATAACGGCCGCCTGCGGTCGGCGGAAATCCTCCACACCGTGGAAGGGGAGGATCGCATGATCCGCCGGGCGGAGACGCCCGCGGACTATTTTGCGACCCTGCTCACCATACCAGGTCACCCGGACGATAGCCTGGCGGCAGCGGTTCTTCCTCCGCAAAGGTAAGGCCGGGATCCTCCAGCGCGGGCAGGAAGGCCGCGTAGGGAATGCCGGAAAACTCGCAGCCGTAGCTGCTCTGGCCGAACCAGCCGCCTTCCGCGGCGCGCAGATGGATGTCCCGGGCGAACTTGGTCGCGTTGGAACAGTCGTGCACCGCCAGAGGCCAGCCCTCCACCGCGGCGGTTTTCATGAGCCGCAGGGTCAGGTCCCGGCTGCAGATGGGGCTCAGATATCCCTCCCGATAGAAGTAAAGGGGCTCCTCCGCGTAGTTTTCCAGGTTGTTTTCGTTCAGGTGCAGCTCCGCGCAGTTCATAAAATCGATTCCCGTGGACAGGATCTGATCCTGCTTCCGATGGAAAACCTCAAAGAACTCCCGGGTCATGGGCGTTTCGATCCCGACCCGGGGGATCCATTTTTTGGCGGTTTTCATGGCCTGGATGACCCCGTCGGCGGCCTGGGTCGCGCCGAGGTTGAAGCGGAGCTCGTCCAGTCCCGCCTCGCCCAGGGCGGCGAGATTCCCTTCATCGGCGAGAATGCCGTTGGTATACATGTGCTGATAGATGCCCGCCTCATGAAAACGGCGGATCACCGGCATGTACAGCTCGATCTCCATGAAGGGCTCCAGATAGACATAGGCGATGCCGGTGGGATGGCGCTGCAGGGCGAAGAGCAGCGGCAGATCCTCCTCCCGGTATTTCGTCCCGCCGATCTCCCACAGCCCCTCGCCGATGGGCGGGATCTGATCCAGCACGCCGTAGTCGTAGCAGAAGGGGCAGGCGGCGTTGCAGCGGTTGGTGCGGCGGACGGCGGAGAGGCCGGAGCCCAGCAGGCAGCTGCGGCATCCGGCGGGGAACCGGTCCTCCGGCCCGACGAACAGGGTGCAGCGGGCCTGACCGGGCGCATAGGGCACGCTGCCCTCCCGGCCGGGCACCACGGCGCGGAGGCCGGGAATGTCCGCGAGCAGCGCCGCGCGGCGGCGCTCCACAGCGGTTTCGATCTGGGTAAAGACGGCGGAGGCGATTTCCCGCTGCCGCGGGCCAAGGGGTTCCTCCTCGGGCAGCTCCGCAAAGAAACGGAACCAGGTCAGTGCGTCCTGCTTGGAAATGTTCATGAGCGACCTCCAATCGATTCTGCTTTTCAGGGCCCACGCCGTGCGGATCCCGCACGCAGGCGGCCGGAAACAGGCATCTCCAGCCTGGGAATGTTTCAATCATATTGCGATTCATTGACAAAATCAAGAGAATCAGGTAAGATAAAGGTCCGAAAACCGGTTTCGGTTTTCGCTTTTTGGTGGCTTCGAGGACGGGAGGAACATCAGGAGGATCGATCGTGATCAGGAAATTATCCTTATGTCTGCTGTTGTGGGCGGTGCTGCTGTGCGCCTGCTGCCCCGCGATGGGGGAGGAAGCGGAGACCGGCATCGTATATGATGACGATGGAGGCATCTGGGATTTTGACAGGGGAACCTATACCGCTCCGGACGGCCGGGTGGTGACGATCGAGAAGGAAAACGGCTCCGGTTCCGGCGGCTCGGGCGGCGCCATCACGGTGACGGACTCCTCCGGCGTGGAGGGCATTCCCGTGAATCCTGACGGCAGCATCACCGTGGAATCCGGGCAGATCCGCAGCGTGGAAGAGGGGTCCACCTCCTCCGGCGGGCTGACCCAGGAGGAATGGGAAGCACGGATGCAGAAGGCCCTGGATCGCAACGGGGATTATACCGAAACCTGGTACTTCGGCCCGGAAAAGGATCCCGTCTCCGTCGAGGTGCTGTATGTCGGTCTGGGACGTTCCATGGTGCAGAACTCCAGCGGCGTTTTCCTGGTCAACACCTGTGACCTGGCCTGGGCGTCGGACGCGCCCGCCAGTCAGGCGCTGGCGGTGGTGAATGCCAACCGGGTGGGCTATGCCGCCCTGCGCGCGAACACCAGCAACAAATCCTTCATCATGGATCACTGCATTACCGGCAGCGTGGTGCGGGTTCTTTCCTCCGGCAAGAACTGGACCAAGGTGGATTACCGGGGCATGCGGGGCTATGTGCTGACCTCGTCCCTGACCTTCTATCCCAACGTGCTGCACGGCTATGAAACCGGCAAAATCTGTATTGACGGCCGGGTGACCGGAAAGTCCACGATCAACATCCGCGCCAATGCGAACAACAAAGCCCGCATCCTGGGGGACTATGTGCTGGGCACGCCGCTGACCATCTTCTCCCGGGACGAAAAGTGGTGCGAGGTGGATGTGGAAGGCTGGCACTGCTATATTCTGACCGAGTATGTGAGCCTGGATGAACCCGGCCCCATGATGGCGCAGAACAACTGAGACACTGTGAACCGAGGCCCCGCCGGGGGCCTTTTTTGACGGCGAAAGCCGATGAACCGGAGGAGGAAAAGCGATGAAGGGACCCGTCATCACCCGCGATCAGGTCAAAACGCTGCTGGATACGCCCTTTCTGCGGGTGGTGGACCTGCAGTACGCGGAGGGAAGGCATTATTACAACGCGACGCGCAGGCCGGTGGATGAGCTGGCGGCGACCCGCACCCGGGAGGCGTTCCAGCGCATGACGCCGGACGCGGCCACCTGCCTGGTGGTGCTGCGGACGCCCGGGGATCCGCCGCGGATGCTGCTGATGCGGGAATACCGGTATCCCGCCGGTCGCTTCCTGATTTCGCCGCCCGCGGGGCTCCTGGATCCGGAGGACCGGGCGGAGGCGGAGCCTGCCCTGGCCGCGGCCAGGCGGGAAATCCGGGAGGAGGCGGGCATCACCGCGGAGCCGACGCGGCTGGAGCTGATCAATCCGCTGGTGTTTTCCTCTCCCGGCATGACCGACGAGAGCAACGCGCTGGTGCTGGCGGTCTATGATCTGCCGGATCTCAGCTGCATCAATCAGCGCGGCGCGGTGGGATCGGAATGCTTCGACGGATACCGCCTGGTGACCCGGGAGGAGGCGGAGACGCTGCTGCGGGACGGACGGGATTCGGAGGGCAATTTCTATTCGGTCTTTACCTGGGCCTGCCTGACCTGGTTCGCCTCCGGGCGCTGGGAGGCGCGGGCAGACTGAAGCCTCCCGCGACCATGGAGGTTGCGGAAATGATGGGTGACGCTGCAGAAAGTCCCGGACCGGGCTTTCGACCGGACCGGGACGAACCTGACTTATACGCTTCTGGCTGCGAAGATTACGGAGCAGTGACGAATTTACGCGATGTTATCCCAGTGTGCCCTGATATAAGCTTCCTGTTCCTCGTTGAAATCCTTGTTATAGCGGTAGAAATCCTGGATGCATTGCTCCAGCGATTTATCGGCTTTCTTTGCCCGATATATTACCTCGTTCAGATAATCTGTGGTGATGGAATCAAGTTCCCCGCCGGTTACTCTTTCCAGGTCTGAGAGAGTAAGATTTTTCGCTTCCATGGTCGTATCCTCCTGTTTCAATTCTGATTCTTTGTGTTTTTTCGGAAATATGCGGACTCACCAGCCGCCGCTTGCACCGCCGGGCTTCTCTTCCTCTGCAGTGATCAGCCCTAACGTAATCATAAGTGTTATAAATGCCATATCAGCCAGGTTTCCTCCTGAAACCGATTCCATTTCGTTAAGGTTCAGTTCTTTTCCGTTCATTCTCTCTGCCTCCTTACCTGTTTTAGCGCTTGTTTTTCTTTTCTGTTTCAGGAATCTGTTTGTATCCTTTCACTTGTTTATACGCAGAGC
>ODAJ012172573.1_pt1 | contig 10147 bp, 8 predicted proteins | sample 1539241 | NCBI WGS metagenome assembly ODAJ01 (sample SAMN02144231, study PRJEB22623) | gut metagenome | biome: sheep rumen | host: Ovis aries | place: New Zealand
GGACATTGAGCTGTCCGCCCCTTTTATGACACGGGATAGTATACCGCGGGCACATTATTGATTGTGTTTGCTGCTGAATTTTTCGATCAGATCCGGGACACTGAGGAAGTAAAAGTCATCCGGGGACTGTTTCACACCGGCGGGTGTAGTCAGGATATCCGCATAGGTATCTGAATTGGTCAGCCATTCTCCCTTTGGGGAGATCCTTGAGGATTTTTCGTCCGTAATATCTTTGTCGATGGCCAGCGCCAGGCCGTCATAATCAGCCGGAACCCGCAGCGTCAGTGTTGTTTCCACAGCTGCCGGGACTACATCGATTGCCTTTCCTTCCTCATAATCTGTGTACGAACTTTCGAAACTTGCATTGCGGGTATCACTTTTGGCAAACAGACGGTAGGTCTGTCCCTTCCAGGTGACACCTGACTCCACCATACCGGTATCGACTGCCTCTCCGATGTTGATATCGTCTTTTTCGGAGTCATCCGTGTCAAGATCGTTGATCAGAGATGTACCTGTATATTTGTCAAAAGGGAGAGCCGGATTCTCTGAAAAGCAGAAAGAATAGGGGAATGCGAAATATCCGGGTTTTACGTAGTAATTCATAGTCCCTGTCCATCGGGTCTCGATTGTGATGTCTACGTATCCGCCGGAGCGCAGTTTCATCTCTCCGCCGATCGGTTCCACTTTGGCGTCGATGATCTCAAGCCGGGCATCCTCGATGGCTTCAGGATACATCACGATTCCTTCCTCCGCCATATCATGGCTGTCGTAGCCCTGCATTGCCCAGAAAGACCTGAGATTGAAGGAGGTGTCCGTCGTATATTTGATTCCCTTCCATTCATCATAACTGGTTCCTTCCGGCGGAATATCAGGGCCGTTCATAACAACGTCAGGCTGGTCTTCCTCGTCACCGTGATTGTGCTCCCCCAGGCCGAACAGCTTCTTAGAAATATCTTCGTCCTGTTCTTTTCCGCTTTCGAAAGGCTCAGGCAGGTCATAGGGCATCTCAGTGCCCCGGCAGGCCGAAGTCAGAAGAGCCAGGGATAAGGCGGCCACAATGACAGATAATTTTTTCCGTTTTTTAGTTACCATAATGTCCCATCTCCATATCCTTTGCTTTCGCCGCCATCGATATAGTCGAATCCATTGTTTTCGGAAGAAGTGCCGTTTTCCAGGTCTCTTTTCTGCTTCTCAAGCTGCTCCTTTACCTGGTCCTGACGGGCCTTTTGTTCTTCTGTCTGCTGCTCATCTTTGTTCTTGTCCTGATCCTGGCCGTTGCCCTTATCTTTGTCTTTGTCCTTGTCATCACTTTGGCTGTCGTCCTGATTCTGATCCTGATTCTGGTCCTGATTTTCATCCTGGCCATCCTCGGACTTGTCCTGATTCTGGAGCTTCTGCAGCATTTCATCGATATCATGCTTAAGCAGGTCCGCGTCATGGAAGTGACCGTCCTCACTGCCCACAGGCATGCTGGCGCACTCATGATCCGTCAGTACAGCCCTGGCTGATGTCAATGTGGCTATTGCCTCGTTGACAGCGTCTTCGTCCGAGTGATCCAGAGTCTCGAAATCGATCGTATGGCACATGGCAAAGGCCAGGTTGACACGGATCTTGCATTCCTGATCGATCTCGGGCGGATTGGAGTTCAGCGCCTTTTGATAATATTTGACAGCCTGCTCGTAATCTCCCAGGAAACAGTTCACGTTTCCCAGATTGTAAGGGACGACATAACTCTCCCCGAAGACCGTGTGCAGAAAAAGTTTCTCCGGTGATTCCGAGTAACGGCCGTTCTCGTAATCTCTGAGGAAGCCATTATTTACAACGTTTCTGGCTATAAGGAAAACCCCGTCGATGGCGATCATCAGGCACAGGATCCTCAGGACGAGCAGGATCATCCGGAAGATTTTTTTGTTTTTTTCAAGAATAGGATCCATTTAAAAGGACCTCCACTGTTGGGTGAGCAGTTAAAAAATAATATACACCGCGCTATACCACCGGCCTCAGACAGCAGACAGCTGCGCAAAAAGAAAATACACTTTTATCAGTCTATACCTTTATCAGGCAATAACTAAGCCGATCAACAGCTAAGCCGATCAATAACTATGTCAGCCTGCAGCTGTTTCGTGATCAGGCGACATTTCCCCTGTAGACAGTCAGGCTGATCCAGATGATCAGGAGAAGCGCCGTGGCGGCAGAGAAGTAGTGGTAGGTCTCGTTGTAGCCGGTCCTGTTCCCCGCCTGGAAAGAAGCCCTTGTGCTCAGCATGCGGATGGACTGCAGCTTTGAGCTGAGGGCAAAGTTGAGCTGTCCGGAAGAATTCAGGGACTCAGTCTCGTTGATATACTGGATCCCAAGGTCTGACGCGATCTGACGCAGGGCGTCCTCATCGATGACAGATCTGGCGGCTTCTCCCGTGGAGACATTCTTTACATATCCTCTGCCGGGATAATACATTTTTCCGCCTTTTTCGGTTCCGTATCCCAGTACGGCTCCCTCGTGGATCATACCGCCCAGAGACGAAAAGCTCATCAGTTCGGATCCGTCGGTCGTCTCGCCGTCACTGAAAACGAAAACGATCGTCCTGCGGTCCCGGCCTCTGGTGCCGGCATTGGTAAGCATTGTCTGCAGGGCGTCGTAGGCTGTATTGAGCGATGAACCCTGTGCCGTCGAATAGCCGGGCATATTGAGATTATTGAGTATGTCGTAAATGGAATCGATATCCTGTGTGAAAGGAGTCAGGATCTCGGCTCCGTCTGCAAAGCGGATGACAGAGAAGCTGGATCCGGGCAGGGAATTCATGATTCTGTAAATATCTCTTTTCACTCCGTCTATGCGGGTCTCTCCGCCGTGGTCCTCCGCCCACATACTGATAGTGGTGTCGACGACGAATGCCACGTCCAGGTTGTCCGTCATCAGCTCCGCGGAGGGACTCAGATACATGGGGCGTATGCCGATGACCACGATGCCTGCCGTCATCAGGACAAGCAGGATGGCGGCCGTCAGTTTCCGTGAAAATACACCCCTGCGGATGCCCCTGCGCAGAACAAAATACAGGGTTGTGGCCACGATGAGGACGAACCCGATGATCAGGACACAGAACCAGAAAAAGGGCATATCCGTGTCGACCGACGCAGTAGCTGTGTCCGTATTGATGATTTCCTGAGACCGGATATCCTCCAGGATTTCCTTTGCCGTGAGAGATGAGCCGGCATCATAAAATTTTCCGCCGGTCAGCTCCACGGATTCTTTCATCCTGCTCCTGTCGGAAGCGGAGTCGGAAGCAGAGTAGGAACCGGAGCCGGGACTGCCGTCATTGCTGCCATGACCAGAACCGCCGGTCTGACCCGGGGAAGAGGGCACTTCGCCATCCACACCGCTGCCGGACTGTCCGTCTGCGGCGGAACCTGCTGAAGCCTGACTGTCTCCGGGATAGATCCCAAAGACGGTGACTTTGTTCTGCGCGCACATCTGCGCCGATTCCTCCAGGGTGACAAGCGGATCGCCGAACAGCTCTTCGTGATTGTCTGTCACCAGGATAATGGCTCTGGTCCTTTCTTCTTTTGACAGTTCAGGGAAGCTGAAAAGACAGGAGGCCAGGCCTTCGCCTACTGCGGAAGTTCCCTTGACCTCATAGCCTGCCGTGGTCCCCTTGTCAAAAGTGGAGAGAATGTTGTTCAGCTCTGTGTAGCGGTCCCTCTCGGATGCCGGGATGTCATAGACAGAGTCATAGCGGTCGACATACTTTGTGGTGAATTCCTCCTCGGCAGCCAGATAGCCGGCAAGGGCTTCCAGCCTCTCAAGGGCGAAATCGTAGTCGTCTGTCATGGGGACATAACGGACACTGGAAGTATTGAAGACCGAGATCCCGATCCGGTCTCCGTCCAGCCCCTCGACCACATGGGAGAATTCATTCACCAGATCCTTTACCCCTCTGTAATTAGAAGGAGACAGATCGATACACAAAAAGATATCCCGCCGGTTGACGTTCTCTTTAAAGGCGGATCTTCGATAGGGCCTCGCGGAGAGAAACAGGGCGGCAGCGAGCGAGAGAACAATGCCGGCTGTAGACAGGATCCGGAAGACCCGTGACTGCATCAGGGCCTTTTTATAAAGAGGGTGTGATTTCAGGCGTGCGGAGTTGGCGACCCGCAGAGGCTTTCCCTTTTTATTCCTTTTCTTTAAATAATACGCGGCCGCTGCGACCGCGGCTGCAATGATTATCCCCAGAAGGATTCTGAGGGGATAATGATAACTCAGGACCATTTTGTGATCAGCTCCTTACCTTTTTCTATCGCGGATTTTGCGTCTGCTTCCGAGTAATAGGCGAATTCCGGCTCATAATACTGCCTCACGAGTTCTGCCAGTTCCGGTCGGTCAAGGTTGACAAGTTCCAGATAAACCATGGCTTCAGTCGGCCATCCTGTCACTGTCTGGACGAAGCTCCGGACGATCGAACTCATCTGCTGGTGCACGCCCCTCATATTGAGCTGGCCTTTGTCAAAGGCTGCTTCGACCTTCCCGATTTTCTTCAGGTACTTGTCCTTGGTCCGGGAGTAAAAGCTCTTTCTAAAGGAAGAACGGGACCTTTTCTCGATCCGGTCCAGAATCGGGGGGCAGAGCATGAAGAGACCTAAAGCGAGCAGGATCAATCCCAGACCGACTGCATACCAGTAAGACGAAAAGGCGAAGGGGTCTTCAAGTCCTATACTGAATTTCATAAGTCCTCCTTTTTCGCGGCTCTTCCCGACGCGTGACTGCGTGAGAAGAGCGCCGGGGAAAATACGGGATGAATACCGGGATTCATATAGTCCCCTTTCTGCGGATAAACAACCGCATGAGCGCCGGGGAAAATACGGAATGTATACCGGGATTCATATAGTCCCCTTTCTGCGGGCAAACAGCCAGATGAGCGCATCGACGATTTCTTCTTCTCTGGAAATATTGTTGAAAAAAATACGGTTAGGCGTCAGATCCCGGATCGCGGCCTGCTCCATATGTTCCCTGATCTGGGTTTCCTGCTGACGCAGATCTCCGCAGATGGAAAGAAAAGGATCCGTATAGCGGCTGTCTTCCAGATCAAAAGTGTTCTCTGATGTCAGCATGGCGTCTTCGATCTTAAATATATAGACATCATTGTAATAGGTGAGCCGCCTGATCAGACCTGGGGTCATCTGGGCCAGGCCCTCGGCGTCTGTGATGATGATCATGACCATGTGCCTTGTAAAGGTTGAGGCAGTCTTCCACAGTGTGTCGGCGAAAGACTGGGTAGGCTGGCCGCTCTCAATAGCATCCTTATAGCTGTAGATCATCTCCTCCAGGTGGCCTGCGCCTGACAGAAAAGGGGTCATCTTGTGCCCGTTGGGTCCGCAGCAGGAGAGGGCATAGGAAACCCCCTGCTTATCGACCAGATAAGCGGAGATACCGAATGCCATGAGAGCGATCTGCTCCTTGGACTCTCCAGCAGGTGTATCGCCGGTCATCTTGAGGCCGGTGTCCCCGACGAAGAGAACATTGTGCTTGCGGTCTGCGAAATAGCGGCGGATCAGGGTCTTTCCGACCCTGGAGGATGATTTCCAGTCGATCATATTGACATCATCCCCCATGTGATATTCACGCAGATCATCAAAATCCAGACTGCGGCCGTGCTGCAGGGAGTGATAGTCACCGTCCAGCAGAGCCGACGTCTTTCTCTTTGTGCAGAGTGTGGCCATTTTCCTCACTCTGTCCAGATAATCGTAATTTATGTTTATACTCATTTTTCTTTATTTTAATAAGGCGAAGAATTTATATATTGTCCCTGACAAGGCCGCTTTTATATATTATCCCTGACAAAGCCGCTTTTATATATTATTTCTGAGAAAGCCGCACAGCGGCAGGATACCGGAAATGCCGATCAAGGGGCGGGCACAACACTGACGATTTTGTCGATGATCGATTCCACGGAGACATTGTCCGCGACAGCCGCGTAGTTGAGGCCGATCCTGTGTCGCAGGACCTGATAGCGAAGCTGTTTGATATCATCGGGCGAGACGTAAGTCCTTCCGTGCATGAGGGCGGAAGCCTTTGCGATTCTGAGGAAATTGATGGTCGCCCTGGGGCTGGCGCCGATCCTGATATAAGATGCCATCTTCTGATCCAGATATTTTCCGGGCATTCTGGTCGCGTTTACGATCTCCGCGATATATTTTTTGATCGTCACATCCACATAGACATGCTCGGAGATGTCCTGGACCTTGTCTATATCTTCGATCGTGATCACGGCGGGCTCCTTGGTGTCGATAGCGCCGGTCTCGATCCGGTTGAGGATCTCGATCTCCTCATCCACAGTCGGATAAGTGATCTTTTCCTTGATCATAAAGCGGTCCGTCTGTGCCTCGGAGAGGGGATAGGTTCCTTCCTGTTCGATCGGGTTCTGCGTAGCGATGACAATGAAAATATCCTGGGGCATATGATATGTCGTGCCGCCGATCGTCACCTGCCTCTCCTGCATGGCCTCCAGCATGGCACTCTGTGTCTTTGCGCTCGAGCGGTTGACCTCATCCAGGAGGACGAAGTTGGCAAAAACCGGTCCGAAAATAGTTTCGAACTTTCCGGTGTGCTGATGATAGATCTGAGTGCCGATGATATCGCTGGGCAGCAGGTCGGGAGTGCACTGAATACGGGAAAACTGTCCGTTGACCGCGTCCGATATGGCTTTTGCCGCAGTTGTTTTCGCAAGTCCGGGCACGGACTCAATCAGGACGTGACCATCCGCAATGATCGAGGCGATCAGCGAGTACTTCAGGGTTTCCTGACCAACGACTCGTCTGGAAAAATAAGTTGAAAGTTTTCCGATTACTTCCTGGGAGAATAAGAAATCATCTTTTGAAATGGTGCTGCGCTGATTATTCATTGTCTGCTTACTCCGGTTCCTTTCTCAAAAATATGTCAACGTTCCTTCATTAAAAAACATTATTAATAATAGTATATCCCGATCAGTATTTTTTGATTTCGCTATTTAATGACAGTATGTTTCAATATTATACACGACTCGTAAACAAATTGTATAGTTTGAGTGAAATCGGTGTGCGATAATACGGCCGGAAAAGTGCGGATTGCACTGAAGGAGCGGCTCAAAAATCTCAAAGGAAATGAATTCATCCAAACTATAATTGACATATACTGGCAGGATTATTACAATAACTAGTAATTGTTCGTTTGTTTTTGTGTATATTTAACAATAGGACGGCCATGTCCCTGCTCCGTCAGACCGGAGCAAAAAAGGTGTACGCATCTCAAACAACATCTAATACAAGGAGGTAAAAAATGAAAAAGTTAATCGTAGCATTGTTGACAGGAGCCATGGTGCTCAGTCTCGCGGCATGCGGCGGCGGCTCAGGCGCAGCCGGCGGCGCTGCACCTGCTGACAGCGGCGCAGGAAGTACCGGGGCGGCTGCTCCCGCGGCGGCAGCATCCGGCGACGTAGTCAGGATCGGTGTCTTTGAGCCCTCTACAGGCGACTCCGCTTCCGGCGGCAAGAAAGAGGCTCTCGGCATGCAGTACGCCAACAAGCTGCAGCCCACAGTGGAAGCCGGCGGCAAGACCTATCAGGTAGAGCTGGTTTATGCTGACAACGGTTCCTCTTCAGACAAGGCTCCCAGCGCTGCTTCCGAGCTGATCGGCAAGGACGTATCTCTGGTGCTCGGTTCCTATGGTTCCGGCGTCTCCATGGCAGGCGGTCCCAAATTTGAGGAGGCAGGCCTGGCAGCGATCGGTGTTACCTGCACCAACCCCAACGTTACGGCAGGAAATGACTACTATTTCCGCATCTGCTTCCTGGACAACTTCCAGGCTGATGTCCTTGCAAACTTCGCAATGGACAAGTTCTCCGCCAAGAAGGCATACTGCCTGGGCGAGAACGGAAACGAGTATGACCAGGGTCTGATCGCATTCTTCAAGCAGGTCTTCGAGGCTGCAGGCGGAACAGTCATCTCCGACTCCTTCCCCACCAACAACTCCGACTTTACTTCCTACCTGAACAAAGCCAAGAGTGAGGGCGTTGATGTCATCTTCACACCCGTCTCCATCGCATATGCAAAGCAGATCATGGAGCAGGCCGCTTCCCTGGATATCCAGATTCCTTTCCTGGGTTCCGATACACTTGATGACAACATGGTTCTCGAGGCTACCAAGGGCACAAACCTGCAGCTCTTTGTTTCCACTTTCTATCAGGAAGGCGGCAACGAGGAATTTGATAAGGGCATCAAAGAATACATCAACGGCGATAATGCTGCTCTGACCGCAAACGGCGGCAACGACACCATCTCCGCAGTTACCGCAATGGGCTATGATGCTTACTTTGTGGCTCTTGAGGCCATCAAGGCAGCCGGCGGCCCCGACAAGGCAGCCATCAAGGGCGCCATCGGCGGCGTGACCTATGAAGGTGTGTCCGGTTCCATTGCGTTTGACCCGGTCGGCGATGCTGTTCGTGACACTGCTTATATCAAGACTGCTGATACAGAAAACGGTGCCTGGGCATTCGAGAAAGTCCAGTCCGGTTCCGGAAACTGATCCCTGTTAAAACAGGAAGAGCAGGATAGCAGTACCTGCTAAATTTAGAATCATGAGCCGCTCGATCCGGCAGGCGCGCAATCCGCGCTGATGCAGGATCCACGGCTGAAGGCAGGCACAGCCTCAGGCTGAACGACCGGGGCTGTGCCTGCAGTTAAGAAACCAGATAAAAAAGCATGCGTCTTTCACGCATTCCCAGGAGTTTATTATGGAATATGTCATTTCTGTCCTGCTCTCCGGTATTTCAGTGGGAGGGCAATATGCCCTGATCGCCATCGGGTACACACTGGTATACGGCATTCTTCGTCTGATCAACTTCGCCCACGGAGATGTTTTCATGGTGGCCGGCCTGATGGGAATCTATTTTACGGCCGCGCTTCCCATCACACTCTCCATTCCGCTGGTCATACTGGTTACTGTCGCTCTGGGATTTACCATCGAGCGCGTGGCCTATAAGCCTCTGCGGGATGCCCCCCGTATGTCTGTCATGATCTCCGCGATCGGCGTCAGCTACCTGCTGCAGAACTCGGCGACTTACGTCACCGGCGGGCAGCCCATGACATATCCCACGATCCCGTTTCTCTCGGATACCATCAACGTATTCGGGACACAGACCAAATGGGTCGTCATTCTGACCCCCATTCTCGTGCTGGTTCTGGTCTTCCTTCTGACACAGCTGATCGACCGCACGAAGATCGGTATGGCCATGCGGGCGGTTTCCAAGGACTTTGAGACCAGCCGACTGATGGGCATCAAGATCAACAGTGTTATTTCAATGACTTTCATCATTGGATCCGCTCTGGCCGCTGTCGGATCAGTCCTTTTCTTCACCAACTATCCCGCTATCACACCCATGGCAGGCGCCATGCCTGGCCTCAAGGCCTTCGTCGCGGCAGTATTCGGCGGAATCGGCTCGATCCCCGGTGCCGTGATCGGAGCTTTCCTGATCGGTATCTGCGAGACCATCATCAAGGGACTCCCTTCTTCATGGGACGTGTCCGTGTTTTCAGATGCCTTCACCTTTGCCCTGCTGATCGTCATCCTGATCGCCAAGCCGCAGGGACTTTTCGGGGAAGCTGCCACAGACAAGGTCTGAATATCTGCGTGTGACGAAATACCCCTCGGTATTTTTGGTGACACGAAAAAATGCACCGGTCGACTGTTGTTGAGAAAGACGGGAACTTATGGAACAGAGTAAAAAGAAAAGTACTTCCAATCAAAAAAGTGCTTCTAAGAAGCTTGCCGTGGCAGGTTATATCTGCCTCATCCTTCTATTTGTGATCATACTGGAAAACCTGAGTATGTTTATTCCGGGGATGCCGCAGGTTCTGCAGCCCACCAGCCCTTTATTTACCGTATTGAAAAAGGGCGCTGTCTATTCCCTGGTGGCAGTCTCCATGAATCTGCTGAACGGATTCACAGGCCTTTTCTCCCTGGGACAGGCGGGATTTATGCTGTTGGGCGCCTATACCTACGCCATCCTGACCGTACCTGCCAGTATGAAAGATCAGGTCTACTATCTCTTCGGAGGCTGCGCCCTGAAATCTTCCCTGGTTGATTTGTTCGGGGCCATTTTCGGAACCAAAGGGCCCGGAGG
>ODAJ011869199.1_pt1 | contig 10145 bp, 7 predicted proteins | sample 1539241 | NCBI WGS metagenome assembly ODAJ01 (sample SAMN02144231, study PRJEB22623) | gut metagenome | biome: sheep rumen | host: Ovis aries | place: New Zealand
ATTGGTTCACGTCGGTATGTGAAAGGCTACGGCCACTGTACGACAAACTTCGAGAACAGATCATGTCCAGTGACTATATACAGGTGGATGAAAGCACGTTGCCGGTGATTGACAACGAGAAGCACCATGCCGTGAAGGGATATATGTGGGCCGTACGCAACGCGCTCACTGGGGACGTATACTTCCACTATGATATGGGCTCCCGCAGCGGCGATACCGCACGCAAACTCATTGGCGGCTACCGTGGTGCTGTGCAGACTGACGGCTATGAGGTCTATGAGTCCTTTGAAAATATGCCTGGGAAGCGTATGATTGGCTGCTGGGCCCATGTAAGGCGCAAGTTCGTAGAGGCTCTGGATGAGAATAAGAAGTATGCAAGTGAAGCCATCGTCTACATTGGCAAACTCTACAAGATAGAGGAGGAGATGCGTGACGCTGGCTTAACTCCTGAAGAAATCAAAGAACGCCGCCAGAGGGAGTCCTATCCTATCATCCAAGAGTTCGAGAAGTGGATGGACTCGGTTGCCAACGCGTTCACGCCCAAATCCAGGATGGGTAAGGCCCTGGTCTATACCTATACACTTCTCCCGCGCCTAAGCCGCTATGTCCTGGATGGGCGGTACAATATTGACAACAACGGCATTGAGAATGCAATCCGCCCTTTGGCTTTGGGACGCAAAAACTTCCTGTTTGCTGGCAATCACGATGCGGCTGTACGCGCAGCCATTGTCTACTCTTTGTTCGGCAGCTGCAAAGCAGCGAAGATAGAGACCAGAACCTGGCTGGAGGATGTCTTGAAAAGAATACCTTCTGAAAAGAGTATTGACCAGCTACTACCTGGTAACTGGACGCCACTATCGACTACTACCCGGTAGTACCACGCTAATACCTACTATTAGCCGCCACTGCTCGGTACTACCCGAGAGTGACGGCAAATGCAGTTTATCGGATGCTTACCTACTCGCTATGAGTCGCAGTCTGTCTTGAGGAAATTGTCCGAAAGGTAGCACAAGCACTTCTGCTGAACATGGTCACAAGCTTGACAGAATAATTGGGACACCCCAACATGATATCACAATTTGTGATTTCAAGTTTGCATTCCTCTTTTAATCAAACTGAAACATAAAGTCTGATTAAAATATATACACGTACTTGAACACAAACTCTCAATAATTGACTGTTCTTGAGGTTGCAATTTGTGACCTTATATTGATTTTCAATAACTTATGCCGTCCCGGTGACAAAACAGACAAAAAACCATCCGGGATTTTGGCCTGTTTTCCGGGCCCTCTGTAGTAAAGTGACATCGCATTATTTTGCATCCTCAAGAAATAACCTTATCTTTGTGTTGTTGTGGCTGTGAAGGATTCAGGGTTGGGTAGTTAGCCCCCTTGTTACGGGGACCCTGTCTTTGAGTTTGACCTTCGTGCCCAGGCATGAAGGGCCTTGCCGTTCTTTTGCAAGGCGCCTGTTCCGGAGCCGCATCAAGGGTAACGTAACACCGTCGCGGAAACACCGCGGCGCGTACAGTTTCACAATACCCTTTTAACTGCTATGGAACAGTTGATTACACCCCAAAAGTATGTCAATCCCATGATTGACGCTCCAAAAGAAGATTATCAGAAAAAAGCTGAGGAGGTTGCCCGGAAAAAAGCAATACAGCATTGGCAGACCAAATGCCTAAAAGAAGGACGGGATGGAATATTTAAAGAAGACTTTATAGAAGGTTTTATAGAAGGCTTTATAGAAGGCTGGAAGGAAGGCGTTGCATTAGCTCTAAAAGCAGTCTCATTGCTCAAGAAAGGCCTGTCTGTACCGGATGTCTGTAAAGAGACCGGATTATCAGAAGAGATAGTCAGTGCGTTGCAATCTTAAAACTCATTTCATCCGGGTTTTTGCCGTTTTTCAGGAACGGACGGTAAGCTGATTTGAGCCTATTGGAACTCATCACAGATCGTGATGAGTTAACTATTGTGATGCAAAGACGTTCAAGATCACAACTTGTGACCGCATATCTGGGGCTCCTCTACTTGAGGTCACAAATTTGTGACCTCATATTGATTCTTCCGTCCGGGAAAAAGGCCAAAATCCCGGACAAAAAAGCAGCAACCTACCGCAGTGGTGAAGTTGCTGCAAACATTATGATCTTGAAAAAGCCTTAAGCCTGCAAGGCTTGAATATCTTCTAGTGTAAGACCTGTTGCTTTAGAGATGCTTTCAGGGTCCATACCCATCTTCACAAGGTTGCGTGCAGCGTCCTTCTTGGCTTTTGTTTCACCTTGGGCTTCTGCAAAAGCAATCTGGTTCTTTATGTCGCGTTCAGTTCTCATATCTTTGATGTATTCTTCTCTTTCCTCCGGTGCGAAGTTACAGATTTCCGCAGATTTAAACAATAGGTCGTAGAATTCCCCCTGCGCCCATTCCGGCCGTTCCGTCATCTCTGATATGTGCCCAAAGGTGTACCCCAGATGGTCTAATTCTGTAACATTTCCTTCATCCGGATTCTGTGAATTTGGAACCTCCAGGAAGATGTACTCTATGCGGTCTGTCATCTGCTCTCCGCTATCCACCTCCCGAAGCCGATATCTATACAGTACCTGGTCCGATCCTTTGTGGATGGAGAAATTAACAATGCCGATGAAGTAAATGGGTGCGAATCCCCAGTCGGTACTTCCTTTGGGTAACTGCTCCTGAATCACAAAAGAGGAGTTAAAAACAGCTCTTTCATAGAATGTGGACTGCTCTGAGAGTTGCACTTCCACGATGAATAGTTTTCCGTCTTCGTCTGTACACCGAACATCCAGGCGGATGTCTTTCCCCTTCTGAATGGGGTTTGTGTTTTCCTGAGGGCCGAAACTGACCTTTTTGATGGTCCTCTCCGGAATCAATTGCTGAAGGAGTAGTTGCATAAGCCTTCTGGCCGGAGCCCAGCCGAAGGTCCTTTTGAACCAACGATCCATTAGAATGTTGGCGTAGCGCCCAATTGTAATGGGCTTTTCCTGTGTGTTTTGATCTTGAGTCAACATAGCGTATAAAAATTAGTTGACCTCAAATATATTGCAAAATAATCCAGAAAACCACAATCACAAAAAACAAAATCAAATATTTTTACGTTTCAAGGGATTAGGGACAAAAAGTACAATTGATAGATGAATTTTTAACGTTTCAAAAAGTTCATATGATCTGATTCTTTCATTATTTGGCAAAAATTTGTAGATTTGCCATTGCAATATTGAAAGAGTATTGTAGACATATTTAACATAGCATTTGCTATTTATTCGGTTGCCCCTGAAACCTAGGAAATTTCAAAGCAACGCACCGGATAAGTTGGTGAATGTCTGCGCTTAGGCGTGGACTCGACTTATCTAGTGTTGCGGGCTTCCTAGGGCCTCAGGGCATGGATCAGTAAAGTCCATGCCTTTTTTGTGCTCTAGGTTCCCGTTCCGGATGAGTCGCAAGTGCCGTAAGAGCGCAGCTTATGGCCAACAACAGTAATCTTGGCGCCGCGAAGGCTGCCAAGAATGACGAGTTTTACACCCAGTATGCGGATATCCAGAAGGAAATCAACGCTTACCTGGAGTACAACCCGGACACTTTTCGCGACAAGACCGTACTCTTGCCGTGCGATGACCCCGAGTGGTCCAACTTCACCCGATTCTTCGCCCAAAACTTTGAGCGTCTTGGGCTGAAACGCCTTATCAGCACCTCCTACGCGGTAGAAAGCAAGAAGTACAAGGACTATCAGCCCACTCTCTTTGAGACGGAGAGCCCTTTGTTTGATGCAGATAAAACCCGCATAAATGGCAAGATCTTCGAACTCACACGGGACACCAACGGCAGTGGCAACATAGACATCGAAGACTTGGAGTGGCATTACCTTGACGGCGACGGTGACTTCCGCAGCCCGGAGGTCTGCGCGCTTAGGGATCAGGCAGATATAATAGTGACGAATCCGCCATTTAGCCTGTTCAGAGAGTTTGTGGCATGGGCAATAAAGGCTAATAAATACATTCTGGTCATTGGCAATATGAATGCCTTAACATACAAGGAGATATTCCCTTATATTAAAGCCAACAAACTATGGATGGGTGCTACTGGCTTTATGACTGACATGGTCTTCGCTGTCCCTAAAGGGGCGGAGGTCGACCCCAAGGACAGGGCTAAAGCCGCAAAACTTGGATATGTGGGAAATTACACAAGATTAGGTAATTCTTGTTGGTTTTCAAATATTGAACATGGAAGACGTCACGAACCACTGCGTTTGATGACAATGAAGGAGAACGTCCGCTACAGTAAGCATAAGGACCTCAAGGAAAAAGGTTATAGGCACTATGATAATTATGATGCGTTGGATGTGCCGTATACTGATTCAATCCCATCTGATTATGACCAACAGATGGGCGTGCCTATTACTTTCCTAGACAAATACTGCCCAGAGCAGTTTGAAATAGTCACACTCGGAATAGGAGAAGCTTTTTTAAAGCCCACAAAGTTCTATAAATATTTTGCAGACCCTATTACAGGCATTCCCAACAAGGAAAAAAGGGACTTTCATTTATGGATAAGAGATGATTATGGACGCTATCTGACAGATCTTGGATATAGGGTGAACGGCGTGTTTTCTAGAATTATCATCCGCAAAAAACAATAAGTCAATATGAACGCAACACTTGTAACTGACTGGTCCATCGGGGACATCTGCAAGGGATTCCAGTACAATGAATACGAGGGCAAAGGCCTCTATGGCCTTTCAGGAAAACTCACCATCCAGCCGGAGTTCCAGCGGCATTATCTGTATGCGGAAAATGGCGGCAAGAAGGAAGTGGATGTAATCCAGTCCGTTCTCAATGGCTATCCTCTCGGGCTCATTTACTTTTCAAAGGTGGGCGAAGATCGTTATGAGGTTCTGGATGGCCAGCAGCGCATCACTTCCCTGGGGCGTTTCATAACTGAAAAGTTTGCCTGGATTGACCGTGATGGAAAGCCGTGGTATTTCACGGCCTTCAATAAGGATGAGCAGGAGAAGTTCATCAACACCAAACTGCTTATCTACGTATGCGAGGGCACTGAAAGGGAAATAAAGGACTGGTTCCGCACAATCAATATCGTGGGTATTCCGCTGAATAATCAGGAAACCCTGAATGCCGTTTATTCCGGGCCGTTTGTGACCAAGGCCAAGGAGGAATTCTCCAATTCCAATAACACCAATATCAACAAGTGGAGGTGTTTCATTCCCGGCACTGCCAAGCGGCAGGACTATCTGGCTGCGGCGCTGGAGTGGGTCAGTAAAGGGAATGTGGAGGAGTATATGGCCGCGCACCGGTACGACGAAGCAATTACTGAACTCAAGGCGTATTTCACCTCGGTGATTGACTGGATTACGTCTGTCTTTGACTTTACGCCGGAGAAGGAGATGTGTGGTCTTAAGTGGGGTGAATTATATGAGCGGTACCACAAGGTGGCTTTTGACCCGGAGATTGTGGCCGCCAAGGTCCGTGAACTGTACGAGAGTTTCTATGTAAAGGAGAAGAAAGGCATCTTTGAGTACATTCTTGATGGCTGCCAGAACACCAAACTCCTCAACGTGCGCGTGTTTGACGAGCCCACTAAAAAGGCTGTGTATGCACGCCAGACGGCCCTTGCCCAGGCAAAGGGCGAATCCAACTGCCCTCTGTGTGCCATCGGGCACGATGCCAACCACGCCAAGATCTGGGACCTCAAAGACATGGATGCCGACCACGTCACCGCCTGGAGCAAAGGTGGCGACACGTCAATTGAGAATTGTCAGATGCTCTGCAAAACACACAATCGTGCAAAGGGGAATAGGTAGAAAGGGGGAGCTTCGTCATGCCCGACCTAAGCTAGGATAAGCATCCCTACGGAGAATAATCTAGAAACGTTACTGCCAGGTCGCTGGATGGTTACTAACCGTTAGTAACCGTTAGTAACGCATCACTAACAATAAGTAACGGCTACTAATCCATCACTTCGGGTTAGTAGCCGTCAATGTACTTGTTCGGATGCTTACGGTCACTCTTCACTGGCCACTACAATGGATCCGTATGTACATCCGGGATTTGAGGAGAAAAGGCGCTGTGTTAACCGGATGGCAAAGTCGCTGCAAGTGTGATGCGATTATATGAAAATAGCAGCCACTCATATGCAATTGCATCGAAGTGACTGCTACTCTCATTTATTGACTGCGACTATCAGAAGCTCTGGAATGCCGTCCAACTGGTATTTGCCTCTGCCGTTTTCTCTATGCCGGAGGTGTTGTCGCCGGGCAGGTTGGTGAACAGGTCAAAGCCCGTCATCTGCTCTATGTAATCAACACTCGCTGCATAATTGGTATAGCTGTCGCTGGTGTAAGTCCTATGCTCAAACCAGAATCCGATGGCCGACGCAGATGTGACAGTGTTCCCGCTCCATTTAACCTTCAGGAAGGCTTTCCAATAGTATTTGGGGATAGGAAGTTGCGTGGGATTCGCATTCTTTCCGGTAGCTCCGGTCAGGTATGAAATGGTCTCGCTTCCTCCGACTGTTCTGTAGGCCGGTCCAGTGACAACATACACGGTTTCGCTGGCATTGCTGCTTACGAGCGCCCTTTCTGCATCTTCCAAAGAACTCCAGATTCCCTGATTGAAATTCTTCTGGATCTGAGGTGTCTGGTTGGTGGCGTAGTAGGTCTGCAGATTCATCGCCTCATCAGACTTGCGGTCGGCATTGGGGCACTGATGTCCACGGGAATAGGTGTCATTCCCATACATGACTCCGTAGCTGTTCTTGGTGACGCTCACCTGTTTGCTCTGGTCGATGTTTGGGTTGAAACGCCAGCTGCTCGTTGAGGCAGAGCCTGTTGTCAGTGCTTTGGTCAGAGGATAGGCGGTCCAGAGGGAGGCGTAGTAGGTATAGCTGTAGTTGTAGCTATAATTCCTGTATTCCTCCGAGGTGCCACCTTCGCCATAGAACACACCCACATAGTCCTCGCTTCCTGTCGTTACCGGGAGTTCCAGCCATCCGGAGGGAGCGGCCGGGACATTGTCCGTAGTGGTGAAACTGCCGATGGTGCTGCTCACAATCTCCGTATATCCGCCATTCCCGTCGCTTACGGTCATGAAAGCTTGGTAATAGTAGGTGGTTGAGTGTGACAGGCTATTTACATCTGCGGTAAACTCACCGGAGGCACTGTCCAGAAGATCGTTGGTATAAACGGTCTGAAGTGTCAAAGAGCTCGGATTTGTGCCAATCCGGAATCCCGCTTCCTGCGGCGGAGAGGTTCTCACTCCTTCAAACGAAGCGGTCAGGGTTGCCCCTGACGCGCTTTCGTTAAAGGAAGAGACGGCGGTGATGTTTCCATCCCCGGAGCTTACGCCTCCGGATGGAAGTCAATCTGAGTAAGTTACTTTAATTGCCTGTAATCTCCAGTGGCCGCTACCAGAGGCACGGGTTAGCACAATGGATTTTGCAGACCCTGTCCATTTGTTGGTAGCAGAGGAATATCCGGTAGGAGAAGCGACATCGCTAGAAGGAGCATAGGAAGAATCACTCCATGTGAAGTCTATCTCCGAAATGGTGTGTTTAGATGCCACAGTTATTGTACCTCCACCATAAGTCCGGATACCAGTGCCAGAATCATAATACTTTCCGTCGTTTCCTCCACCTGCAAATGTTACCGTGAAGTTTCCTCCATCAAAAGGATCAGAATACTGTGTGCCATTAGAGAGGCTTAATTCTGAGAATGTAATGGTTTCGGGGTCTGGAATTGAAACGCCCTTAATCGTGTACTTTGCTGAAGCTTCCGCACTGTTTTTGTATCCAGTTTTGACAGCAACGGCACGAACCGTTTTTGCAACATCAATGGTTACAGTGGAACTTGCAGTCCATGTCTCCGTAGAGAAAGCAGATTCATCCGTGGTGTAGTAGATGGTTGCACCTTCTGTTGTGCATGAGATAGTCACAATGGTATTGGCATCTACTGCCCCGGCAACAGGAGAGAACGTGGGGGTTGCGCAAGCTGATCTGGAATCACTCACCTCAAGTTCGAAAGAAGCGGTTACAGGCTTGTAGGTTGCATTACCATCAAAAACAGCGGATATGGTGGTTGTTCCTTCAGCAATAGCTGTTACGGTGCCATCAGAAGCAACAGTTGCAACTGATTCATCGGAGGATGTGTAGGAAGAAACCGTAACACCATAAGGGTTGGTAAGAGAAGGTAGTACATAGTCCACACCAGAAGAAGTAATTTCAGCCAAGCCCGTTGCGGAGTCCCAAGCAAGACCTGAATCCGTACGAGAATCTGCAAGTTTGTAGAAAATAGCAGCTTTAATGTCCGAGTTGCCGTTAAGATAGCCAGCGCCAGCGCCAGAAGCAGTTATTGTATATCCTCTCCAAGTTCCATTTGTGTAAAGAGCAAGATAGCGGCTGCTTCCAGTAGTAGCAATATAACCACTCTCGCCGCCAAGTGTTGCATTTTCGACAAGGGTAAATGTGGAATTCGTTGTAGAAGCACCGATAGCAACGCCCTGAGCGGCGGTCGTACTCATGCTCAGAATATTTGAGTCGTCAACGTAACTCGCAAATCGAAGTCCGCCTCCGCTCACAGTAGCAACCCACTTAGCATCAGAAGTTACACTGGTGAGTTTACCACTGCCATCCCAATGCGCAGTTGAACTGGAAGGATTCTTTTCTACTGCGGAATTGACAAGATAACTTGCCTTATCAGAAGATACGATAACATAAGTGCCTGCTGTGAACTCGGAAGCCGAAGACACGACATTCCAAACTTCATCGATAGGGAGATCGCCCTGTTCTGCAGTAGAGAGATTGGCATTCAACCTTTTGACTTTAGAACGATTGAAGGTCTTAGCAGAAGATACCGTGAAAGTGTAAGTATGACCTGTTGTTGTCACGACAATAGTTCCCGTATAATCACCGGGAGCAACCGACATATAAACCTTTGTGCCTTCCTTTTCTGTGGTATTGGATACGGGGATTGCGACAGGAGTTACAAGGTTGGTCTTAACGGATGATTCCGAACCGCTTCCTCCAAGTTTGAGAGTATTATCATCGGAGAAATCAACAGCGGTGAGATCGAGTGTATAGTCACCTGCGAGATTTCCTGAGGTGGCATTGAACTGTACAGATTTAATCTGCTCGTCAATCGCACTGGTGGAATAAATGTTAAATTCAATGATTGCTCCGAGATTTGCAAACTTAATCTCGCCAACTTCTGTCTCGTCATCCTTTGCAAGCGTTGTCGTTGTAGTATAGACCTCACCGGCCATAGGCATGACAGAAGCGTCGAATCCTGTAGATTTCTGAGTTTGTACAGGGGCAATTTTTATGACGGCTGCAGTTTTGTTGGTACCTGCACCAGAATTGTAAGGGTAATAGGTATATACATTTGACCCACTCTCCAATTCAACCGTTGAAGCCACATTCAGAGTATAGCTGCCTCCGGATACGGCTACTGTACTTGGACGGTTATTCGAATTGCTGCTTCCATTTGTAGAATAGGCACCGAACGTATCACCATCTTCCCATGTGAGGAAAAGGCTGGTTCCATCGTTTCCTAAAGAAGCTTTAGTGCCGACCGCATTGTCATTATCGGCATTGCTGATTGCGAAAGAATAAATATAATCACTCTCCTGAGGAGTTTCAAGGTTGTTATCTTCTTTCTGACAGGCAGTAAATGCGACCGCAGCTGCTGCGGTAAGCACTAATGATTTAAATACATTCTTCATGGCATAATGTATTAAAGGTCTTCGTCGGGATCGTACCCAATGGTCTCCGTCCCTTGATTACTAAAAGCATTTACACTACCTTGCAGCAGTGCACCCTCGAATCGTACCACGAGGGTTTCTGTCTCGGGAGACAGATAAGTTAGTTTTTGTTTGTTCATAGAAATATAGATTTAATGGTTTATTGCTGTAGGGAATGAGATTTCTCGACTCGCTTCGCTCGCTCGAAATGACAGAAGACACAGCGCTTCGCTCGCTCGAAATGACATGAGCGATATTCCCGATCAGGTCGGGAATGACGCATGCGGCAGTGAGATTCTTCGCTTCGCTCAGAATGACAGGGGATGCGGCAGGACACGCGTCAAGACGGGAAACGGGACGCGCCACACCCTCCCTTAGTATGTGG
>ODAJ014763931.1_pt1 | contig 10143 bp, 4 predicted proteins | sample 1539241 | NCBI WGS metagenome assembly ODAJ01 (sample SAMN02144231, study PRJEB22623) | gut metagenome | biome: sheep rumen | host: Ovis aries | place: New Zealand
TTGTACTCGCCACACAGGGCGGTACGGGGATGGGGGGCACTATCGCCCCCCTTTTTTATCTCACACAGATAACACAGATATCACAGAAATATTTTCCTACCGCGATTAAGCGGATACGACGGAGAATTTTTCCTACCGCGATTAAGCGGATTAGGCGGATTGTTCTCTGCGCGCTCTGTCTTCTCTGCGCTCTGTGCGGCCCGTGGGCCGATTATTCCTCGTCGAGGTCGTTATTGCCCCAGATGTCCCACGAGTTGTCACCGCGACTGTCAACACTGGCGGCATTAACACTCTTACCCGAATTCAGCGATACGTTGGGCGATGCAGCCATCACCTGGGCGACACGAATTCTTACTACTTTGCTTACAGGGCTATTATATGTCTTTTTCATTGTTAATTCCTCCTAAATATTAAATGAATAATTAATGGAGATTAATGGGCATTATATGTTTTTCTCGAACACGAATGATCACGAATGACCATTAATTAATCACGAATTATTATTTTACAATCTTTTTTCCGTTCACGATGTACAGGCCCTTCGTGGGCTTCACCACGCGGCGACCGCTCAGGTCGTAGATGGCATTGTTCATCTTCTCGCTCTTCACAGTCTCGCTGATGCCATCCGTGCCCTCGAATTCGAGGCTGAGCGCCTTCACGCCACCAACTTCAGCGGCAGAAAGCAGAGCCTTGCCAGCAGGAACTGTACCAGCGTTTACCTTTACAAACTCGTTGCCCGAAAGGCCATAAAACTCGTCTGCAGCTACATAAGTGGGAGCCAACGTACCGACAAGCTTATTGGTGCTGAGGGTATTCGAGCTTGCAACGCTGTTGAGTGTAACAGTGGCGCCAGCAGTACCCATCAGCAGGATACCTGTTCCGCCCTTCACGCTTCCGGTAATCTGTTCGAAGGTTATCTTATCACCACTTACGCCCGTTACCTGCCAAGCGCTATAGTCGGCTGTTGCATAGTCAGAGAAGTCCAGAGGATACTGTGAGCAGAAGGTAGCGTAGCCAGAGCCATTGAGGGTAGCGGTTATAGAAGACTCAAATTCCACAGTTATACTCTTGAAATAGATCGATTTGTTAGCATCACTGCAACTTACGACTATATTTCCTGTGGCTTCTCCTGTAAACTCAAGCTCCTCATTTGACATGCCATTAGTAAGTGTTACACTAGTATCATCGTTATTTTCAAAAGAAGTCGACCCTACTTGCACCGCAATTGTATTACCGGTACCATTTGTTGACATCACGAAACCAACTTTCTTCACCTTTTGGGTATTTGTGTGAGTCAGAGTAAACTCACCCTTGGCAGCACCAAATTGCACGCCACGCAAAGCTTCAAACTGATTAGCATCAATACTTGCAGTCCAATCAATTCCACCCTCACTATACTCCAAGTTTTTATTCGTGAATGTTGTTGTTACCACTCCACTCGGTGCAGTTGTGCTTCCAGTTGGAGCCGTTACGTTCAGTGTGAAAGTAGCGGTACCTGCGTGCCAAATGTCTGTGGCAGCGGTGTTGATGGTAATAGTGGTAGAGCCAACGGCCACGGGAGTGATGGTCAGGCCGCTGACAGTAGCAACGTTGGTGTTGCTGCTGCTCAGAGTGGCATCACCGCCGTCGATGAGGTCTGTATCTACTGTGTAAGGAGTACCATAAGCGGTGCTCTCATTTTCGTCAGCGTAACCGATAACTGGTTCGTCTATGACCGTTATGGTGACAACCTTCTCAGCACCATTATAATCTTCATCAGCATCTACGTATGCTCGAACGGTAATAACGCCATTGCTTGATACAGTCAGTACGCCGCTAGTAAGAACATAGTCACTATCACCTATGGTACTGCTCGTCACCGTGTACTGTACAGTTGCACCACTGGTGGCAGTAGCGCCACTAAGGTCAACTTCATCCTCATTATTGGCAAGGTCAACAGTATAGGTGTCGTTAATACCAGCAATAGCATTTGCTATCAGCACCTTCTCAACAGCACTCGTGATACGGAACTGCTTAGTAACCGTTCCACTGACTTTTGCATAGAAAGGATAGCCAACAAGATTGTAAGTGGTTCCTGCCGTTACAGATGTATAAGGCGAAGCTTCATATAGGTTGATATTATCTGTCAATGTCTTTCCCTGAGGCACTGTAAAACCATTAATTTGAATCTGGCGACCAAGGTTTGCGTCAAAAGCTGCGTCAAGAGCCGAAGTCGTCATAACTGTTGCAGCCTTCGCGCTGCCGGCAGCTGTGCTACCCTCAACAGCCGTAATGCTCTTAATCTCAGGCATACTGTTATATAGCTGATACGTAACGCTGAAGATTCCGTTGTAGACAAGGTTTGCTGTCGGAGTAACATTATACATGTATACACCAGCATTGGCGTCTTCCATGTAACCATTTTTCTCATTTGCCCAAGTAACCTGTGCATCGGTCAAGTTGACATAATATGTAGCATCACTTGTGTTGATATTAGCTACTAAAGCACTAAGACCAACAAGTACCGTTTCCTTGGTGAAGGTTGCTTCGGCAACATTACTATCTGTCATGCCCGTCTTCGTGGCTTTTGCCTGAACGGTAGTGGTGGCGTTGATGGAGAACGGGGCAGAGTAGTCTGTCCAGTTTGTTCCGCCGTCGGTGCTGTACTGGATAGATGCTCCGGCAGTCTCTGTGGTAATGGTCACCATCTTCGTGCTGACAAAGGCACCATCTGGAATGGTGATGCTGGGCAGTGCCACCCTTTCCTGAGCAGAGGGAGTGCTGATGTAATAGGTGGTACTATTACTATAGTTTATGGTTAATGAAGACAGACGGCTTTGGCCACTCATTTCAATGGTTATCGCGCTACTACCGTTGTCTGGAGTGATAGTTACGCTTGTGTTACTTGCACTCGCACTCGCATTAGTATAGGTTGAACTTGCCAAAGTTGTTGCGTAAGTTTCTGTGTTTGCTGTAACTGTGATTGAATTTATGGAGACACTTGGAGTGATTGTGATTTTATTTCCAGAATACCATCTCGGGGCATTCACATAGCTTGAATTAGGTGCAGTATTTCCACTATTTTGCTCTTGTTTAATAGAAACAACATTATCTATCGACCATGTGATAATGTCATTTGCGAAAGAACCAGAAGAAAAGATATTGTCACTAGTTGTTTCACCACCACCTTCAGTTCTTGTATAAACTGGATAGAGTGTGATATTTGCTGTGGGGTAATATGTGTCGCCAGCCTCGCCAACAAGTGCTGGAGCTGTTGTCGTTTCAGAATCCACGTTTGTTGCGCTCCAGCCAGCAAATGTGTAGCTGCCTACAGCGCTGCGGGAGGGAAGGGTCACACCTGCACCAGCAGAAGCTTCTGTCAGAGGATTCCCTGTGTCATCGCTGAGGGTAACGGTGTAAGTGGGAATTGCTGCAAAATTAATTGTAACCGTGGTGTTAGCAGATGGAGTCACAGTGAAGTTGTCTCCCTCCTGAGCTACTGTAGCCGAACCGTCTGGGCTTACAGTATAAGCAGGGTCAGCATAGGTGTAGCCTGAAGCAGGAGTTGCAGCAATAACGCTACCCGAAAGAGAAACTGTACCATAAGAGTTGTTGTTAGATTGAGCAGTTATTGTATAGGCAGGAGTAGCAGGAGTATAGTCTATAACAATAGAAAGAATATATAACTGGACATTGGAAGTATATCCATTTCTAATTGTAAAAGAACTACTATTTATATCATATTCGCCTGTTTGGGCTTCATCATTTGTATCCGCAACAGTATTACTGCCCACGGTAACCACAGCATTATTATTTGATGCTCCGTATGTGGCTGTAATTGAATTAATAGTTGCTCCAGCCAACGAAGATACCGTTATACTGTTACTTCCACTTGCATGATAGTACAAACGGATTTGTCCTGCTTTATTTAATCCAGGGAAATTGTTAGCACTTCCTTTTGAACCTACAACAGACCATTCAGTAGCACTAAGACCAACGCTTGCTGCGTCGTTATTGCCTGTCATATTAGTAGTAGTAGAACCCGAGTATGACAATGTCACGGTGTCTGCCCAACTCATACTTGTTCCTGCTATCAGGGCGAATAGCAGGAGCATTGTTTTGAGTAATAGTTTTTTCATACCTTTTTATATTAATTGGTTAATACTAAAAAATTTCACCTACCACAAGTCTGTACTAACCTTGATATAAAAAGAAAAGCGCAGACCTTCACCATACTCCCAGACAGGTCTACCACAACCTAACATACCGTATGTTGAAGTCTACGCACAAGGCGCATACTCCAATGGTATGTTTTTGCTCTTAAATCCTTTTTGAGGTGGTAGTTCGTCTGGGAATTGAGCATCAAATTGGTGTGTTTCCACTGAAACACGTGGCAAAGTTAAGAAATATATTCGTAACTGCCAAAAGAAAGTTGAGTATTTAACAAGTCTATGGTTCGAGACGGTTAAATCCTCATCAACGCCAGGCTGCCAAAGTCCTTCATGGCTGAGGACACCGTGTTCCTGTTGCTGACTTTACACTATTGTTTACAGTCTATTTTACCAGATATTTATTGTTGCCTTTAATGATTATGCCATGCTGTCGTGGTATGCGAGTAAGAATGTGTCCACTAAGGTCATAGTATTGTACTTGGCCTGGAAACGTCTTAACCACGTCGAAGCCCACGGTTTCTGCTGTGCCGAGATAGTGCAGGCGGAAATTATCAAACACCGTCCATGCGGTTGTGCTGGTGGAAGTGCAGCGTACGCCAAGGGTGAGTTTGCCGTCGGTGACGTTCACTCGCAGTGTGTTCAGGTATTTTCCGCTGGTGAAGCATGCACTGGCCTCATTGAGGTCGGTGGGTTGCGCAACGTTCTCGTCGGCAATCCCATGAAGCTTCTGTGTGGTATTGTTGGCATAGAGAAGGGCCACGGCGCCTTTGCTAAAACCTTGCGCCGTGAGTTCGTACACGCCGTTTGGTATGTCTGTAAGGGTCTGGTGAACATCGAACTTGCCCGACGGAGCCTTGGCACACTGATTCTTGGCATCGCCGCCTAAGGTGAGGGTCGCACCCTGCCAAGCGCTGATGCGGGTGTCATTGCGCCCAAATCCAGGGCACTGGATGAGGAAGGTAGCATCAGCTGGATTAGCAGGTGTTGCATCGCTTAACGTGGCCAATAGATCGTCGTACGTCAGCACTTCCCATGCTGCACCTTTCAACGAGGCCGATGTGAGCTGAGTGCTCACCGTCTTGCCTCCCGTGCTGCCCCAGTAGTGAGTGCCGTCGGCGGTTAGCGTTATTATCCGGCGACCTGCGTCCGAAAGTCCTCTGTCTTTGATGGTGAAAGGAGTCAGTGTTCCGTCCATATAGCCATTGGCTGCAACATAGTGGTCGAGACTGCCGTTACGGATGCGGCTGTCAATTGCATATTTCCCGTCTGGCAAAAGAACAAAGTGTAAGTCAAGAGGTTGGCTATCAAGTATAGCCTGTGTCCCCCACGATTGTCCAGCGTTCAAAAACTTACTATCGCGCAGATTGCACAGATAAACATGGCTGTTGCGCTGGACACGGTCGATTTCATCGGCCGAGAGTTTCTCGGTTCCATAGTACATGATGCTTACGTTGTCAATACCCATCCAGCGGAAGTTCTTCTTCTCCGAGCGCAGACCAAATCGTAGGCGGCCATCGCTGACATAGACTGTGACATAAAAGGTGGTGGGCGTGGTCGTATTAACCAACATCTTTTCATCGTTGGCAAAGAGATAGACGCTTTCGGCATCCTGCTTGCCACCAGCCATAAGCTGACTGCGGAAAGCCGCTGCCGCGAGGCGATATGTACCATTGGGCACGACGAGTTCTTGATATATTTCACCCGTAAAGGAATTGGCATCCCAACTTTCGAAGAAGTTTCCCGTGATGGCTCCGCTTTGGTTTGTGGCGATTAGTTGGTTCTGTGCACCCGTGGTGCAATTCCAGCCCAGTTTGCCGTACTCGAACTCGGGATTATCAACCATCACCCGCGTGGGATTTGCTGCACTGATGTCCATCTTATACTCCATGATGGTACGCAACTTGTCGCCACTGTCGTCCATGACGAAAAGTGCGGGGTGGCGCTCCCACAGCTGCTTCGACTCATCAATAGTGCGGTGGCTGTGTATGGACATCAGCAGTTGCCCACCAAAGGTGCGGAAAAGCATGCCGTGGCCGTAGTTGTCGGGGGTGATGGGGAGCGGCTCGTGTTGCCATGGGCCAGCAAGAGTGCCCGTCGTAGAATAGGCTACGCCCTGAACATAGCGCCCGCCGTGCCAGCTCGTCCATATCATGCCCAATCGACCTGTCTGCGTGCGGAACAAGTAGGGCCCGTCGGTCACGGGACTGGTATTCCATGTTGCGTCGTGGGCACGGGTCATCACCACACCCTTGCCTATGGCACCCGTCATGTCGGGCTTGAGTTCGATGTACTCGATGGTGCCGTTGCCGTTCTGTATCCACTCATGACAATAGAGCAGGTAGCGCCGACCGTCGGTATCCTCAAAGTAAGTGGCGTCAAGCGTGGTCTTCTCGGCAGGCACGTAAGTGTCGTCACCCCCACTGATAAGCGAGTACTTGCCTTGGGGCAATGTACTGCTCATAATGTGTACCGCCCGGCGGGGGTGGCCATCGCTGTCGATGGTGATGCTGCCGTTTGTCAGCGTCGAGAAGTTGTAATACTTCCCATCAATGTAATGTATTTCCGAAGCCCACACCTGCGGACTGGCACCCATCCATGCCGACTCGTTGAACTGCAGCGGGAAGCCCAGGTAGGTCCACGTTTCAAGGTTGCTGCTTCGCCACAGTCCTCCACCAGTACCAGTCATGTAGTACTGCTGTGTCTTTGCGTCCGCCAAGATAAACGGGTCGCTGAGGTTAATGTCGCTGCGCAGTTCCTGCGCCGACGATGATGCAACAAGGGAAAGGAATAAAAATGAATAAGCAATGTGTTTCATTTTAGGCTTTATAGATTGCTTTTAGTCTTATTTCACAAACACTTTCTTTCCATTTACGATATAAATTCCCTTGCGGAGCTGGCTGACGCGACGGCCGCTGATGTCATAGCGGGCTGCATCGTCTGATGAGTTACCTATCATATCGTCGTTGGCCAAATCACTGATTCCGTCGGGCTCGTCGAAGCGAATACGGATCTCGGTCGGGCTGTTCCATTTATTCGTGGAATTACCACTGCACAGCAGACGGACGTAACGAGCCTCGGTTGGCTCGAAGCGGTAGCGCTCCATCTCGTTGGTCATGCCGCTGCTGACGAGGTCGCCTGTGACGTCGGTCCAAGTCTTATTGTCGGTTGAGGTCTGAACCTTAAAGTAGAATACGCGCGTGTCGCCATTGTAGAATGCCACGTCAATGGCCCAAACACTCTTCACCGAATTGAGGTCGAAGCGTATCCATTGGTTGGTGCCTTCCTGGCTCCAACGAGTGGAGAGTTTGCCATCGTTGACGTTGCTGTAGGGGTTGCCCGACTGTGAGCCGATGGCCGTGATGGTGATGCCTGTCTGGCGGGCGTCAAGGGGTACAGTGCGAAGTAGCGTGCGCTGTTGGTTCTGAGCCAGTTCGCCGCCTTCGGCGCTGTGAAGGCCTACTACGCTGAGGCGGTAAAGGCCGTAGTCGATGGAATCAGTGAGATGGAGGATGACGTCTGTACCATTAACCTCAATCTCGTCGGCCGTGAGCGGGTTGCCGTCGAGGAGGTAGTGAATAGCCTCGGCAGCTTCGTCGGCATTGGGTTGGAGGTTGAAACTGAGAGTTAGCTTGAACGGGTCGGAGCCGTCGAGCGCAGCTGCAGTCATGCGCAGCTTGGGCAACTCGAGGTCGGCTACGGCCAGACGGCTCATCTCGGAGGCTGCCAGCAGATAGGCTCCTACACCGAAGTCATGGTAGTCTGTAGCCTTGACGGTTGTGTTGGGACTGGCGTTCTCGCCAATGGGTTGAATATAACCCACGGTACCGTCCTCTTGGAGGGCGATGGTCGAGAGGTAGTGCCAAGCGCGCTCGAGCGTCTCGCCGTATTCGAGCTCGTCGAGGATGCCGTTGCGGATTCCCCATGCGTAGGCAAAGGTGTTGAGAGCCGTGCCGCTGGTTTCGTAGCCCGGCGCTTGGGCGGGATCGAGCAGCGAGCGTGTCCAATAGCCCTCCTCCTGCTGGCAAGTCTTTAATGCAGCAGCGAGTCGTCGGTAGTAGGCTATGTATTCGTCGCGATAGCTGTCGGTCTCGGGCAGGTCTGCCAGCACCTTGGCGAAGGCTGCGAAGATCCATCCGTCGCCACGTGCCCAGAAGTCTTTTTTGCCGCTGTTGGTCTTGTGCTTGGGATATACGTATTTGGCGTCGCGGAAATAGAGGCCTGTCTCGTCGTCATACATGATTGAGTTGGCATACTGCCAGTAGGCATACATCTTGTCGAGATAGGTCTGGTCGCCGGTGATGTTGTAAAGCTTGGTCATGATTGGCATTACCATGAACAGGCCATCGACCCACCAAAGGTAGTCGGTCTCCTCTGTAGAGATTTCATAACCCATGACCTCGAGCGCTCGTTCAATCTTCTTCGCATCGTGGGCAGGGTCGAGGTTATAGAGGTCGATGTACACTTGGAAGCACACCTGGTTGTCGCCGAAGAGCACCCAATTGGCGCCCTCGCCGTAGGTCTTGTACTGCCATTGGTCCTTATTGGTGCCTTTGGCTCCCCACCAGTTGGATTTCTGGGCCCAAGCCGTAGAGAAATCGCTGTACTGCTGGTCGCCTGTTACGGCGTAAGCCTCCATATTACCGATATGGTAGACGGCACGGTTCCAGAAATAGTCGCCGTGTGAGGGATTGCGCTGCTGCCATGTCTGGTTGACAGTGTTAAGGACGGCCATGATATCGTCGCGATTGAAGACTTCGGTCATGGAGGTGACAGTCAGCGGGTTCTCCACCGTCTGCTTGAACTGGCTGAGGGCCTCAAACCATTCATCGTCCTGCGTGTAGCGCCCGGAGGGGAAGATGCTCCAACCGCCTCCGAAGTAGAAGGTCAGGTCGGTGCCTACCTCATAGTCTACAACCAGGCAGAGGTGATTGTCGATTACCTCTGTCGAAGGATTAAACTCCGAAGGCACATAGGCGCCTTGGAAGAAACGTGCGCCGGCCGAGGTGACAGAGCCTTCGCTCTTGGCTTCAGCCCATCCTACTATGCCTGGCACGTCGGTGTAGGCAACGCCCTCTACGAGATGAGTCATGTCGGTGTGCTGATATACTGCAACAGCCAGGCGTATGGTGGCTGCCGGGCCGTCGAGACGTACTGTGGCGCGGTTGAGCAGTGCACCGGCCGTAGCCTCTATGTTCAGTGTCTTGGTATATGTCTGTCCATTGGCCTTTACATTATTATATTTAAGGGTAAATGCCGTCTGGAGTGCATCCTGCTGAGTAATCTCGCAAGTGTTGTAAGGGGCGTGCATGATCAAATGACCTGCCTCGACCACTGCCGTACCTCCGCATCCGAGGCGTTTGCCATTGACGGAATAGGCATCTACGCCATACTGGCTCTCGTTGTGATAGTTGGAGAGATTATACATCTCATCGATGACGGGCGTGGCACGTTTCTTGAACCATACGTCAACGCCCTGGGCTGTGTTCGGCTCATTCTTCAGTAGCACGCTCGAATACATGCGATAGGCACAAAGGTCGTTCTCCCATGCAATGTCGGCTCGGTTGGTCGGCATCTTCACGGCTGCATAGGTGGTCTTGGCCGGAGCCGTAGGTGTGCCGTCGCTCAATGTGTAACCAGCAGTGGTGCCCCGTGCTACGGTAGCTCGGAAGCGGATGGCATCGGTGCCGACAGCCTCGAATGGTACAGCCGTGCCGTTCTCATCGAGTAGTATAGAAGCTTGGAGATTGGTGCCTTCGGGCACGGCTACTTCGACTGTCTCGGCAGACCGTTGGAAACCGAGTGAGTTGCGCAGCCGAAAGTTGAAATCAGTGGCGTTGGCGTTGATTACCGCCAGAAGCAAAGCATAAGGTAATAGTTTTTTCATATTCTTAGATTCCGCTGTACTTTAGTTTAATAGCTTTTATAAGTTCCTGAGCAACAAAAAGTTCTTCGACGCGCGAAGCGGCAAAGCCGAGCGGCTCAGGATTTTGTC
>ODAJ012060832.1_pt1 | contig 10142 bp, 7 predicted proteins | sample 1539241 | NCBI WGS metagenome assembly ODAJ01 (sample SAMN02144231, study PRJEB22623) | gut metagenome | biome: sheep rumen | host: Ovis aries | place: New Zealand
ATCATTGACTAAAAATTACATTTAACAGGAAATAGACAATATAAGGGGCTGAACCATTAAGTATTATCATATTCTTAATGCGACAGCCCCAAATTACATTCGGGCTGCGCGCATCAAAGATACACTTGCCCGAATAAAAGAAAACTTCTTGAAAGAAAATTTCTTGAAAGAAAACTTTTATTCCACGGCGATATATTCAAAGGTGATATCTGCCATATTTGTATAGTAGTTAGGGCCTTTGAAAAGGATATAGCCTGCGTTGTCGTTTGTGGAGGTCAAAGTAAACTCCACACCGTCGGAGATGATCTTTTCCGCCTTGAAGATATCCGAAACGGCAACATCCGCCCCGCCCGTAAGGTAAGCACGGAAGCCTGTGCCGCCGTTATCCTTTGCGTTCACATAAACTTTTACGCTCTCGCCCGTTTTGATCGTCTTGGGCATTTTAAGTGTAAAGGCAAGTTGGTCATTTATGCTTAAAACGCCGTCTTTATAAGTACCCGCCGAAGCCGTTGAAAGGTCGAGCGGTGTACCCTTTCTTGTCATATTGTTCAAAATGCTGACAGCATCAAGCAGATCGACCGTATCGTCAACATTCATATCGGCGGCCTTGAAATCGTAACTGTCCGAAAGTCCGCCGTTTAAAGCTGCCTGCATCACAAGTCTTGCATCTGCTTTATCCCTTATGCCGTCATTGTTTACATCGCCCCTTGCTTTTACCGCAAGAACAACGTAGTTGACACAGTTTCCGTTGCCTGTGGAGCTGTTTTGTCCGAGGGTCACGGTATCGCCCGCCTTAAGATCCCTGCTGTAGACGATAAGTTCGTGGCCGCCCGAAGTCGTTACGGTAAACCTTGTCTTTTCGTAGTTTTTGAGCCAATCGGGCAGAAGTCCTTCCACCCTTTTGTCAAGCAGGATGTAGACAGAACCGTCCTGTATCATTTTAAACGAGCCGAGGGGCTTTGTCAGCATTTTCGCCTCGCAGGCGGTTTGGATATACTCCGCGCCTTTAAGTGTTCTCGGTACTTCTGCACAGGTAAAATCACGGTCGCCGAAGAGTTTTGCACCCTCGGAGAAATTTTGCTTAACTTCCCATGCGTTTGAATGTTCGGTATCATATACCGTTACCTCATCTGCAATATCGCCGCCGTCTATCATGACAGAAGCAGGGTCGCCGAATACGCCGTCAAGCTTGAAATTATCGAAATAAACGCTCTCGGGCAGGGTCGAATTTGCCCTTAATTCAATTCTGTTTTCGCCCTCTTTAAGAGAGACCGTCTCCGAGACTGTCTGCCAATCGCTGTACGACTTTCCCGCCGCAAGCGAAAGCGTTTTTGCCTTTGTGCCGTTTACATAAAGATCGACGGCATTGTTTGCGGTCTTGGCGGAATATCTTAAAGTAAAGATAAAATCGCCGCCGTTAGCCGTTTTTACCGTGTCTTTTACAACAGCATTATTTCTTGTGCCGAATTTAAGATAGCCCATGCCTTCATAACCCGAGGCATCATTGCGGCAGCCGTTTGTTACGTTTTCGGCAACATTTTTTCTGTCGAAATTCTCCGCTTCATACTGGCGTGTGCCCGTGTAGAATGAGGGAAAGTCGGGCGATACAAGGTTTGCCTGTTTGTATGCGGTCTCCTTGCCCGTTTCATTGCCCCTGCAGTTTATTGTAAGGTCAAGCGGGCCGTTATGCTGAACGGTCAGTCTGTAAACGCCGTCCTCCCAGCTTTCGCTTATCACGCTTGCCTGATGGGAGCCGCGGTCTTTGGCTGTGTAACTTGGCCTTGAAGCCGCCCCTTTAAGGGTCAGCGTATCTGTTTTCAGCTCGTTTGTCTTTTGGTCGAAATTGTTCAGATAAATGTCGATACGGTCGCTGTACTCGTTCACAAGTGCCGTGCCGTAGGGCGCGGAATGGCTTATATCAAGCGTTTTGCAGGTGTTGTATTTCAGTTTTAAAATGCTGCCTGCCGCTGTGCCGTTTGTGTATGGATTGTATTCAAGCCATGTGTTTTCATTTCTTGCGGCAAATGAATTTCCGCTTTCCACATCATTCGGGTAATAGCTGTTGAATTCTGCCTGCTTGTCGGCTATGGAAGCCCAGCGCGAAGCTATCTCCGACTGTTTTATCTGTACGGGTATGCTTTTTGCAAGGTCGTCGCGCAGGGCATAGACTGTCGGTATGGTCTGATAACGTCCCGTACATTTAAACGGGTCGTAGTTGTCTTTCAGATTGCCGTCATCAGGCATACGGTAAAGCCCCTCAAACAAAGTGGGGTAGGTCGAATAAAGGTTGTCGCCGAAAGCCTGCTGTCTGCCTGTTATATCCTGTATCACCGCAAATTTTGTGCGCGAAACGGCCTCTTTGCGGTCGGGTATGCGTATGCTCTTGTCCAGTACCTTGCGGAACATATCCACCATTACATTGTCGAACTGTGTCGTGGTCTTAAAACGCCTGTAGGCAAAACCCTCACTGTCCGTGCCGTCATACAGCGTCTGTATATCGTCTACCCATATAAGTTCGGGGCCGTCTATAACGGTGGCGCCGTTCATCGCCATACGTTCGATATGTATGGGCAGAGCGGTGGAAAGGCGGTACTCCTTTTTATAATCATCCGCTTTTTGTCCGTCCAGACCCTTGAAATCCGTGTCCGTCCAGCCCGTGTCGTCATATCTTACACCGTAGTTGTCGCACCAGCCGCCGACAAAATAGCCGTAAACAAGGCTCTCTCTGTCGTGAATATAGCTGACCTGTGTGTATTTTTCTTCCATGATAAGGTTTTGGTGATACTTTTCACACGCTTCTCCCCACTCGGGCACACGCTTGAACATAGCAAGCGGATTTATATTCGGGCCCCACTGGTTGCCGCACCAGCTTATATCGAGATAGCCGCCGTATTTGTTGCAAAGCTCCAGAAGATTGGCAAAATGGCGATAGCGGTTCGGGCAGGAGATGGGAAAATCGGCCTGCTCAAAGCCCCAGAACTGCTCGCAGTAGTTGTAGCCGATAAAATTGGGGTATTCCCTGAAAAATTCCTCAAAGACCGTGCCGTAAATATCGTTTCCGTCGGGGCTTCCGTCGTAGTAGTCGGGAAAATGGCATTGGCCGCCGCTTGCGGGCTGTATCATTGCCCAAACGCCCCTGTCGGCACAGCTGCGAAGCCATGACTTTGCCGTGGAATAGCCGTCCTGTACCATAAGCCACTTATGCTCCTTTGAATCCCAGTTTATCGAAAGCGAGATATCAAACACCACATAGGGCAGAATGTCCTCGGGTACAAGGTCGATTATCTTTTCGGGGTCGGGATAGTTCCACGAGTCGATATGGATTATCCACATGGGCTGCTCGTTTGAAAGAGGCCGCCTTATCACCCCGTCGGCGGGGTATTCCGTAACGGAAGCTCCGAGTGCCTTTACCGCGGCAAGATCGTCATTTTCTCCCGCAAATGCGATATTCTGCGGTATCGCGCATAAGGTCATCAACACCGATAAGACCAGTGCGATAGTTTTTCTCATTATAATTCCTCCTAAATTAAAACTATAAAAATAATTTTATAATATAATAAAAATAAAAGCAATACTTATACGAAATGTAAGAAAATTACATAAGCAGATTTGTGAAAATTAGACAAAAAAACAGCGTAGATGATTCTTTTGTGCGCTAAAAAGGGACTGCCGCACTTACGCTTCAGTCCCTTTTTTATTGGAAAGGATGGGAATATTTTATTATGAAAAGAAAATTGTATAAAAGTGTCAGTTTAAAACTATCAGCTTAAAGCTGTTACTTTGGCGTTTACCGTGCCGCTTGCTATCTGTGTGCCGCCCGTTATCGTACCGCCCGAAGCATAGCCGTTTTCATCAAGCGTACCGCTGTAAGTACCGCCCGAATAGAGGGTATAGGTCTGACCTGCGGTTATCGCATCACTTCCTATGACTATCGCCTGTGCGGTGGTCTTTACGGTAAAGGTCGCGACAACATTTCCGTTTGAGTCGGCAAGGGTGAGCTGTGTACCTGCGCCGTAGGTATTGCCGCCCGTTGTGCCGCTCTGCTGACCGGGTCTGCCCATGCCGCCGGGGCCGCCGGGGCCGCCCATGCCGCCGCCCATGCCGTTTACACCGTAGGTCACGATACAGCCGTTTGCCGCGGTCGGGCTTTCCGCCATGCCGCTGCTGCCGACGGAGAATACCGTGCCGCCGTTATAATAGAAACCGTCGCCGCTCTTGTCGCCCGTGTCGATAGCGGTATCGCCGTTGCTTATCGGGCCGTTTACCAGAAGCACGCCGCCGTTCATGTATATCTTGCCGTTGCTGTCCACGCCGTCACCCTCGGAGATGGCATTCTCGCAGTAGACATGCTGTAAACAAAAGATCGTAAAATTTGTGTGTTTTCAGAAGATATGGCTGATGGACATGGGCGGCCGATTGCGGATGTGTTTTGATATATGTCCTTTATTTATCCCATACCCCATGCTATAATAAACTAAAACAAGGCAAGGGAGTGGTGATATGAAACACATCTATCCGCGCGATGGGGGTATTTGGCAGTACGAGGTAAACGGCGACAGAGTGTATGACCGCTTTGGAAAATGGTTATACAGGATAAGCGGAAAGTATATCTACGACAACAGCAACAGCGTTAAATATACATTTGACGGAGAGTATGTGTACGAGTACGGCAGCGGGTCATGGAAGTACAGGGTCAAGGACGGTTTTATCTACGAAAAAGGCAGCGGCGAATGTGCCGCAAAAACAAAAAAGGAGTGATAATATGAAATATCCACAATTACGCAGTAAAGAAGAGCTTAAATTACTTGAAAAAATGCTTTCGTTTACCGAGCTTCAGGTGCTTAATGATGTCGATGTAAAAAACGGCGGTCCCAATGTTTTTCTGATAACGAACGAGCAGGACGAGGAAGGCAAGGATGTTGTTATTGTTTACGGCAGCGGCGAGGTCGGGGAGTATAACTCCGAAGATGCCCGGGAATATGTACTTGGTGAAATGGGTACAATGAAAAGCTTTGACCTTTATTTTGACGGCGAGTTCACAAAAATCAAGCCCGATGCTTTTTATTGTGTGCCCGTTAAATATTGTCTTATCCCCGAAACTATGGAAGAAATATGGGAAAATGCTTTTAAGGAGAGCGGCCTTGAAAGCATACATACCAATAATGCTCTTAAATATATCCGCAGGGGTGCATTTGAGGGTTGTGAGTCTCTAAAGGAGATAAATTTGCCGTCTACGGTAGAGATAGTTGAAGAAAATGCCTTTTATGGCTGCGCAGAGGGAATAAGGATAATTATTGACAAGCCAAAAGGCTCTTTGGCGGGTGCTCCGTGGGGCGCGGATAACGCCCTGATAATCTGGGAAGAGGATGACGGGGTCTATATAAGCGATGACGGGGAATTGCTTTGGAGATATCTTGGCGATGCAAAGGAATACACCATTCCCGACGGCATTAAAAGAACGCGGCATCAGGCGTTCAGCCACAGCAAGATAGAAAAAATCACTATTCCCGATTCGGTCGGGAAGATAGGCGGACTTGCCTTTGAAGCCTCGCCGCTTAAAGAGGTAGTATGGGGTAAGGGCGTTAAAGAACTGGAACTGTGGGCTTTTGCACACTGTGTGGATTTAAAAACGCTTGATATCCCGTTTGGCCCGAAGGAGCTTAAAAGCACTTTTTTTGCGATGCCATAGCCTTGAAAGGGTAACTATCCCCAACAGCGTAAAAAGGCTCTCCGGCGGTGTTTTCTCGGCTTGTTGTTCTTTAAAGGCGCTGTATATACCCGAAAGCGTTGAAGAAATGTCCGGCGAATGCTTCTGCTTGTTCTCGTATTCCAAATATAAAAACAGCGATCGGGAATTTGAAAGCAAGCTTGAACGCCTTGAGGTCGATCCTAACAATAAGCACTTTGTTTGTGAAAACGGTGCAATTTACAGCAAGGATAAAAGCAGGCTTGTTTGTGCGACAACAATAGGTGGCAAAAGCTTTACCGTACCCGACAGCGTAAAAACGATAGACAATTACGCCTTTTGTACAAATCTTAACTGGGACAGGGTAATAATACCCGACGGAGTTAAAATAAACGGCAGTTCGAAGCTGTTTGAGGGCAATAACATAGAATATGTCGAGATACCCGCGGCACTGTTAGAGGCGAGGGATACAGTTTTCGGTAAATGCATTATCAAGCGTCTTGTTATACGCGGCAAGGCAAAAAACGAGAATGATGTTAAGTATATTGCATATAACTGCAATATTGAAGAATGTGTTTTTGAATAAATGATATTTACCATAAAGAGTGTGCGAGAGACAAGCTCGATGACCACACAGCAACCTGCTTATGCAAGGTGCTAATGCTTGAACTATGGGGAACTACGGCACCTCATAGCAATATGGGGTGTTTTTCTTTGACGGGGGGATTGATGCATTCCGGTCTGTATGATAATACCATAAAACAACGGCATTAATGGGTTAGATGTCCGATAATTTTCTCATAAACAGAGGTACAATGTGATTAATTAAATCAGCGTTTCCATATAAATAGTATTTTGGGGAGGGATTTCTATGGCAGTCGATAAGAAAAGTATTTACGAAATAGTATCGGGGTGGTTAAAAAACAGCAAACCCGGTACTATGGCGGAGTATAATTATATATTGGGCAGTTCATTGGGTAGTTCTGTATACTATTCATTTCATGATGATGTTGAGGAGGAATTGACCGCCTTACACAGAAACGGGGCGCTTAAAAACTTTAATAAAGATAAAGAGGCGGAAACACAGCACTTTATTGACTTATTCAAAACGTACTATGCTCTCTCTCCCGAAGATGCTTTTATGGCTTTTGAAAGGGACAATTCATACAAAACAGAGAGTGTTTATTTAGCGGAGGCGGTTGTAAAACATATAAGAGAGAATAAAAGTGATTATGACCTTAATAAAATCCGTGAAATTGCCGTTTTGATAACAACAAAAAGTGTTTATCCCGATACAATATGTTTTGGCCTGTGCCTTTTCGCATTGTTTAAATTAAAGCCCAACAGCAAAGAAGGAACAATAATCAGAACGCTTGGATATATCAAATTTTTTACTCATTTTGCAAGGCTTGCGGCAGAATCCGCTTTCCGCAGCGATGATTATCAAAAATTATTGTTTGATTGGGTACGGGAGATAAGAGATTACGATGACGATATGTTACCGCACGGCGATTATATGGGTTATATAGAAACCGAACTTATATTTAATATAAAATTTGATACCGCAGAAAAAATAAAATGGTATTTGGGTTCGGATTGGCTTATGGACGGATTTTATTATTGGTAAGTACAATTTAATATTTTGACCATAAAGAGTACACGAGAGACAAGCTTGATGACTGTACAGCAACCTGCTTATGCAAGGTGCTAATGCTTGAACTATGGGAATGAAACATGAATGACACCTCATAGCGATATGGGGTGTTTTCTTTTGAAAGGAGCAATCAATATGGACAGACCGGATTATATTTTTGGAAACAGCGAATATGTTACTGCAAGCTTTGATATAAGCGGACTGATAAATCAAAAAACGACACGCAGGCACTACAAGGCGGGTGCTTTTTTTCCGTCAAACGACAAAAAGGCGATAGGGATCACCGTAAGGAAATATGATGTCTGCGAAAAGGAGGCGGAAATTAAATTTGTAAACGGCAGCAGTAAGGTGGTTTGTCCGAGTTATCCCGAGATCTTGGTTGTGCGCTCGGGCGATATAAATGTTTTTAAACTGGCCGAAATACCGAGCAAGGAGGCTATGGAAGTTCTTAAAATGAATTTTAAGTTCGCTGACGGAAGCCCTTATACAAGCGAATATATAAACGAGAGCGGCAGTTTTGAAAACTTTGATTTTTCAAATTTTGGAGAAACCGCAACATTAGAAGCAAACGGCAAAAAATATATTATCGAAAAAGGCGTGATATACAATGCCGACAAAAGCGTGTTGATGTATTGCGACAAAGACAAAACAGGAGAGTTTAAACTGCCCGAGACCGTAAAAATCATTGGATATAAGGCGTTTGTAAAAACAAAACTTTCGTACATAGAGCTGAATAAAGGCATTGAAGTTATAGGGGAATATGCCTTTGAGGGATTTGATGATATTTCGCATACCGTTGTTATCCCCGAAACAGTGCAATATATCGCGCCGAATGCGTTTAAAACCATACGCAGTTGGAACTCATGGGCGGGCAGTATGGCGGCGCATCAGAAGCACGAGAGAATACACGCGGATATACTTATAAACAAAGAAAAAGATGCTTTGGATAACGCACCGTGGGGAGCGTGTTTTGCAAAGGTTTTGTGGAAAACAAACGTAGACTGATGTCCGAAAAATTTCTCGTTTTTTGTAGTATTATATTTAAAAAGAAATCGTAAAATGTTTGAAAAACAATCGGGGAACTGCTGTTTTTGGCTGTTAGGAGAAAGGTGGTGACAAGCATGAGAAAAAGAAGGTACATTATAGATATAGAAGTTGCATTGGATGAAGCGGAAAATAAAATAACCACCGAACAGAATACACCGCAAAAAAGAGTTGTGGAGAATTATTCCATAAGGACAGATAAAAGCTATCCGCGGATGTATACCCGTGAGGAACTTGAGAAATTCAAGAAAGAGAACAAATTTGATGATATTCCCGTACGGAATGGCGATGGCTTAAAAAGCGTTTCATATATAACAGCTTACACAGACAGAAACGAAAAAGATGTTGTTATCGAGTGCGGCAATCCCAAACGGGGTGCTTATACGGGAGATATAAGCGATATGCTTATATGCGAGTATGAACGGGTCGATATGTATTTTGAAGAGGGGTTTAAAAGGATAGCGGATAATGCTTACAGTGAGACACCGATAGAGCATTGCGTTCTGGATGAAAGTATCGAGGAGATAGGGGAATATGCCTTTGCGGACTGTAAACAGCTCGAAAGCGTAATTATACCCGAGGGCTTGAAATATATACGCAAAGGTGCTTTTGAGGGCTGTACGGCTCTTAAAAGCATAGAACTGCCGTCAACGGTTGAAATAGTTGAGGACGGCGCGTTTGAAGGCTGTGAAGATATAGCGATACACTACGGAAAGGAATGAGCAAAATGAACGATTTATATTATGATGAGCTGCTTTTGGATATTTGCCGTAAAAGGATGAAAGAAATTTACGGGAACGATATCCCCGAAGAAGCCAAAACAAGGCTTGACGAAGAACTTGAAACAGTAAGAGTCAAAAAACTGGCACCCTTGCTTATAGCATTTTCAAATGCTGTAAAAAAAACTGACCCCAATAAGCGTACTTTAAGCAGTTTATATGGTTGGTCTTCGTATATAACATATTTGCTTGGATTAAATATATTTGATCCGCTTGACAGAGATTTGATGAATGGGCACATCTGCAATGTTGAGTATGCCAAAAGTGAATTATCGGGCTGGTACGCTATTGCATTTTATACTGCGCTTGATATGATAGGGAAAATCGCGGCAAATATTGAAACAGAAGAGTGTGTTGAAAAAGTTTGCCGCTCATACATGGGTGTTTCAGCTGAAAACGATCAAGTAATATATGATGTTATTACAAACGGCTGCATTGCAGAATATGATGATTCTTTTGAAATTATATTCAAAAGAGATAAGCGGATCGAGTTTATTGATTTTCTTGCGAAACTAACGGGAACAGACCCGTTATTGCTGCCTTACTGTGATAAATCGGTGATAGATTTTATTTTAGACAGCGCAGATAATTCGCACATTAAGCGTGGTATTTATCTGTTTGAAGACGAAGAAGCTCTCGGCGATATAATAAAAACCGTAAAACCGACTGATTTTTACCAATTATCAAAAGCGGTAGGCTTATACCGCAGTTTTGAAACATGGTGCGAAGATGTAAAGAAGGAATTCTCGGAGAAAACTGCGGATCTTGATAATGCGATAACAACAAGGAATGATGCTTTTGATTATTTTAAAGCGGAATTGGGCGACAGTGAAAAGGCATATCTTGCAAGTACAAAAGCAAGGCGGGGGCAATCTCTTGTTGATACGGAATTTGAAAAATACGCAGATAACAAGGAAATACGCAGAATAAAATATTTGCCGCCGCGTCCGCGAACTCTGTATGATGCAAGAATTATCTG
>ODAJ012147931.1_pt1 | contig 10142 bp, 6 predicted proteins | sample 1539241 | NCBI WGS metagenome assembly ODAJ01 (sample SAMN02144231, study PRJEB22623) | gut metagenome | biome: sheep rumen | host: Ovis aries | place: New Zealand
AAGGACTGCCGCATCTTCCACTTCGGTACTCTGTCGCTGACGGATGAGCCGTGCAAAAGCGCAACCGTGAAGGCTTACGAGCTTGCCAAAGCAGCGGGAGCCCTCATCTCCTTTGACCCGAACCTCCGCCCGCCGCTGTGGAAGAGTGAGGACGACGCGAAAGCCGCCATCGAATGGGGCCTCCAGCGCTGCGACATTCTCAAGATCTCCGACAACGAGATCGAGTTCATGACCGGCGAGACCGACTTTGACAAGGGCGCCGCCAATCTGAAAGCGCGCTTCCCCCAGATCCGCCTTCTGAACGTCACCGCAGGCGGCGACGGCAGCTTCTCCTATTACGGCGGCAAGCGCGTCTTTGCCCCGGCCTGCAAGCTCGGCGGCGTGATCGAGACCACCGGCGCGGGCGACACCTTCTGCGCAAGCGTCCTGAACTTTGTGCTCGAGCACGGGCTGGACGATCTGACCGAGAAGGACATGACCGCCATGCTCCGCTTTGCCAACACCGCCGCCTACATCGTCACCACCAAAAAGGGCGCGATCCGCTCCATGCCCCAGCGCGGGCAGGTGGAAGAACTGCTGAAAAGAATCTGATCAAGCCATAAAAAATGCGCGTCCGCAAAAAAGCGAACGCGCATTTTTTATTTATCAAACCCCGCTCCCGGGTCGAGCTTCACGTTCCGAAACAGCGCCGAGACCGCCGCGCGGTAATCCGGGAGCGTACGTGCTTTCAGGATCGCCTTGCCCGCCCGCTCGGAATCCGGGAACATGCAAAGCTGGTAAAACCACAGCTCCTTCATGCGCGAGACCGTAAAGTTTGGCGCAAGACCGGAAGCGAGGTATTCCTCCGTGAGCCTGTCGTGAAAGTCTTGCAGCTCCCCCGCCGTCAGCGGCGCGCCGCCGCGGATCTCGCGGAACAGGGCGGGGTTTGTCACCGCGCCCCGGCCCAGCATGGCAGCGTTTAAATTGGGGTAGTGCTGCCGCAAAGAATCCAGATCGGCGGGGGTGAAGAGATTCCCGTTATATTCCACCGGGAAGGGGCAGGAAAGCGCGGCGGCGAAGGCTTCAACATCCGGTTTGCTTTTGTACATGCCGTCACGGTCGCGCACATGGACGATCAGGCGCGACAGCGGGTACTTGCGGTACACCTCCAGGACGGCGGGAAACTCCTCCGCGCTGTGAAGGCCGAGGCGCGTTTTCACCGACACCCGCAGCGGACAGCGGGAGAAAATGTCCGCGAGGCAGTCATCCAGCTGTCGGAGATCCCCCAGCATGCCCGCACCCTTGTGCTTGGCCACCACCGTGCCCGAGGGACAGCCGACGTTGAGATCGACCTCCTCATACCCGAGCTCCTCAAGCTCCCGCGCAACCGCGAGAAAAGGCGCGGCCGCATTGCACAGAAGCTGCGGCACAAGCGTAATGCCCTCGTTGTTCTCCGGCAGCACGTCCCGGAGACTGCCCGCCTTGAAGCGGCCCGTACTGTCAGGGGCGATGAAGGGGGCGTAATAACGCTCGGCCCCCGGGAACAGCTCCGCGTGCAGCCGCCTGTAAATACTGTAGGTGATCCCCTCCATGGGGGCAAAGCTCAGTTCCATTTCCCGGCTCTCTTTCGTTTGATGCTTTTCGGTATATTGAGCATTGTAATGGAAAGTGAAGAAAAAGGAAAGCAAAAAATTTTTGATTTTGACATATCTTTCTCCTGCGTTTGCAGTATAATACATACTTGAGTTTTTATCGGTTCGAGAAAGGAGGGAGCAGGCATGAAGCATCCGGCGCTGGCGCGCGTTTTTTCGGTCGTGGTGGCTATACTCGGCCTGCTCCTGCTTCTGTTCGGGATCCGCGGCTTCGATAAAGCCGAGAAGGAGCACGCCGAGCGCCTGGCCTATGAGGAGAAATTCAGCGGCAGGATCGAAAACTTTGAGAAGCTGCGCGCCGAATATCTGGGCAGCGCCGACTACACGGAGACCATGGACGCCCTCAAACGCTTTTTCGACGAGCACGAGAAGGCGGCGGCAAAGCACAAGACCGATACCGCCCTCTTCAGCGCGACAAAGGGCGGACTCAAGATGGGCGAGGATATGATCGTCGCCATACGCGCCCAGATGAACGAAATCCGCGAGCAGCTCCGGGACGCGGGGTCCCGCCGGGCCTTTCTGGAAGGGATTCTGACAGAGCTGATCGCCTCGCAGAAAAGCAATTTGCCCTGGCTGGAGGCGCTCTCCGCCCAGGCCGCGCAGTATGCGGTCGAAAGCTATACCCAGGGAGCCAAAGTCAAACTCGTGGCGAGCGAGCTGCGTGCCCTGATGGAAAATGAGCCCACGCCCGCAAGCGTCGCCGCCGCGCTCTATACCCCGCCGGAGCCGCCGGCAGCGCCGATGCTGCCCCTGCTGCCCGATATGAGCGGCGCGCCCCTCAACAACATGCAGGCGGCGTACGGCGCGGCAATGGATTCGTTCCTGAGCGCTGCCGCCGACTATGAGCAGGCCATGGCGAATTACGCCCAGGGGCTCCAGGCTTCCTACAACGCCTCCGCCCAGCAGGCCATGGACCAGCTCAACGGCAGCTACTCCGGCGCCGCCGACGCGCTCAGCGATGCTGCCGCCAGTGCCGAGTACGTGCTGGCTCACAAGCTCTGGGAGGAGGAGTGTGCGCTTATCAAGGGGCAGCTCGATCTGCACGAGGCGCGCCGCTATATCCCCCGGCTCAGTTCGGCGCTGGCCGCGCTGATCCGACAGGGCGACAGCTATTTTGCTTCCGTCAAGCTGGAGACCGGCGGCATCTACCCCGCCGTCGCGGAGCTCACGGCGCTGGCCGATTCAACCGGCGCATACATCGACACCTATCTGGGTACGGACCTCAAGAGCCTGTCCAACGCGGATTTTCTCGCCCTCACAGACAGGATCGAACAGCTTTTTGACCTTATCACCGACGCTTTCATTGTGGTTGCGCAGAATCTGGACAACCCCGCCTCGCTGATTGCGGAGATCATGGACAGACTGCACATCACCGAGGCGCTTGTGAAACTGCTGGAGCCGATGCTGGAGAAGGCCGAGCAGCAGATGCAGGCCGCGCTGGAAGAGCTGTGGTATCAGATGGGAGAGGCGGAGAAGGACGTTCTCAGGCTGGAGGCCGAAAAGCTCGGCCTTGACAAGGAGGCCGCCCTGCTTTCCAGACGCACGCTGGACGCCGATGCGCTCAAGGAGCTGCGGGATCACTATATCACGGCCCGCCAGCTGCTGTTCAACATCCCGGAGGTCAAGGCGGCCGCGGCCGGGGACGAAAGCAAGCTTGCCGACAGCGCACGCGCCTGGCTCGGTACATACGCCGCGGAGACGGATAGACTCAGCAAGGGAAAGCTGCTCATCAACATCCTGGCTGTTTTCAGCGGCGTGATGGCGGTGCTGGGCATCCCCGCCGCCTTTGAGCTGCTGAAAAGCCGCGTCTTTCTCATTGCGCCGGTGCTGCTGTGCATGGTGAGCGCGGCGGCAGCGGAGGCACTGAACATGGTCCTCGGCCAGGGGCAGCATTATTTCGCGCTCTTCACGGCGATCTTCGCCTTCATCCAGCTTCTGATCGTGCTGCCCCGGACGAAAAAGCCGGGCTATACGCCGCAGCATCTGGCCTGATACCGGTATTTCCGTAAAACGCTGTGTTTTAGATTTCCGCGTGGAGGAATACGATTCATGGGAAAAGAGAAAAAAAGCCGCGGGCACAAGCTGATCGTTCTGCTGCTGCTGTTTGTGATCCTGCTGCTCTCCGCCATCGCCTGCGCCCTCTCCCTGCGCCTGTACCGACGCAGCGACCCGACGCTTGCGGGGCACTGGCAGATGGAGCTTGTGCTGACGGACAGTGCCTCGGCCCGGGCAAACCTCTGGCTGCGGGCAGCCGCGCTCGGCGATCAGGTGAATGCGGAAGCTTATATGCCGAAGCTGAGCGCGCGCGTCGATCTCCGTCTGGGCAAGGACGGCAGCTGGAGCCGGCATGTGGACGAAGCGAGTCTGGACGATGCCCGCGTGAGGGCGGAGAGTGCCCTGGGAGATGCTCTGCGGGAGCTTGCGCGCCTGCGCATCGGAAGCGCGGGCAGACCGGTCGGAAGCGACACGGAGCTGGACACGCGCCTTGAACAGGCAGCCGGGATGCCGCTTGCGCGTTATTTTGCCGAGTACGGCCCAAAGCTGTTGCCCACGGCGGACGAGCTTCGAGCGCTTTATGACGGCAGCGGCAGCTATACGATTGAGGGCGTGCACATCCGCTTTGAGGGGCTGGACGGTGCGCGCTATCTGGCGGACGACGCGCTGCTGGTGCTGGAATTTGTGGATCGGACGGAGGTGTACAGGCGTGCATAAACCACGTTCTTTTACGCGCGCGCTGTGTGCCCTGCTGGTCATCGCGCTGCTCCTGCCCGGGGCGGCCGCCTTTGCCGAGGCAAGCGAGACACACACGGTGTTGGAAAACCTCATCCTGCTGGTGGACGGCAGGCAGCAGAAAATCATCAAGGCCCTGCATTACGCCTACGGGAACAACCGCTTTGTCTCCCTGCGGGACCTGGCGGCAGCCCTCAGCGGCACGGACAAGCGCTTTGACGTGCGCATCACAAACGACCAGGTGATCATCACCACCGGCGCCGATTATGAGGCGGTCGGAGGCGAGGGGGAGCCCTTCCCCAATACGGACGCGGGCGCCTCCTACACGACAAAGGCACTGGCGCAAAACGCCGTCGAGCTTGACGGGCGCGCCCTGCGTTACCTGAGCTTTTTGGGCGTCAACACCGCCTCGCGGCAGGACTGCTTCATGAGTCTGACCGACCTCGCCATGCAGCTGGACCTGGACATGGCGGTTTCCTCCGGCGATATGACGGTGAACACCCGGTCGGGCTACCACATCGACCTGGAGGAGCTGGAAAACGAGGGCTTCTATTATGAGATCCATTCCGCCCTCATCGGCGACGCCACGACCGGTCTCATCTACACCGGCTGGGAGCCGGAGCTGTCCGTTCCGATTGCCAGCACCACAAAGCTCATGAGCTTCGTGGTGGTTATGGACGCGGTCCGCGACGGAGAGATCACCCTGGACGACAATGTCACCATCACCGACGAGGCCGTACAGCTTTCACGCACGATGGACGGCGTCATCTATATGGAGACCGGCTGGGAGGTCAGCATGACCGACCTTCTGTGCGGGATGCTGCTGCGTTCAAGCAACGAGTGTGCCCTGGCCCTCGCCATCCACACGGCGGGAAGTGAGGACGCCTTTGTCGAGCGTATGAACCGCAAGGCCCAGGCGCTGAGCCTGTCGGACAGCGCGGTATTCTATAACTGCCACGGCCTGCCCGTGTATACGGACAATCTCGCGGCGACCAAGATTCAAAACCGCATGACCGCCCACGACATGTTCTCCCTCGTATGCTATCTGCTGCGCAGCTACCCCGAGGTGACAAAGATCACCGCCCTCAAGCTCGCCGAGCTGCCGACGCTCCGGACCACGGTTTACAACACCAATCCCCTGCTGTATAACCTGCCCGGCGTCGTGGGTCTCAAGACCGGGACGACCAACATGTCCGGCTCCTGTCTTGTGACCGCCATGGAGGCGCAGGATGCCCAGGGCCGGACCCATCTGCTGACCTCCATCGTCTTCGGCGCGGAGGACAACGGCACGCGCAACACCCTCTCCGAGGAGCTGCTGCGCTACGGGATGCAGTGCCTGAAGGAGGACAGCTTTTATATGGACGGGCCGCCGCGCAATCCGCCCGCTGATGCGGAGACGCTGATCCGGCGTATGCTGGAAAGCTATTGACACCGTTTCAATTCGGCCTGCGCCTGCGGCGCGGGCCGTTATTTTTACGCTTGGTACTGTTTATTTTCGGGGAATTGTGTTATAGTATTTTTACTCTTATGATTGTTAGGAACTGCCGCCATGTTGAATGCCAACCGAATGTCCACCAATATCATCGTCACGGTGCTTGTGATGCTGCTGGTGTTTGTGCTGCCTCTGGTGGACAGGCGCATCTGCACAAGGCTCGGCCTCAACCTCCACCACGGCGTGAGCACCAACCCCAAGGCCGACGCGCTGCTGCAGATCAGACAGCTGATCCTGTTCGCGGTATTCTTCGTGTATGTGATGGTATTTGCGTACCTGGTGTTTTTCTCCCGCAGAGCGTCGGAGGAATACCTGGTGCACATCGCGCCCTTTGTCGATCTGCAAAACGCCATCAGTACCGATTACGGGCTTTCCGATTTTCTCGTGACGCTCTTTCGCGGCGGCATACAGGAGGCCTTCTCCCACGTATACGTGCTGAAGTTTGAGGACATCGCCCAGGTGTATATGAACATCATGCTCTATGTCCCCATGGGTTACCTGCTGCCCTATGTGTTTGAATTCTTCCGCTCCCGCTCCGGCATCCGCCCGGTGCTGGCCTGCTTTGTGATCTCCTTCATCACGGAGAACCTGCAGCTCATCTTCCGCCGCGGCTTTTACGACATGGATGACCTGCTGGCCAATACCTTCGGGGGGCTCATCGGGCAGCTGCTGTTCATCGCCGTGGGCTACGTGGTGACGCACCCGGACTGGCGCAGCGAGCTGTTCACCTATCGCCGCTGGCGGAAGGCTGCGCGGCGCAGTGCCCTCTACCCCTTCGCCCGCGGTATCAAGATTTCCCGCACGACCCTGCTCGGCACCGACGAGGAGGCGGTCTACTTTTTCTATGTGACAAAGCTCGGCTTCCGGCCCCGCAAGCAGCTGACCGTGGAATACTCCTTCGGCACGGATTTTCTCTTTGAGATGGGCAATTCCCAGGTGGAGGTCCACTGCTCCAACCGGCCGGACAAGCTGCCCACCCAGTACCTGAGCATCTCGGCCCGCAACCTCCCGAGTATTCGGGACCGCCTCAAGGCCCACGATGTGGAGACCGGTCCCTTCGAGCAGGACCCCTACACCGGTCAGCGCCGCATGAGCTTCACCGGCCCCGACGGCGTGATCATCACAGTCCTGGAGGAATAGAATACCCCAATCGGAAAAGGCATGCCCGCAAAGGGCATGCCTCTCTCTTTTTCCTTTACCGGCAGAACAGTACGTATTCGCTGTTCACGGGGTATTCCTGGACATCCTGGAAGATGAAGCCGGTATCATCCTCCTCGCAGGATTTAATATACAGGAAGAGCTCATGCTGCGTCACCTTGCCGTTGCCGTCAGCGTCGGCTGGCATGCTGCCGTCGACCGGCGTGATGCCTTCGGTGATGAATTTGGTAAAGAAATTGTATGTATCTGCCCCGGTGCCCCAGCTCATCTGGTGGTAGCGGGCGGCGGTCAGCACATAGAACTTGCCTGCCTTCCGAAATTCGCCGGTGTCAAAGGTTTCGCTGTCGCCGAGCATTTCTCCGCTGTCTGTCTCCACGACCGTATCATATGCCGAGAAGGCGTCCATTGCGGCGGCGACAAGCGCTTCGTCGCCGTTTTGCGGCACGCCGTCCTCATAGATGGCAGCGCCCGAGCCGCAGGAACCCAGCCACACGATCACCTTGCCCTTGACCTTGCTGAGCTCATCGGCGAGCACATACAGGTCCAGAAAGCCCTCCTTGCCGCTGGAGTCCACCGTGGAAAGGCACCCGGCGTCCCGGCCCAGATCGTTGATATCGCCGTGGGTGCCGATGAAGAAGAGGGAAACGTCGTTGTCGTCTGCGTCCCCGAAGGCCGTCCGGATGTTGCTGAGGATGGCGTCAGTGTTCAGATCCTTCCGGCGAAGGACGGAATAATGACTGCCGCCGGGCGTCTTCGTATTTTCAAGCGCCTCCGCGATCATCTCCACGTCGCCGTAGTTGCGCGCGGCGTACTGGGTGCCCGGAAAGCTCACCTCACCGATGAGCAGGGCGCGGTATTCCATGCCCGACGCGTCCTTTCCGGGGATCGTCACAGCTGACCAGCCGCTGTCGGTGTGCCAGCTGCCGCAGACAGCTTCCGCTTTGAAAGAATACTGCTTGCCGCGCTCAAGACCGCTCACGTCGAAGTAGGTCTCTTCAAGCTCCGTGGCGATGGTCGTAAAGGTCTCCCCGCCGTCCGTACTCATGTGCACTCTATAGGTGGTGCCGCCGAGGGCGTTCCAGCTCAGATGGGCGATGCCGTCCGTTACAGTGATGTCATTGAGTTTGATGGAAGGATCATAATCGCCGCTCGTGACTTTCGCAGTGCTCACGGCAATGTCGTATCTGCCGTTTTCATAATGACTGTCGGAAACCCAGGCGGTGACCCTGATCGTAGAACCGATATTCCGAGAAAACCCATAGATCCACATACTGTTGCTGCTCCGCTTGCTGTTTATCACTTCCGGGTCTTTGCCGTCATCAATACATTCGACCATATAGTAAGCTCCGTCCACGGGCTCCCATTTGACAAAGCAACTGGTGCCCTCGGCGCGGCACTCTGTGATTTTGAAGGTATACGGATCCTGGAGCGTCCTGATCGTGTGCTCTTCTGACTCATAGCGCAGATTGCGCCCGTCGTCCGTCTTCGGCAGGGCAACCACGATGAAGCTGTATTCCGTATCCTTGGCAAGGTTGTAGACCGTGTAGGAACTGGCAGTAAGCTTCGAGGAGATCACCTGCCAGCTGCCGCCCTTCTCCAGAGAGGCATCGGGTATCCATTGGTTTACATAATACTCCATGCCGCTTCCCATGTTGGTCCATTGGAGATAAATCGCATCGCCGCTCAGAGCCTTGCTCTTTTCGGTGTCGATACTGATCGTGCCGGGCTTGTATTGGACCGTGGCATAATTGGCGAAGTCCAGCAGCACCCCGTTCACGCTGGCGCGGCAGCGCACGTAGCTGGTCGCCAGGTCCTCCGTGTAATATGCCCAGAAGCTGTCGCCGGTCACGTCCTCTGCGGCATACCAGTTCTTCAGGTTGCTGCTGATCTCCCAGCGGTAGAAATCCACCCGGCCGGGATAAGCGCACAGCGCCTTCAGCTCGACGGGCTTATCCGCATACGAAACGACATCTTCCTTGTCGACTGACACACGCATGTTCTCGCAGAAATAGCCGTTTTCCCTGCACCACTGGGCGGCATAGGAGCCGGGCACCACCTCAAAGGAGGCGCTCGGCGCGAAAGCGTCCGGCGCGATATAGCTGAGCGAAGCCGGGAGCTTCACCTGCATGGCGCGGCCTCCCAAAAAGGCCCTGTGCCCAATGGTCTTTACCCCCTCGGGAATCGTCAGGTAGTAGCTGACATATGCATTCATAAAAGCCTCATCTTCGATGTCAGTGGTGCCGTCGGGCAGCTTGAAAGCCGCCGAGGCGGAGGCACTGCAAAAGACAAGCACCAGCGCAGTCAGGATCGTGAACAGGGTTTTTTTCATGGATTCCCCTCCCAAACATACTGTAGTAAATAATTATACAGGTTATTGATTCTGTTTGCAAGAAACATCTCTGTCAATTTTCGGCTGGAGGTGTAAAAAATCCCCCCAAAGTCAAGGCTTTGAGGGGATTTTTCCAGATACGTATTCAGTTGATCTTCAGAGTCTCCCACAGGGAGTTTACATAATCGAGCATTGCCTGATCCAGACTGCGGAAGGCGTACTCGTTATAGAGGGCGCTGAAGTTCTCAATGTCGGGGTAGAGGATCTCCATGGCCTCCTCGCCCATCTCTTCGATGTAGCCCTCATCCTTGTACACCACGGAGTTCGGGGTGGCGTAGTAGATGAACTCGGCATTGGCGATGGCGGGCTCGGGAGAGAGCATGTAGTTGATGAAGCGCTCGGCAAGCTCTTTATTCTGGCAGCAGGAAGGAATGCACATGGCGTCCACGAAGTAGTTGGTGCGCTCGGGGTAGTAGAACCGGAGGTCCACGCCGTCGGCCTGGGCGTCAAGCATGGTGAAGTAGTCGCCCGCGTAGTAGACGCCGATGGCGGCCTCACCGGATTCCATCATGTTGTAGATCTCGTCCATGACATAGCTCTTGACCAGGGGGGCCTGCTTCTTGAGCTCGGCAAGAGCGGCATCCCAGGAGGCATGATCGGTGTCGTTGGGGTCCAGGCCCAGCTTGAACTGGGCGGTGCCGAAGGCATCGCGGGGGTTATTGAACTGGAGGATGTTGCCCTTGTACTTGTCATTCCACAGCAGGTCCCAGCCGCCGACATCGGCTTCATCCACGGCGTTTGC
>ODAJ011780965.1_pt1 | contig 10141 bp, 2 predicted proteins | sample 1539241 | NCBI WGS metagenome assembly ODAJ01 (sample SAMN02144231, study PRJEB22623) | gut metagenome | biome: sheep rumen | host: Ovis aries | place: New Zealand
CGCCAAGTCCTCTCTGAACTAGCAGAAATAACCGGAGAGGGACAAATCACCCCCAACGAAGTCCTCAACAACATCTTCCAGCACTTCTGCGTGGGAAAATAGATTTTGATGTAACAATAGAAGAATTATAATATGAACAATATAAAAATCAGACTATTAGGTTACTATAGCTTTCCTAACCAAAAAATGAATCCAGAAAGTGAGCGAGTTGAAGAAGCAAATAGACTTGCTCCGCTTTTCGAATCTTCAATCCTCAGTTTATATAAGAATCCTGAAATTGAAGAAGAGCTTAAAAAAGCAATTGAATCACCTACAGTTTTCGTTTTCAAAGACGAAGAAGGTAATCTGTGTGCTTATTTTACAAAAGATAAAACAGTCAGAATTACTGGTGTAGAATATAACCGTAGAGTCATCAAACAAGTTTCTCTGAAGTACAAAGCATGGTTCTATCCAGGCCAACGTATCAATTTGATACAGCAAAACAGTGATGAAATAGACCAAGTTTCTACTGAAACAAAGCGGAAACCAACTTCCTCTGTCAAGAAAGAGAAGACAACAAATCATAATCCTCGAACCACACGTTATGTTGAAGATGATGATGTAGTTAAAGTAAAAACGAGATTAAGATTAGAGAACAATTATTTTATAGGTCAATTCTCTCCTGAACGGACAGAAGGATGGTATAAAATTTCAGATATAAGGAACTCTGATTTTACAAAAATCGAAGATAAAGAAAGAGGCGTAAAAGATTTAACCATTACATTTCGTAGTCAAGGTAAAGAATTTAATCGATTCGCCTATTATAAGTTTACATGGGTTCTTTTAGGAACTTCTCCTCTTAAATTTGGTATAGATTTAAGGGAAGAAGTCACACCTATATGGCCTAAAGATATTGTACAATGCCTATATGATAGTATTGTTCATTATCCTGCAAGCGCAGCAAAAAAAATTACAAGGACACTTGACACTCTAAATAAACAATTAACTCAAAGTGGCAAGGAGGTATTTATTTATGAGCTATTACAGAACGCAAACGACTATCCACGTAAACAAAAAGAAGGGTCATCCCTTGTGTCTGTTCCTGTGGATGTGGAATTTCATATAACTGATGAATATCTAACTTTCCAGCATACAGGAGACTATTTCAATCCAAAGAATATAGCTGCAATTTGTGATATTAATGACGGAGAAAAGTCTGATAACGTTGAAGCAATTGGCTATAAAGGAATTGGTTTTAAAACAGTATTCCTTGATAACGACTATGTGTATTTGAGTACAGGCAATTATTCATTCCGTTTTGATAAGTCTGCCACTGATATAATTAACACACCTTGGCAAATATTGCCAGTATGGACTGAACCGAATAGAGCAGATCAAACAGTAAGACAGATATTCAGTCATCATGCTAATGATGTCTTTAGAGTGAAATTTGCACTTAAGCCACGTGATAGCAGGATTCTTACTAATCGAGAAAGAAAAGATAACTACATAGACCTTTTCTCTTCTGTTTTTGAAACAGAAAGAGTAATCTTGTTTATTCCCAACATCCGCAAAGTTAGTGTATATATTGGCGACACAGCTACTCCGGCTATTGTAAGAGAAAAGAACAGTAGTGATTGGTGTGTTTCTAAAGCAATGACAGATGATGTCCCTGATTTTGTTCGTGAAAGAATTAATGATGTCTTATTGAACCAAGATGCCGATAAATCAGACGGATATGAAAAGATCCCGGAGAAATATCTTAATTTCTATAAAACCGCTGTAAAATTCGCTTGCAAAAGGGACGGCAGAAAATTACTTCCTGTCGATGATGCGATATTATACTGTTATCTTCCTGCTAAACGGGCAGATTGGGGATTCAAGTTTCTCATGAATACCGACATGGTTCCTAACGGAGCACGCGATGACATTGAAGATATTGAATTAAATCATGAGATAGCAAAAATAGCTGGAAGACAATTCTTTTATTGGTTAAAGAGTTTAATCGAGAGCAAGAATTATGAATTAGATTCCATTTTCTCGCTTATCCCCGACTTTGACGAGTGTAAAAAGCATAAGCAATATGCGAATTTCATTGAAGAATTTCAAAATGAATTTGAATCACTCATCAAGGAAAAGCCTTTTGTTCCTGTTGTTGATAAAGATGGGCAAGAGTCTTATGCTTGTATAGATAAGATAATAGATGACAGAACTGGCATTACAGAAAACAATGTAATGTCTGATACTGATTTCATTTCATTGATTGGATTGGATGACTACTGTCTTCCGGAACAAGAACTGCGTTCTTCAAAATTCTTCATGGATTTCTTGTACAAATATTGTCCAAGTGAAATGGATATTGATTTTGACGACATCAAGAAGATTTGCTCTAATGAAGAATTCCAGAATTGGCTAAAGAATACAGCAAACAACACAAAATTCATCACACATCTTATTGAAAAAGATGTAATTGAATCATTTTCATCAGAAGCTATTTTTATTGAGTATGAAAATGACCTCTATAAGGCGAATGACCTATATTATGATTTTGACACAAACGGTTCATCAATTATTTTCCTAAAAAAATATGTTCCAAACCTTTGTGAGTATACACGTTCTCATTTTGAAGGCAACGAAGAATGGGATTCGTTTGTGGACAAATATTTTATGGAGTTCGATGCCCAAGCTATTGTTGATGAATACATAACAAAGAATGACAAGGCAATTGAATTACTAAAGAAACCTGGCAATTCTGTTAATTTTTATCAATTTGTTGCAGTGAACAAAGTTGATATGACAGATGCGAAATATATATTGCCTTTTATCTCTGAAGATGGAGAGGCTATAACATATACTGATGGCAGCTATGCCTTTTTCTATAGTGACAAAGCCTATAAGTTCGCAAAACAACCATGGTTAGGAAATAATCTAATTTATATTCTTTCGCATATCTATTTTGAAGGAAATGAGAAAGAGGCTATCAAAGAAATATTTGAAAGTATAGGATTTACCATCTTTGAAACCCAAACGCTCCTTTCTTTATTGAAAGATGATGCTGACTTTAAGAAAGAAGTGAATTGTGTCATAGATGAAGAGTTTGATACAAATATTGCTTTTGTTAAATATTTGTTCAATATTAGAGAATCCATTAAAGAGCAAAATTTGCTTTTTAAAGATTATCTCCTCTGCTGCCAACAAATTGATGGCAAAGAAGTTTATTTATGTAATGACGACCTTAGATATTTTAATCAGTCTTCATATAATGATAATAGTACATTTGAAGACAACAAACTTCATGAATGGCTGCAACCATCATGGATGTATTGTCTCAGTCAAAAATATTATAAAGAGTTTGTTCCAGAGGAGGTCAAATCTCTTGAAACTTTTTTACGTCAACAGTTTGGAGTCGAAACCTTTACAGATAAGTCTTACTTCGAAAAAGTCATACTCAAAAATAAAAGGGATATATATTCCACATTGACAACCAAAGAGAAGATTCTCCCATTCATAGAGTACCTTCGCCGTGATAAGGAGCATATTTTTGATGGGTCTTTGGGTAACAATCAAATAAAAGACATGCCCTTGTTGTGTTCCGATGATATTATCAGAACACATGATGACAGTAATATTAAGTTTTACAAATACGAAGAGGAGGTTTCCAACCTTTATTCAAAGGATTGGTGTCCTTCAAGATTCTCTGTATTAGCTCAAGTATATTCAGAGTATTTCGATGAAAACTTCTTCAAATTGTTTTATATTGACAAGTATGACTTGAACGAAGTATTAAAGACTATCATTCCTTCGATGGTTAATGTATTACGGAATGACAAAGAGGAAAACATTGACTTTTGGAGGTGGATTAAGAATATCCAAAAGAATATTGAGGATATCAATCAACTAAATGGGCTTGTCCTTTTAGATTCGGAGGATTCGTATTATAACTGTTCATCTCTTTACATTTCCGATTCATATCAAAACGATGGAATTGAAAGCCTCGTTAAGAAGTATGACAAACAAGCTTCTTTTGTATCGGCTCTCTACCTGGAGGAAGACTCAGAAAAAGAGAAAAATGAATGGCTTAAACTATTCAAAAAACTCGGTTTGAAGTTCGATAACCGTGATATTCTTTTAAATTCAGTTTTGAAGAATCTTTCTACTTTTGAAGAAGATTCGGTAGTTTCCATGATGTCAAAGCACTTGAAGGACTTAAAAGAAGTGTGGAGCGAGCGTCTAAATGAGATTGTTCAACTTAGAATACGCACAAAATCAGGTGCATACAAGACGTTGAATGAGGCAATCATTGTTGACATTCCCGAAGAATCAGTGGTTGAGCCTTTCAAATATATCTCTCTTTCTAACGAAGTGGCTTCTGACATTCTTGCTTCCAATAAAGAGCTTTTACGTCTTATCGCTAAAGATTGCAGCAATCATCAATCTATATCAAGCAAGCAAGAATGGGCTGAAGAGAAAATTAAAGAATATATTAAGACCATTCAAACAAATGATGAACGTAGAAAGGCTTTACATGTTGATTTTGTAAGAGAATTAGCCAAGCTCTCTATTGAATATAACATAGACACGAAACTATATGATGCTATTCTCTATATGGTGAAAGGAGAAAATTTTACTTATAAGTTGGCATCTGAAATAACTCTTGGAACAGCATATAGTCCCATATGCAATTTCGAGTCTAATGGTGTGACCGAACTTCCATACCTATCTGAAGAGTATATATTTGAAGGAAATCGTGACACAATCAAGTCGTTCTTCAAAGCCAGGGGGATGCATCATACAATGACCGAAAGGGATATACAATATCTCTCCATTAGAGCTTTTTCCTTATATTTCTGGTCAAACTGCTTCTCTAAAAATCTAGCTGAATATAAAGACTGGATTACCAGAGGACTATTCAATGACGTTGTTTGTATCCCTACAGAAAACGGAGTAAAAAAGCCAGAGGAGCTTTATTACACAAGGATGTGGGTATATGCTTCTAAATGTCAAGGATGGAAAGAAAGAGTGCCTTATAAATCTATAATTGACAGCATTAACAGTTTAGAGGCACGTGAGATTTTCGATCAACTGCCTTTCAATCCAACGTTATCCTTTAAAGAGTGTATTGCATATCTTCTTACAGACAAAAGCGAAGAAGAGACATCACGTCGTAGGGAAATCTGTAATTGGATTTTGGAAGCTGAAGATATTGACGAAGAACTTATTGAATCGTATCGAAGCAATCCTAATGCTCTTTGGAGAAACGGAAAGTGGCAGAAGAAACATATTTCCGAATTGTATGTAATACACCCTGAAGCCAAACAGTACAGGGAAATTTTCCGTGGAAATGAGTTTGTTATGATTACAAACATGTTCCCATTGGAAACAACGGAATTTGAACGTTTATGTTCTATCCTCGGCGTAAAATGCCTAACTGGTGAAGATTTTGTTTCTACACCTAAAAATAAAGTTGATGAAACGGCAGAAATGATGAAAGAATTAAAACCAAGGATATTGGTTCTTTCTGCCATAGAAAATGCAGAGAAATATAAGGACAAATACTTAAAGTACGATGAAATAATATCGAAATATCGTTTTTACGTATGTGATGAAATAGACTTGAATTATGACACTATTCACAATGATGTCGAAAGAATCTATGAAAATGACAGTCGCATATATTATGTGAATTCATGGCAGCATAGTCGTACATTCACACGTTTCTGTAACAAAATTAAGAATCTTCTCGGTATCAGCGTTGTTGACAACGTATTTGAAGATGTTTTTGATGAGAGTCGTACAATAGAGCAAAGTATAGAGAAATACTGTGCTGCTTTTGTGCATGACGAAGATTTCAGAAATTACTTAGAGAACCTTGACTGTTCTGTACCTGTAGAGATTGAGGAAGAGCCTGAATCTATAGAAGAAAACTATTATACAGAAGCGACAGAACAGACTCCTGATACTGAAGAAGTTCAGAATGAGGATGGTATGGACATCAATTCCGAAACAGTGAGTCTGCATTCAGAATCCACAACTAAAACAGAGGAACATCAAACAATCTCTGATAATCAATCAAATGATACTAATAAATCTAATATAAACAATAATCGGCAGGATTCTAAATATACTCCTCCAGCAGAGGAATCCCAACAAACAGAAATTAGAAATGACGCTAATGAGGAAGAAGAAGTCCAAGGGCACTCTTTAGAGTCAGAAGTTCCTTCCAATGAAGGAGTAACGGGTAGTGATAGTAATGATGAACCGTTTGAAGCTGGAAAATCAACAACAGAGACTGAAACAACTTCAAATATAAACCAGGACACTTCTGTTTCGACACACGAATATAACAAAGAACGAAACAGAGGTGATGAGCAACTATCTGGTGGTAAACCCAAGAACGATGAGTCCCTATCTACCAAAGAGAAAGAACAAGAGGCCAGAAAGCCTTTCATTCAAGACGAATACGTTCAAGTAGATAATAATAAAGAGACCTTCGTTCCAGATCCTGATAAAGGTGGAATAATGGGAGACGTATCAAACGATACAGACTATGAACCTGTAGGTGCTCGACCAAATAAACCATTTAGAAGGAAGATTGCAAAACAATATTCAAAAGAGGAAATTGAACGTCTGCGTAGCAATGGCACCCCATTAGAATTGGAATCCTTGCCGCCGACAGAAGAAGAAATAGACATTCTTTCTCAGTGTGGCATTAGTGCTGAACAAATTGCTGACACAAACTACCTTGCACAGTTGCGACTATACAACAATTTGATAGACAATGGCGATACGCCTGAAGAAACTATTGAAGAATTTGTTAAAAATGCAGCAGACGTAACAACCCATAAACTTAGGGATGGAAGATATATTCACACATGCAGTGCCGCAAGGGGTGTAATGTATATCTCTCCTTCTGTTTGGGATAAAATGATTAATGATAAATGGAAAGTATGTGTTTATCTTGATGGTCGAGGTAAGAACTTCCATTATATCAACAATGCAGAAGAATTTTTAAATCTTGTTGTAAAAGATGACGTAGTTATAAAAATAACAGGGCAAGAAAAAATCGCCGTGGTAAGGCAACTGTACTCTGGTTTATTGAAAGACGTAAAGGGAACTGCTTATACGCTGATTAGGGTAGCATCTCGCACAAATATGGATGCAGTATTTGCACACTATGTTGGTGCTATGGCCGAAGCAGAAGATGGTAATGATACTAATGAATATTAATTATGAGTAATAATAAAATAGATAATTACAAAGCTTTTTTTGCAGATCAAATAAAAGAATCTGTTATTGAACAGCAAAAGATTAACCGTTCCACAATGCGGCAACTCTTTCGCTCTGGAGATCTATCTTTGGCATATGTAGAAACTATCCAGAGAGAAACTGGTATGGTGATACTGAAATTTCCGAGACGTATGGCTCCACGCTTGAAAGTACAAAAATCAATCACTATAATTTCAAAAGGAGCTTTCCAGTCCATAGGGAACCATCCTTTGGACTGGGATTGTACCTGGGGAGATTTCAGCGACAACCCTACTTATCATTCTGCAGGGTCTGATATTACTCCAATGCACTATATTCAAGGAAACAATGATGGCTATGACCATGTTGCTTGCTCAGGTATTAGTGGTAAGCTTTATGATATTTTTGATAAGACAACAAATGCAGGACGATCACTTACCGTTATTGTTTACAATCCATTTCCACCTGTAGATTATTACAAAAATCTAAGCAGGTATATGGATCTTTTCCCTTCAAACAATGAACTGATGCTTGAACCTCTTATGGATTATGAGGATTGGCAGCCTGAAGAATTGGCTTTCGATGAAAGTAATCCTACAGGGATCTCTGATACGATTCTCGATACATTAGAAGAAAAGGATTGCTGTATATTGCAAGGACCTCCAGGAACTGGCAAAAGCTACACCATTGCAAAAATCGTAGCACACTATCTTGAAAATGACAAAAATGTTTGTGTTACTACGATGGCGAATAAAGGGCTTATAGAGTTGATTAAACAAGAACCTCTAAAAGACTTTATTTCACAGGGGAAAATCTATAAGACAAATCTGTCAGTTGATGAACAAAAGCAAATTAAGGGAGTAAAGAACGCTACTTCTGATTTGATGATTCCCAATGGTGAGTTGCTTTGTGCCACTAACTATGTCCTTTCCAGCGTATTTAGCGAGAAGAAAATGACATTAAATGGATTGCCTACGTATGATCTTGTTGTAATTGAAGAAGCGTCTCAGGCTTTTCTAACAACAATTACGGCATTTAAACAACTTGGCAAACGTTGTCTTATAGTCGGCGATCCAATGCAGTTGCCACCCATTGTAAAAATGAACAATCCTCTATATAATACTTGGAATGTAAATACACAAGTAGAAGGACTGAAAACATACGCACTAGGTTCTAACACAAAATCCTACCGTATAGTTACAACATTCCGCTTAACTGAAAAAAGCGCTGCACTAACTAAAATATTTTACGGAAATAGGTTTATATCAGTTAAGAAGGAGTACCATGATTTTTCTTCAGCTGGAGTAAACTTGTTTCCAAATGATGGTGGCGTATTGTATTGTTCTACCAATGATTTGAAGGATGGATTATATTCGGAAAGCGCAGATGTAATGATTAGAAAGGTCATTGAAACCATGGAAAATAAATTTCCTAAAATGTCCTTAGCCATCATGACTCCTTTTAGAGATACCGTTAAGGAATTACAAAAGCGTTTTTCTAATTCTGATATTAATTTAGATCTAACGATTGAAACTGTTGATAGAATTCAGGGAATGACTGTTGATTATGCTGTCCTGTATATTCCAGGAAGAAATCCAGGGTTTGCTTTAGAGGAACGTCGTTTTAATGTGGCAACAAGTCGTTCGAGAAGTACTACGCTCATTATTTCAGATATGCCATTGGGACAATTTCATACTATACCTTCAAATGTCATAAGATTTGTTAGCCTTTGCGACTTAATTGACAATCAATATCATATTAAGAAAGCTGCAAATGAAACTGACAATACAACTGGAGAAATCTCTTGTCCAAACAATAGTCGTGAAGATAGTGCTATTCAATTGAAAGTTATTGGGAAAATTGATTTGTCTAAATTTGAAAGACCTAAAAAGGAAATAGTTGCTAATAAGAAGAACTATTACATTATTGATACAAATGTATTTGTAAATTGTCCTGATGTAATAGCAAAAATAGATAAGAAATATCCAGTTATTCTTTCAGCAAAAGTCACGGACGAGCTTGATAAAATGAAAATTAAATTGGATGAACAAAAGAAGAAAAATGCAGAAAAAGCTCTTTGGTGTCTAAATAATGAAAAGACTCATGAAATCATATATGAGTTTGCGGATTCTTCATTGTTACCTGAAGATTTTGATAAACGTTCACCTGATAATTTAATTCTATCTGTGGCATTGAAGTACAAGAATGATAATCCAATCATGTTAACTTCTGATAATGGTTTGCAACTCAAATGTAAGATATTTAATATCGCCACAATATCACTAAAGAATTTCTTAAAACGGTAAATACTATTATATGCCATCTAGTTGAAAAATTCTCTCTAATATATAGCAAAACTATAGAATACCCCAATTATTATAGAAATTTATCTCCATCTTCGCAATATTTGTGAATTCTGACAGAAATAGCATGCAGAACATACTCGTAAAGGTTGTATTGCTACAACCTTTATATCATATTCTAAATGTTATAATGAAACTTTTTGTTGCATAGGTAATAAAAACATCATTACCTGATACGTTGTTTTATTACGAGAAACATCTTAATAAACATAAAAAAACAAAAATCGTACAAAACCACTACAATCAAAAATATTTGTAGTATTTTTGTACCGATTTTCAAAGATAAGAATATAAAAGAACGGGATACATATCTTTCTTCCGCCTCTGTTAAAAAGCAAGGGAGAACAGCTTACTATAAGATGCTGGAGAGTGCAAAGCAAGGAGAGCTTATCCAGGTCCGTCGTGGTGCGAACATGGGTTCATACCTGTCCCCACGGCTACGACATGGTTTCGAGAGAAAGGTTCTCCTGACCTTTCAGAACCTTTGAAACGTATTGCTGGCTGCACCCCATCAGATCAGCCAACTGCTTCTGGGTCATGCTGAGTTCATCCAT
>ODAJ012190342.1_pt1 | contig 10139 bp, 5 predicted proteins | sample 1539241 | NCBI WGS metagenome assembly ODAJ01 (sample SAMN02144231, study PRJEB22623) | gut metagenome | biome: sheep rumen | host: Ovis aries | place: New Zealand
ATAGACAGAGCTATTGTCAACAAAGACAGGTTGGATGGTGACATTATCATCGAACATGGCGAAAGTGATGGTTTCAGCTTTTGGATCCTCTACCGGGATGGTCTTTCCCTCCGTGAAATACACACTGTTGACAACGCGGAGTTCTTTCAGTTCGCAACCAGGATTAGGAGTGATGGTCAGGGTGACAGTTTCGCCCTCCATAGCCTCGGACAAGTCGGCTTCTACTTTTCCGTTTTCAGCCTCACGCACAGCAATATCGTATTTCTTCGGATTGGCTCCTACAGGCATGTAGATGATTTGGTCGATATACATGCCCACACCACCCGTGTTGAGGAGGATGAAATTGTTGCTACCCTCTTTCAGTGTTGCGCTCACTTTGGCCAGACGCCAGTCGTTGAGTTTTGTCTTCTCAAAATCCACAAGGGTAGCCTTACCATTCACCGTGAGCCGAACCTTCCCTGCTTTGGTGGAGTTGCAGTAGCGCACGTAGATGTCATAGTCGCCCGCTTTCTTCAGTTTGAGCTGGTGGCGCAGAGAGGCTGTAGTCTTAGTTCCCAAGTCGATGTAGCCCATTGCGGCAAAGTCCTTCACATTCTGTGCCCACCAACCACTGTGGGTCAGTGCCAGACTCCCCACGTCCTTGCGATCCATGTTTTCAGCTTCGATGATGATTTCGCCCGTGTAGTCTTCTGGCTGCTTGGGCAGGTCGGCGGTGAGTGGTGCGCTATTCACCACATCAGTGCTGCGCTCAGTAGCTGCACCGGCACAATTGATAGTCACATCGAGTGCACCCAAATGCTTCACATTAAGAGTGAAAGTACCCGTTTCGGCATCCCACTCCTTTGTAGTGGTGTGGTTGGCAAGCGTGCGCTTGCTCACCGAGTAAGTAGGTTCAGCTGTAGCACCTTTCACCACAATCTTGTCCAGCACCTGAGTGGTGGTGTCGTTGCGGTAGTTGTTCAGATAGAAGTCGATGTGGTCACTATACTCACGGATGACGCCACTGCTCAGTTTGCCCCAAGTCAGTTCAAGACTCTCGCAAGTGTTGTACTGGAGCGGTATCTGTGCCGAAGCGGTCTTCTTCTCATTCATATATGTATAAGGAGTATAAGTGACCAGCTGGTTCTTGTAGCGGTTCACATAGAGGTCGCCTGTGCTCACCTCTGGGTACTGAGCATTAAAGTCAGCCACCTTGCGGGTCTGCGTGCTCCAGCGTGAGGTGTAGTTCGATTTCTTCACCTGCACAGGTATTTTCTTTGCCAAATCGTCGTACAACCCCGTCACGATTGGCACGGCACCATAGCGGCCTGTGGATTTGAAGTAACAGAGGTTGTTGTACCACTGCCCGTAGTTCCATTGCCACTCTTTCTTTTGGTTGAAGGGGTCGGTCTGCAAATAGAGGCCATTGTAGAGGTCATCCCAAGCCGTGTAGTCATCAGCCTTGTCATTGATCACCACAATCTTGGTCTTCTCCAGCACTTCCTCACGAGTGGGGATATACATGGTTCCGTCGATGATTTTACGCCACATGTCTAACCAAATGCCACGGAAATTGGGGAAGGTAGTCCAGTTGCGACGCGTGTAACCATCAATCTGACTGTCGCTTGTGCCCTGGAAGCATTCGCCGTTCCAAATCAGTTCGGGACCATCCCACACAGCACCACCGTTCACACAGGTCTGCTCCATCACGGTGCCGATACCGGCACTGCCTGGATATTTCTTTCCGTGCTTATCTCCCAAAAGCTTGTTCAGCGTGTCGTTCCATCCGCAGTTGTCGTAACGTACACCATAATTCTTGGTCAAGCCAGAAATGAAGGGTCCCCAGCAGACGCTCTCGTTGTTGTAGAAGCAACCAGCGTGAGTATATTTATAGAGGAAGAGGATGGCTTCGGGATATTTCTGGCAGGCAGCCATGAAATCCTTGTTACGCTTCAGTTCGGCAATCGGGTTCGTATTCATGTGGTAAGTGCCTCCACACCAGCTCACCGTCAAGAAGCCACCATACTTGTGCGACATTTCCACCAGTTTGGCAAACAGTGCCCAACGGTTGGCCGGAGTGCTCGAACTTTTGTTGCCAGCCACATCAAACCCCCAGAACTGCTCGGCATAGTTCCAACCAAGGAAATTAGGATAGTTCTTGAAGAAGTACTCAAAAGTGGCAAGGTCATCGTCCTGAATGTGGGTGTGGCCACCACTGGCAGGCTGACAGGTGAACCACATGCCGTTGGCCTGGCACACGGTTGCCCACGACTTGTAAGTGCGCACAGCATAGCGTGGCATGCGGTACATTTCAGTTTCCTCATCAAACTGACAAGAGAGCGAAAGGTTCATGCACACGTAGGGTTTAACATCATCGGGAATGAGGTCGATAATTTTCTGAGGGTCGGCACTGTTCCACACGTCGATGTGGACAAGCCAGAGAGGGTGTTGAGAGTCAATGGGACGGCGTTCCTGCGCCGTCATTGTCTGCGATGCCACCAAGAGCATCAAGGCCATCAAAAGGCTGTGTAAAATTGATTTCATACGTTGAAAAGATTAGTGAGTTGTTATTTTTTGCAAAGGTACGTGGAATCATTGGCTTTCCCTTTTCCTTATGTTTCCATTATTTTTAAATGGGTAACATTGCCGTTCGTTCCCCTCATTTCCTACTACTTAGCACGCACTCTATGCGCTGCATCCATGTGCGAGGTTTTGCCTGTACCATTGTTGCAAAAGACCTGTTTTCATGCATGGGGAAACTGAAAAGAGCAGGTTTTTCAAGCGGAGGTTTTGACAACTCGCCGAAAAGCCCTATCTTTGTGACGAGAAATGTTAAACAGAACAAAAAACAAATATGGCTTTAATTGAAAGTATTATTGCGCGTGCTAAAGCAAACAAGCAGCGCATCGTGCTCCCCGAGTCATTGGAGGAGCGCACTTTAACTGCCGCCGACAAGAGTCTTGCTGACGACATTGCCGACATCATCCTGATTGGCAATCCTACGGAGATTTTCGCTCTGGCTGACAAACTGGGACTGAAAAACATTGGGAAGGCCACTATCATCGACCCTGCCACGTCGGAGAAGACAGAGGAGTACGCCCAGCTGCTTTTCCAACTTCGTCAGAAGAAAGGCATGACCATCGAGAAGGCTCGCCAACAGGTGCTCGACCCACTTTATTTCGGTTGCCTCATCATTAAGAGTGGCGATGCTGACGGACAAATCAGCGGTGCCCTCTCCACAACGGGCGACACACTCCGTCCTGCCTTGCAAATCATCAAGTGCGCACCAGGCATCACTTGCGTGAGTGGTGCGATGCTGCTCATCACCCAAACTCCGCAGTATGGCGAGGAGGGAGTGCTTGTGATGGGCGACGTAGCCGTAACCCCTATGCCCGATGCTTCCCAGCTGGCTCAGATTGCCGTTTGCACCGCTCAGACCGCAAAGAGCGTGGCAGGTTTTGCCGATCCACGCGTGGCCATGCTCTCCTTCTCCACAAAGGGTAGTGCCAAGCACGAGGTGGTAGATAAGGTGGTGGAGGCAACTCGTCTTGCCAAGGAACTTGACCCAAGCTTGAAGGTGGACGGTGAACTGCAAGCCGATGCCGCGCTTGTTCCTTCAGTGGGACAGAAGAAAGCTCCGGGCAGCGACATCGCCGGCAAGGCCAATGTGCTGGTGGCTCCCTGCTTGGAAGTGGGCAACATCGCCTACAAACTGGTGCAGCGCCTGGGCAATGCCGATGCCATCGGCCCCATTCTGCAAGGCATAGCCCGCCCTGTCAACGACCTCAGCCGTGGCTGTTCAGTAGATGACATTTACAAGATGGTGGCCATTACCGCTTGCCAAGCAATGGACGCAAAATAAATTGATAAAGGAAACATGAAAAAGATTCTTGTACTTAACTGCGGCAGCAGTTCTATTAAATATGCATTGTATGACATGACCGACAAGTCTGTCATCACATCGGGTGGCATCGAAAAGATTGGCCTGCCCGACTCTTTCATCACCGTCAAACTGAACGGTGAGAAACACAAGATGGAGAAGCCCATCAAGGAGCATACCGCTGGTGTGCAGTGGATTTTCGACGTGCTCACCACGGGCGACTATGCCGTGCTGAAGAGCCTCGACGAACTGGATGCCGTGGGTCACCGTATGGTGCATGGCGGGGAAAAGTTCAATCAGTCCGTACTCCTCACGCCTGAAGTGATGGAAGCCTTTGCTGCCTGCAACGACCTGGCGCCGCTGCACAACCCTGCCAACATCAAGGGCGTGAATGCCGTGAGCGCCATTTTGCCCAACATTCCCCAGGTGGGTGTGTTCGACACCGCTTTCCACCAGACCATGCCCGACTACGCCTACATGTATGCCCTCCCCTACGAACTCTACAGCAAGTATGGCGTGCGCCGCTATGGTTTCCACGGCACCAGCCACCGCTATGTATCTCAGCGCGTGTGCGAGTTCTTAGGCGTGAAGCCCGAAGGGAAGAAAATCATCACCTGCCACATTGGCAACGGTGCCTCCATTGCCGCTGTGAAAGATGGCAAATGCGTTGACACGTCGATGGGCTTGACTCCACTCGAGGGTCTCATCATGGGCACTCGCTCGGGCGACATCGATGCCGGTGCTGTCACGTTCCTGATGGACAAGCTGAACCTCGACACGCATGGCATCAGCAACCTTCTCAACAAGCAGTCGGGCTTGCTGGGAGTGAGCGAAGGCTCGTCCGACTTCCGCGACATCTTGGCTGGCATCGCTGCCGGCAACGACAAAGCGCGCCTGGCCAAAGACATGTACTGCTACCGCATCAAGAAATACATTGGCGAATATGCCGCAGCAATGGGCGGAGTAGATATCATTCTCTTCACCGGTGGCGCAGGCGAGAACCAGTGGGAAGTGCGCGAAGGAGCCACCCAGGGGCTGGAGTTCATGGGCATCAAGCTGGACGAAGCCAAGAACAAGGCTTGCCGTGCCACAGAAGCCATCCTCTCCGCCGACGACTCGAAGGTGACCATCTGCTGCATCCCGACGGATGAGGAGCTGATGATTGCACTCGACACACTGGAACTGACGAAGTAAAAGACGGAGTGAAAAGTGAAATGAGCGAAGAATATAACGACAACAATGATATAGTGGAGGAGCCTTTGGAAGATGAGGCTTTAGACGCATCGCCCCCAGCCGATGGACAGCCCCCAAAGAGTGACTACGACCCGACGGTGATGAAAGACAGCATCACCCATCACCTGAGCGGAATGTACCAGAACTGGTTCCTGGATTACGCCTCCTACGTAATCCTGGAACGTGCCGTGCCGCACATCATGGACGGACTCAAGCCCGTGCAGCGACGCATACTCCACTCCATGAAGCGGATGGACGATGGCCGCTACAACAAGGTGGCAAACATCGTGGGACACACCATGCAGTTCCACCCACACGGCGATGCTTCCATCAAGGATGCGCTGGTGCAGATGGGGCAGAAGAACCTGCTCATCGACTGCCAAGGCAACTGGGGAAACATCCTCACGGGCGACGACGCTGCCGCGGGACGATACATCGAGGCCAGGCTCTCCAAGTTCGCCCTCGATGTGCTGTTCAACCCCAAAACCACCGATTGGAAACTCTCCTACGACGGCCGCAACAAGGAGCCCATCTCCCTGCCAGTCAAGTTTCCGCTCCTCCTCGCTCAGGGAGTGGAAGGCATTGCCGTGGGCTTAAGCTCCAAGATTTTGCCGCACAACTTCAACGAGCTGTGCGACGCTGCCATACATTACCTCCACAACGAGCCCTTCCAACTCTTCCCCGACTTCCAGACAGGCGGCTTCATCGACGTGTCGAAATACAACGACGGACAGCGCGGCGGAACCGTGAGAGTGAGGGCAAAGATTGAGAAGCGCGACAGCAAAACCCTCGCCATCACAGAGATTCCCTACGGAAAAACCACCGGCTCGCCCTCCAAGCCCAGCCAGTTTATCGATTCCATCCTCAAGGCCATTGAGAAGGGAAAAATCAAAGCCCGCAAGGTGGAAGACCTCACGGCAGCGGGTGTGGAGATCGTCATCCACCTCATGCCCGGCGCATCGAGCGACAAAACCATCGACGCTCTCTATGCCTTCACCGACTGCGAAATCAGCATTTCCCCCAACTGCTGCGTGATAGACGAGCGCATGCCGAAGTTCCTCACCGTGAGCGATGTGCTGCGGAAGAGCGTAGATAACACCAAGCACCTCATCAAGCGCGAGCTGGAAATTCGCCGTGGCGAGTTGCTCGAGCAGCTGCACTTTGCCTCGTTAGAGAAAATCTTCATCGAGGAGCGCATCTATAAAGCCAAGGAGTTTGAGAATGCCAAGACGATGGATGTGGCGGTTGACTATGTGGACAGCCGCTTGAAGCCCTTCTATGAGCAGTTGGTGCGCGAGGTGACAAGAGACGACATCCTCCGGCTCATGGAAATCAAGATGGCGCGCATTCTGAAGTTCAACAAGGACAAGGCCGACGAGTTCATTGCCCGCCTGAAAGCCGAACTGGAGCAGATAGAGCGCGACCTGGCCAACCTGGTGGAAGTGACGGCCGACTGGTTCCGCTTCCTCCAGAAGAAGTATGGAGCCGAGCATCCGCGCCTGACAGAAATACGCAACTTCGACACCATCCAGGCCGCCACCGTGGCCGAAGCCAACCAGAAGCTCTACATCAACCGCGCGGAAGGCTTCATCGGCACGGGGCTGAAGAAGGACGAGTTCGTGTGCAACTGCTCCGACATCGACGACATCATCATCTTCTACAAGGACGGCACCTACAAGGTCATCAAGGTGGCCGACAAGGTGTTCATAGGCGAGACGGAGCGGAGCAAGGCCGAAAAGCGCAAGGTGGAGGTGATACATGTGGCGGTGTTCAAGAAGAACGACACGCGCACCATCTACAACGCCACCTACAAGGACGGCGCGACGGGCATCACCTACATCAAGCGCTTCAACGTGCCCAGCGTCACTCGCGACCGCGAGTACGACATCACCCAAGGCTCTCCGAAGTCGAAGGTGACCTGGTTCTCGGCCAACAGCAACGGCGAGGCCGAAATCATCAAAGTGACGCTCAAGCCCCAGGAGAAGCTGAAGAAGCTCGTCTTCGAGAAGGACTTCAGCGAGGTGGACATCAAGGGCCGCACGGCGCGCGGCAATCAGCTCACCAAGCACGAGGTGTTCCGCATTCAGCTGAAAGCCCATGGCGGCAGCACCCTGGGCGGCAGGAAAGTGTGGTGGGACCCCGACATACAGCGCATCAACTACGACGAGCACGGGGAGTACTTAGGCGAGTTCCAGAACAACGACCTCATCCTGGTCGTTCTACAGACAGGCGAGTACTACCTGACCAACTTCGACGCCAACAACCACTACGAGCAGAACGTGCTCCGCATCGAGAAGTACAAAGCCAAGAAAGTGTGGACAGCCGTGCTTTGGGATGCCGACAACCAGAACCAGCCCTACGTGAAGCGTTTCCTCTTCGAAGAGTCGAAGAAGAAGCAGAGCTTCCTGGGCGAGAACCCCGACAGCCGGCTCATTCTCCTCACCGACACCCCCTTCCCACGCCTGGAGCTGACCTTCCTCCAGCCCGACACCTTCCGCGGCCCCTTGGAGTTGGATGCCGAAGAATACATCGCCGTGAAAGGCTTCAAGGCCAAAGGCAAACGCCTCACCACCTTCGCCCTCGACCAGGTGAGGGAGCTGGAGCCTGTCCGATTCCCCGAGCCTGAAAGCGAGAGCGAAGAGGTGGAGGAAGAGGAGCAGGAAGAGGTAATCGACCCCGACGAGGGGAAGAGCGACGCTGACATCCGCGATGAAATAACCGGACAGCTGAAGCTCTTCTGACCGAAAGCATCACTCAGCACACCACAACACCCCCCCTTTCTCTCCCGTATGAAACCCTCTATATATATAATAATGTGTAAAGGCTTGGCAACAGCGGCAATGCTATTGCTGAGCCTTTCCGTGTGGGCACAGGATGCCACGCCCCTCCCCTCCCCCACCGGCGCCTTCCCCGCCAACAAGGAAGTGCTCCACTCCTCCATGTTCGGAATAGGATGGTCCAACATCCTCGACACCTACCTGGCGCCCTACAACTACACCGGCTCCGACTTCCGCTTCCAGCGCGAAACCACGCGCATGACCAACCTGTGGCATGCGCATGTTTGCAACCAACGGCTCATAGACGTGAACTTCGCCATCACCGACAACCGCGCCCGCAACCACGACGAGTATGCCGGCGGCATACGCTACTCCCAGGGGTGGTACTACAATTTCGGCCGCGGCAACGTGGTGAACCCCGCCGAGCGTGCGGCCTCGCCCCTGAGCCTGGCAGCCGGCCTTGCCGCCACTGGCTATCTGGGAGGCATCTACATGGTGCGCAGCGGCAACAACCCCGCCCAGCTGAAGTCGAGCCTCATGGTGGAGGCAAGCGCGCTGGCCACTTTCGACATGAAGATAGGCCGCCGCCATTACGTGTGGCGCTACCAGTTCTCCCTCCCCCTCATGGGCATCGCCTTCTCCCCCAACTACGGACAGAGCTACTACGAGATATTTTCCCTGCAGAACGACGACCGCAACATCCTCTTCGCCTATCCCGGCAACATGCCCTCCATGCGCCACCGCCTCACGGTCGAAATCCCCTTCCGCCGTGCCGCCCTCCGCCTGGGCTATGTGGCGCAGATGAATCAATCCACCTTCCACCACCTGAAGTATCACCAGTATTCCCACGACATCATGGTGGGCTTCAGCAAATATCTTTACCGAAAATGAAAAGGACAAGCTCACTTGCCACCCTCCTCACATGGCTCATCAGCCTCACCACCCTCCTGCTCACCGCCTGCGTGAAGGAGGACGACTACGACAACTCCAAGCGCGGCAACTTCGAGGCGCTGTGGCGGCTGATGGACGAGCACTACTGCTTCTTCGACTACAAACGGCAGGAGCTGGGCGTGGACTGGGACGAGGTGCACACGCGCTACGCCGCTCAGGTGAACGAGAAGATGACCAACGCCCAGCTCTTCGAAGTGCTCTGCAACATGCTGGCCGAACTGAAGGACGGCCACGTCAACCTCAGTGCCCCCTTCGACTACGGACGCAACTGGAGCTTCTACGAGGACTACCCCGAGAACTACAACGACAGCATCGCCCGCCTCTACCTGGGCCACAACTACATGATAGCCGCAGGCCTGAAGTACATTGTGCTCGACGACAACATTGGCTACGTGCGCTGCGAGTCCTTCGCCAACGGCATTGGCGACGGCAATGTGAGCGCCATGCTCAACGCGCTGGCCACGTGCCACGGCCTCATCATCGACGTGCGCGGCAACGGCGGCGGACAGCTGACCACCGCCCACACGCTGGCTTCCCACTTCACCAACCTGACGCTCGACATAGGCTACGTGTCGCACAAGACGGGCAAGGGCCGCAACGACTTCTCCGCGCCCGAACGCGTCACGCTCTACGCCGCCAACGATGGCATACGCTGGCAGAAGCCCGTGGTGGTGCTCACCAACCGCGCCGTGTTCTCGGCCGCCAACGACTTCGTCAACTGCATGAAGCATTGCCCGGGCGTCACCATCATGGGCGACCGCACAGGGGGCGGCTCGGGCATGCCCTTCAACAGCGAGCTGCCCAACGGGTGGACGGTCCGCTACAGCGCGGTGGTCTTCTACGATGCCGACATGCAGCACACCGAGTTTGGCATCGCTCCCGACCTCCCATTGTCGATGTCCGGGGCCGATATTGCCCAAAAGAAGGACACTTACATTGAAAAAGCGCGAGAATATTTGCTCAGTTCAAAATAAAACCCTAATTTTGCACTCGCAATTGGCACCAGAGCCTTGCCCGTGGCGCAAGACCGGCATCCAATGGCACAAGCGCTTGTGGCGGAATTGGTAGACGCGCCAGACTTAGGATCTGGTATCTCCGATGTGCAGGTTCGAGTCCTGTCAGGCGCACCCCACACAGAAAGCATCCAGGTTGTTCGGCACTGAGCAACCTGGATGCTTGCATTCATCTTTCTTCCTCCTCGTCCTCCTCGTCTTCCTCGTCCTCCTTCATGTCGCGCTTGCGTCGCACGCTCACCTTCACCTCCGTCTTCTTCTTCGCAGCCGCCGGCTTCTCCTTCTTCACCTTCGCCGGCTTCTCCT
>ODAJ012114188.1_pt1 | contig 10138 bp, 6 predicted proteins | sample 1539241 | NCBI WGS metagenome assembly ODAJ01 (sample SAMN02144231, study PRJEB22623) | gut metagenome | biome: sheep rumen | host: Ovis aries | place: New Zealand
GTTTTGCTTGGCGGTCAAACACTTCGATGGTTTTAATCTCAAAGCTCATAAAGCAACTCTTCGGCACTGCGTGTTTTGACGTTTCCTTGCTTTAACCCATCAAGTTTAGAGAAGGCTTCTGTTAGCCCTTCCTTAATTTCTTGATCGCTCATGACCTCTTTGTTCTCTGGTTCTACAAGCCTTTCAGCCAACCATTTACGATTGCTGGCCGTAAGCGAAAGACCTTGGAGGTAAGTCCAAAGGTTGTTCATTGATACTGCATTCATATATGTGTCGTTTTTGTTTCTGTCTGCAAATATAAGGACTTTTTCCGACACTTCCAAATTATGATGAAGAAAATAGTGCAGATACAGCTGTCTCGCGTCTGTATCAGGACTCTTGCAATCAGAGGGTTTTTGATTGAAAAATCAGATTTCGCACAATAAGCAATAAGGCTATAACGTTATTGGATTAAACAATCAATGTATGCCAAGGGTTGGAAGAGAGCAAAGCGGGACAGGTATATACCATGTAATGTTACGTGGTATCAATCGCCAGGATATGTGGAAAAACAATGAAGAACAATGATTCAAAATTCAATCAAAAACTGTCCCTCTGATTGTGGACAAGGCAACAGCCGATGACTACATCAAACGACTGAAATAATGATTAAGAAGAAAGACGGATTTCAGGGCGAACGGGCAGTAGTGCTACCTCCGATGCTGGTAGAGAAGGAAGAGCAGGACTTGATGTGTAAAGGACTGTTTATTACAGACATCGGCTACTACCCTAAGGCCGAACATCACTACCGTGTTCGTGACCAGGGGGTAGATCAATATGTACTCATCTATTGCGTGGACGGCAGTGGATTCTATGTCGTTGATGGCAAGCGATATGAGGTGAAGAAAAACCAGTATTTCGTGCTCCCGGCTTATAAGCCACATGAGTATGGAGCAGACAAAGGCAAGGGGTGGACAATCTACTGGGTACACTTCCGAGGCATCGCGGCTCCCGTCTTTGCTGAAGGTGCCAACACGCCACAGACCATCAATGTGACGATGAACTCACGTATCAGCGACCGCATCAATATCTTCGAGGAGATACTGACAACGCTACACTTCGGCGAGGGCATTGACGATTTGCGCTATGCCAGCAGTCTGCTGATTCGCTTTCTGGCCTCCATGCGCTATATAGGACAGTTCCGTAGAGCCAAAGCTGGTCAGCAGCCGTTCTCAGCAAGTACTGATATTGATGTCGTGGAGCAGGCTATACATTATATGCGTGAAAACATAGAGAATAGCATTTCCATCAAAGAGGTGCTTCACTACGTAGGTTATTCGCAGAGCCATTTCTCCACGCTGTTCAAAAACAGAACGGGCATGAGTCCGCTCAGCTATATCAATCATCTGAAAATGGAGCATGCCAGCTATCTCTTGAAAACCACCGACCTGAAAGTAAACCAGATATGCTATAAAGTAGGCATAGAAGATCCGCTATATTTCTCGCGTCTGTTCTCGAAAGTTATGGGCATGAGCCCGACAAAATATAGAGAAAGCCTCACATCCGAATAGGAGTGAGGCTTTCTCTCTTATGACGCCGCGTCAATGAATGTGCGGAACTGGTGGATGCCCTGGTGGTTGTTGTCGAGGGCTTCGACCTCAGCAAGATAACGCAGTGCTTTCTCCTTGTCGCCCATGCCATAGTAGCCGAGGGCGAGCATGTACTTGCAGTGGATGATGTTCTTCTGGTCAAGAGAGTCTTCCCAGATGAGCATGTCTGGCAGCGAGACGGCAAAGTAATCCATTACCTGATGTTCAAAGATGTGCTGCTTGCCGTAATTGATGAGTTTGTTGAAAAGACTGCGAGCCTTGTCCTCCTGACCGATTTTGCGGTAGCATAGAGCAGCGTAGAAAATTTTGTCGGGCTTCGCATCGTTATAGTACATCGCTGCTGCCGGTTCGGTAGGCCCTTCGGTGCCCTCCTCGTAACGTCCGAGGAAGTAGAGGAAGTCGTTGTCCTGTGCGCCGAAGAGTTTTCCCTCACCCAGATGAGGCGGGAATTCGAGGCACTCTTCCAAGAGTTGCTTGGCACGCTTGTCGGCAGGATCTTTCTTTAACAACTGCTTCGCAATCTCCAGGCGACACATCTGATACTGTCCGCTCACCTTACCTTCGCCACCCTCCCACGGATGGAAGGTGTGGTTGTCTATCAGCTGCTTGGCCTCCTCGTAGCGTCCCAGCATGTTGAGCAGGGTGGCTTCTTCGAGCACGAGGTCGTCACGGCGCAGGATAAGTGCTGGGTATTTCTGTAGGAAAGCCAGGCGCTCGGCGTGCGGCTTGTGCAGACGCTTATAGAGTTGGGCGAGTTCCATCAGCACGCGCTCGTCGTTTTCGTCGAGATGGAAGGCGCGTTCCATGTATTCAAGAGCTTCCTGCTGACGGTCCTGCTTGTTAAAGCGAGCCAAGGCGAGGTTGCGCCAGACGGTAGGAAAGCTGGGGTCGAGCTTGGCCGACAGTTCCCAGTTCTCGATGGCGAGGTCATACTGGCGGGCTGCATAGTAGAGACACCCCAGATAGTAAGGAGCCTTGGCTCCACGTGGATGGTGCTTCTTGGCGACTTCGAGGGCGATGACATCCTCCGCACGGTTGGGGAAACAATAGTTGGAGTCGGCTTCCTCTGCCAGTTCGAAGAGGTCACACCCGTCACCATTGGGGGTGAGGCTACCCATATAATACCATGTCATTGGCGTGGTGGCACCTTCGTCAATGGCTATCTGCCAAATAGCACGAGCCTCGTCAGCAAGACCGGCAGCCCAATAGTCGAGAGCCACTTCATCGTAGTTCTGGGCACACTTGCGCAGCATCGTTTTCAGATCTGCCAGTACGGCGTCGTCCTGTTTCAACAGATATTTCTCATAGCGGCAACCATAGTTGAAGAGGTCGTACCTCAGTGACTCATCGATGAGAATCAGCGCCTCGCTGGTTCGTCCCAGTTTGCGCAGAATGGTGGTTTTCAGGGCACGAGCCTTGTGGTTGTGCCAGTTGTTGTTCAGACAGCGTTCAATCTCGTCGAGGGCATCCTCGTAGCGTCCCTGCATGGTACTGATTTTCGCAGCTTCGAAGTAGCCGGCGTCAGCCCAAGCCTTGCTCCATGTGGCTTTCCAGAAGAGTTCGTAAGCCTCGTTCGTTTTTCCTTGGTACTTCAACGCCAGGGCGAGGTTATAGATAGACTCGCTATCGTATGGGTTCGGATTGCGCTTCATCGACAGCTTGACAGCCTTGCGCAGATACTCCTCGGCCTTAGCAAAACGAGCTTTGCGAATGTACCACAGTCCCATAGCATTGAGGCAGCGGATGTCGTTGGGGTCGCGGCGCAGGGCCTCTTCGTAGTAGTCGGTGGCCATCCAGGTCGCATGACGATATTGCTCCAGGTGCATACCCGTAAGATACAGCTGTTCGTTGGTCTTAATCTGCTCAGGCAGCAAAGCAGCTTCGGCACTATCGGGTATGGGGCGTATCTCGTCTGCTTCAGCGTGCCACTGAAGTACGGTACGCTGTCCGTAGACAAAGGTTTTGACTATTTCAAAGCTAAGCTCATTGAACTTGGCACCCCGCACATCGACCTTCTCTACCAACACCTTCTCAGGCGTGAGGGTAAGATCTTTCTTGTAATATACTTCACCGCTATCATTTCTCAGAATGACGCAAACATCCTGCTTGTTAGTTGCAAAAACCTTGAACTCAACAAGGGATCTGTTCTCATCGCCCTTGGGAGAGTGGGCAGGGGGGAGACTGTTGATGTTGAAGATGAGGTCTTTGCTGGCCTCCTTCACTACGCCCAGCTCGCGGTAGGGCATGAAGTACTGCGTAAACATCTTTTCCTCGTAAGGCATCAGCCACGTGAAGTCGGGCTGATTCTCGGTATAGACACCTGCCATCAGTTCTATGTAGGGACGGAAGCCCTTTTCCGTGAATCCCCATTTCTGGCGCTCTTCCTCGGTAGAGTCATCCGTGAGGTTTCGGTCCCAGGCACGTCCGAAGTCACCGTTGCCCCACGTCCACTGCTTCTTGCCTGGCGAGAAATGGTGTGAGGCTACATGCAGCATACCGGCACGGGTGTCGTTTTCGTATCCACCCTCGAAGTTGAAGCGCGAGTTGACGCCCATGTAACTGGTTGGTACGAAGATATTCTTGTAGTTCGAAATGTCTACACCTGCCGAGTAGTCCATCTTGTAATAGGTTCCAGTAGCGATGGGGAACGACGATACGGCACGTTTGCCATGATCGAATACGGCATTGATGTCTGGTGGGAAAACGCTCTGATAGGCATCGTTTACATACACTGCAGGGTTAGCCCACCACAAGAAGGTTTGCGGCACATCGGTTCGGTTATAGAGACGGCCCTTGATTTCCAGATAGGCACAGCCGGGACGTAGCGTAAAACCTGCCATACCCTTCTGGTGGAACATCTTTTCCATCTCGCTCACCCATACGCTGACCGAGCCATCGGCATTCTCCTCGATACAGGTGTCAACGGGCATATAGGTCGTAGGACGGTGGTGCTGCGGCCAGTTGAACTCGATTCCGCCACTGATCCATGGCCCTGCCAGACCTACAAGGGCAGGCTTGATGACATGGTTAAAGTACACGAAATGGCGCTTGGCAATCTTGTCATAGGCCATCTGCACACGACCGCCCAATTCTGGCAGTATCATCACCTTGATATACTCATTCTCAATCCATATGGCCAGATAGTCCTTGTCAACCTTCTCGTCGCTCATCGTCTCAATGACGGGGTATGGATATACCACTCCACTCGAACCCTGATAAACTCTCTTTTCCAAGAACATCGGGTTTTTCTCTGGTTTACCGACCTCATAAGTGGGAATCGTAACCAGTTCTCTCCATGCTTTTACTGACATCATGCTATTTTTCTTATATTCTTATCTGTCTATCAACTCATTCTCTAATTGCTCCAGACTCTTCCCCTTAGTCTCAGGCAGGCGACGCAGGAAGAACAGAAGGCCAGTGAGACATACGAGACTGTAAATCCAGAAAGTACCGTAGCTGCCTAGTCCCTTGTTCAGCATCGGAAAGGTGTAGGTGAGGGTTGACGAACCAACCCACAGGGCAAAGGTGCAGGCAGCCACAGCGATGGCACGCACACGGTTGGGGAACAGTTCGGAGATGAGCACCCACGTACAAGGGCCGAGAGTCATCGCGTAACAAGCAATGGCTGCCACAACGAGGACAATCATAAAGAATCCCGTGATGTGCAGGAAGTAGCAGAAGCCCAGCAACGCATAAATCAGGCATAGTCCACCAGCACCGATGAACATTAGCTTTCTGCGTCCCAGTTTGTCAACCGTGAAAATAGCTACCAAGGTGAACAGCACGTTAGCCACACCGGTAATCACAATATTGAAGAGAACATCGCCAACAGAATAGCCTGCCGACTGGAATATCTCCTGAGCATAGTTGAAGATGACATTCGTGCCGCACCACTGCTGGAACACAGCGATGAAGATACCAAGCAGCAATACTCTCTGGAAGGGCTTAGAGAAGAGCGTGGCCAGACCTGCCTGCTCCTTGGCAGCAGCATTGGCGGCGGCAATAGACTGCATCTCCTCTTCAGCATAAGCTGTGCCGCCAATCCTTTCAAGGGTAGCACGAGCCGAATGACCTTCGCCATGAAGGGCCTGCCAGCGCGGACTCTCAGGGATGAAGAATGCCAACAGCAGGAAAGCCACCGAAGGCACTGCAGCAGCCCAGAACATCCACCGCCAAGCCATCTGTCCATTCCACGATGCGGCGATGTCTGCTGGCGTAAACGCTGCAGGAATGGGTTCGGCAATCTGCCAGTTCACAATCTGGGCAGCCAATATACCGATTACGATGGTCATTTGGTTCAGACTGACCAGCTTGCCACGAATGTGCATCGGGGCAACCTCGGCAATATACATGGGCGAAAGACCAGATGCTATTCCTATGCCGATGCCTCCAAAGAAACGGGCTACGAGAAACTGGCTGAATGTAGAAAAGGCTCCCGTTGCAATGCTTGTCAGCAGAAATACTAGCGCCGATACAATCAGCAGCCGTTTACGTCCAATCTTGTCTGCCAGCCAGCCACAAGTACAGGCACCCACCATGCAGCCAATCAGGGCAATCGTCATGGCAAGTCCTTGGTCACTCACAGAGTCCGTAATGCCGAAATACAACTCATAGAACGGTTTTGCACCGCCAATCACTACCCAGTCGTAGCCGAAGAGCAGACCACCCATCGCTGACACCAGGCAAATGAAATAGATAAATCCTTTGTTAAACTCTTGCATATTGTTCATTGTTCTTCTGTCACTTCTGGCTGCAAATTTACAGTTTTTCCTGCATTCTCGATATGGACATTATGCTGTAAAGACATGGACTATTCTGCACAGGTCGCGTGCTGCCTTCGATGCGGGTCTGCCTACTATTGTGATTATGGAAAACGGTTTTACACCCTTGTCAAAGCCCCACGGCGAACAATTCTATGCCTGCGGGCAGGGAACATTGCTGATGCTTTCGCCCTGGGAGCACCATAACGAGAAACGGCTGCTGACGGCAGCACAATGTACACAGATGAACTTGATGGCACTGGAGCTCTGTGAATGACTATCCGACTATTAAAATGAGTTCTAGACTATAAGACTGAGATTATCAGCTATATTCAAGAGAAATTCTCTAGAGAATTTTGCGCGTATACAGCTGATAACGAAGAAATTCTCTAGAGAATTTTTCGTTTATACAGCTATTACTAAAAAAAAGCGCTATCCTGACTTAATAAAGATAATGTGGTACACTATAAGTTCTCTGGTGAACGGCTTATCCCCCACCCCTACGATGTGACGATTACCTCGCGAGTCACCAACGTCTGGGCGTTCGTTGTCACCGCATTGGTTATTCTCCTCGCTATCGGCTGTTTGTTCTATCAGCGCATCAAAAAAATGATTTCTTAGCATAAAATTTGGCATTCTCGCTGTTTTTTTATAATTTTGCAGGAAAATCAAAATCTACTGCATTTTTATGGATGACGAAATAAGAGAAGACAGTGAAATCCTGGAGCAGGACGCTCCAGAACAACAGGAAGAGCAAGCAGAGGGTGCAGGACACTCCGACTACAAGCCCGTCAACCGCTTTGACGCTGCTGCCGTACACCATTTGAGCGGCATGTACCAAAGTTGGTTTCTGGACTACGCCTCCTATGTTATTCTGGAGCGTGCCGTGCCACATATCGAAGATGGTCTGAAACCCGTACAGCGCCGCATTCTGCACTCCATGAAGCGTATGGACGACGGCAGATATAATAAGGTGGCAAACATTGTGGGTCACACCATGCAGTTCCACCCTCACGGCGACGCCTCTATCGGTGACGCACTGGTGCAGATGGGTCAGAAGGACCTGCTCATCGACACACAGGGCAACTGGGGTAACATCCTGACGGGCAACCGCGCCGCAGCGCCCCGTTATATCGAGGCCCGCCTCAGCAAGTTTGCCTTGGACACCGTCTTCAACCCCAAGACCACGGAGTGGCAGATGTCATACGACGGTCGTAACAAGGAGCCCATCACCCTACCCGTGAAGTTCCCATTGTTGCTGGCTCAGGGCGCCGAGGGTATTGCCGTAGGACTGTCGTCGAAGATTCTGCCCCACAACTTTGTAGACATCTGCGACGCTGCCATCAGCTACCTGCACGGCGAAGAGTTCCACCTCTACCCCGACTTCCCCACAGGCGGCAGCATCGACGTCTCGAAATACAACGACGGACAGCGTGGCGGTGTGCTGAAGGTGCGTGCCAAGATTGAGAAGCTGGACCCCAAGACGCTCGTCATCCGCGAGATACCCTTCTCCAAAACCACGGAGACGCTCATCGACTCCATTCTGAAAGCCATCGACAAAGGCAAGATCAAGGCCCGCCATGTGGAGGACCTGACAGCTGCGAAGGTGGAGATACAGGTACAGCTGGCTCCTGGCGTCTCGAGCGACAAGACGCTCGACGCGCTGTATGCCTTCTCGGACTGCGAAATCAATATATCGCCCAACTGCTGTGTCATCGAGGACAACAAGCCACAGTTCCTGACCGTCAGCGACGTGCTGCGCCACTCTACCGACCGCACCAAGGACCTGATACGCCAGGAGTTGGAGATTCGCAAGGGTGAACTGCTGGAACAGTTGCACTTCTGTTCGTTAGAGAAGATATTCATTGAGGAACGCATCTATAAGGATAAGAAGTTTGAACAAGCACCCGACATTGACAGCGTCTGCGAATATATCGACGAGCGACTGACACCTTTCTACCCGCAGATGGTGCGTGAAGTCACGAAGGACGACATTCTGAAATTGCTGGAAATCAAGATGCAGCGCATCCTGAAGTTCAACAAGGACAAGGCCGACGAGTTGATGGCCCGCATCAAGGCAGAGATTGACGAGATAGACCGCGACTTGGCCAACCTCGTAGAGGTGACGGCACAGTGGTTCCAGTTCTTGAAAGACAAGTACGGCAAGGACCATCCGCGACTGACGGAGATTCGCAACTTCGACACCATCGAGGCCACCAAGGTTGTCGAGGCCAACCAGAAGTTGTACATCAACCGCCAGGACGGTTTCATCGGTACGGGTCTGAAGAAGGACGAGTTTGTCTGCAACTGTTCGGACATCGACGACATCATCATCTTCTATAAGGATGGTAAGTTCAAGGTGGTCCGTGTGGCCGACAAGTTGTTTGTTGGCAAGAACATCATTTGGATTAACGTGTTCAAGAAGAACGACCAGCGCACCATCTACAATGCAGTCTACCGCGATGGTCGCAAGGGCTACTACTATATCAAGCGCTTCAACGTACCGGCCATCACTCGCGACCGCGAATACGACCTGACAGCAGGAACAGAAGGCTCGCGAGTGGTCTACTTCACCGCCAACCCCAATGGCGAGGCAGAGGTTATCAAGGTCACCCTCGACCCAGCACCCAAGCTGAAGAAGATATTCTTCGACAAGGACTTCTCGGAGGTGCTCATCAAGGGACGTGCCGCCAAGGGAAACCTGCTGACGAAGTATCAGGTACACCGCATCGGACTGAAGAGTCACGGACACTCCACGTTGGGTGGCCGCAAGGTATGGTATGACCCGGATGTGAACCGTCTGAACTACGACGAGCACGGACGGCTGCTGGGCGAGTTCTTCGATGGCGACAGCATCCTCGTCATCTTGCAGAACGGAGACTACTACCTGTCTGGCTTCGACCCCAACGTGCACTTCGAGGATAACATCCAGCGCATAGAGAAATACGAGGCGGAGAAGGTGTGGAGCTGCGTGCTCTATGATGCAGACAATCAAGGTTATCCATATGTAAAGCGCTTCCTCATGGAAGCTACCAAGCGCAAGCAGAACTATATTGGAGAGAACACCAACTCACAGCAGTTGCTGCTGACAGATACCGTCTATCCACGTCTGCAGGTAACCTATGGCGGCAACGATGCCTTCCGTGGCAGCGAAGAGATAGATGTCGAGCAGTTCATTGCCGTCAAAGGCTTTAAGGCTAAGGGCAAGCGTCTCACCACATGGCAGATTGCTTCTGTAGAAGAACTGGAACCCCTACGCTTCCCTGAGCCCCCGAGTGCCGAGGAATTTGGTTCCTCGGAAGAAGATGAGGAAAACCTGGACCCTGATGCAGGCAAGAGCCAGCAACAGGTGCTGGACGAGATGACAGGACAGCTGCGACTGTTTGATGATGAAGAGAGTTAACCATATTTGGCTATTGGCAATTTGCTGTTGGCTGTTGGCTATTCCTGCTAATAGCCAAGAACAAGCAGTTCCGCATCCAAAGGTTATTACGCGTTGCACAATGGTAGGCATTGGAGGCACCAACATCCTTGACACCTACCTATCTGACGAACACTTTAAAGGCACGGGCATCAGCTTCCTGTCAACTGTTGAACGACAGAAAGAGAGCTGTCGATGGTCGACACTGATGGAGCACGAGGGAAACCTCTCCTTGTGTAAGAGTCGCAACACGCAACAGGAGTTGGAGGGTGCCTACAACTTCTATTGGGGCAAGCTATACCGTTGGCAGCTGCTTGACGGAGCGTTGACATTACAGGCTGGCGGACTGATGAATGCCTCGCTGGGAT
>ODAJ011965243.1_pt1 | contig 10135 bp, 5 predicted proteins | sample 1539241 | NCBI WGS metagenome assembly ODAJ01 (sample SAMN02144231, study PRJEB22623) | gut metagenome | biome: sheep rumen | host: Ovis aries | place: New Zealand
CTGACGGCTCCAAATTCTCTGCCAACCACAATCAACGTGAGTGGACTGCCAAATAAAATTTTCTTCACAAGACATCAAAGCTCTGCAGGTCAATGTGCTTGCGGAGCTTGTTAATTTTCGTTATTATTTCAAGCGTTCAATCACGAATCTAAAAAGGAGTTATCTCGAATGAACAAAACCGAATTGCTTCACTGTCTTAACGAAGCGGAAGAAATTTTAATCAGTCATCAAGCGGAAAATGATATACTTCGACCGCGTTTTGTGGAGCGCAAAAAAAATATCGAAGATTTTTCCGCCAAGATTTTATTTGTCGGCAGTTTTAGTGCCGGCAAATCGGCGTTGCTCAATTCATTTTTGGGCGACAAAGAAATTTTGCGTGAAGACATTCCGCCTGAAACAGCCGTGTCTGCCGAATTGATTTACAGTCCCGCCGAAAAGATTGTTTGCGTCACGGATGACGGCGAAAGCTGCGAATACTCGTTGCAGCACGCGGAAAAAATTCCTGCCAAAAATTACGGCAAGTGCATTTATCATCTTAACAACGAGCGGTTGAAAAAAATTAACGATCTGATTCCGGTTGATATGCCCGGCTTTGATTCCGGCATCGAGGCACACAATAAAGCTTTGCTGCAATATCTTGGTGACGCCGCTGCCTATGTTTTTGTCGTGAATTTGGAAAAGGGCACCGTGGGCGAAAGCACCTTAAATTTTTTGAACGAGATAAAAGAATACAGCACGTCGATTGCCTTTGTCCTGACCAAGCGCGATAAATTGTTGCCGACGGATGTTGCAAACGTGACGGAGAACATAGAAACTGCGCTGAAAGAAATTTTGGGCAAGAACGTTTCGCTTATCGTGACCTCGAAGCATGATTCGGACTGCGGCGAAAAAGTCGCGGCACTTTTGGGAAATTTTTCTTCCGACGAACTTCTTTTGCAGAAACTTGGCAATAAAGTTATAACGCTGCTCAGGCAGACCGTTCAGACGCTGGAAATGCAACTTTCGGCTTTGGAATTCAATTCGCACGATCTCGACTTTGCAATCCGAAATCAAGAGCAACGAAAAAATTCCGTCATTCAGTCGATGAAGCGCGAGAAGAAAAAATTACATAAATCCTTGCAGCAGGAAGTTCCGAAAAAAATTCTGCAGGACGTGGAAGCCGGCCTCAAAAAGCAAATGGGAACGTTGGTTTACTCTGCTCAACAGGGAAGCATGGAATTTAATTCGGCGGTCAACGACATCATTCGCCCGATAATTTTGCAGTCCACTCAACAAAACATTGACGCGAGCTTTGACAATTGCATTGACACGATTATAGAATCGGATCGACAGGAGCCGATAGATGTTGACAAGGCGGAAGGACAGATAAGAAAAACTGCCGGCGCGTTGAAAGCGATTGTTGAAGGCGGAAAAATTTTCGCGAAGGCAAAAAAATATAAAGGCATGTACCAAATGTTCTCGACGGGTCTGGCACTTACAACAAGTGTAGTAGCTCCGTGGCTTGAATTGATTATAATTTTCTTGCCTGATATTGTCGGCGCGTTGAACAATTTGCTTGGTCGCTCCAAAGAAGAAAAATTGCGTGAGCGCATTGAACATGAAGTTATTCCGCAAATTTGCGACAAGCTTCGGCCGGAGATTCGCGAGGCACTTTTAAAAGTTGAAGACGAACGACTGACGGAGCTTGAGGAAGAATTTCAGGCCACACTCGACAACGAAATATCTGCCCTTCAACAACTCAAAGACGAAAAGGCTGACCGCGTGACTGCCGTTGAGCAAAAAAAATCGAAACTGTCGGCGGACATTCACAGGCTGGAAGAGATTATCGGTCAAATTGAACGTGCATAGGAGAATTTTTATGGAGAATCAAAATTGCGCCGAGTTCCTTCAGAAGATTGAAGGCATCCTCGAAAAGCTTAAAGGCGGAGAAAATTTTGTCAACCCGGATTATATCCGCGACTTTGAAGAAAAAGTTCGGCGTGCGAAAACTCATGCGGAAGAAATTCTGATTACCAATCGCGACTTGAAAATTGGCATAGTCGGTCAAGTGAAAGCAGGCAAATCGTCGTTCTTGAACGCGCTGATTTTTGACGGCAAAGACATTCTGCCCAAGGCGGCAACGCCCATGACTGCGGCTTTAACAAAAATTTCATATGCTGACCGGCCCGGCGCAAAGGTAGTTTTTTACAGCGCAAGCGATTGGTCAGTTATCGAAAGAAATTCCGAGCTTTTTGATGACGAACTGCAGCGCGGCGAAGCAAACCTTAAAGCACGCAAAAAGGCAAATGCAGAGCGCAACTTGGACTACAGCCAAGACATTGAGTTGACACCCGGCGAGATTCAGAGCATAAAAAGCAAAATTCCTGCACAATATCGCGCCTGCAAAGAATTAACCGACATGGCTGCCGACGATGATAAAATCTTATCGAAGCTGGGCATGACGCAAGAAATTTCCGTTTCCAATCTTCAAAGAGATTTGGAACAATACGTAGGGGCACACGGCAAATATACGCCAATCGTGAAATGGATTGAAATGACCGTTAAAAATGAGCTGCTCAAAGGCATTGAGATTGTCGATACGCCCGGTCTTGGCGATCCGATTACGTCGCGCAGTGAGAAGACGAAAGAATTTTTAATGGCTTGCGATCTCGTCTTCATTCTAAGTCCCACGCCGCAATTCATGAGCAACGAGGATATTTCGCTGATCGTTAAGACTTTGCCGGGCGAGAGCATAAATCACGCCGTGATTGTCGGCAGTAAATTTGATTCGGCGATTTTGGACAATCCTTCGCGAAACAGAGAGCCGCTTAAAGTTGTTTATGCGCGGACGATGCGCAAGCTCAATGAGAGCGCGGAACGTGTTATCGAAGCTGCACGCCAAGCCGAAAAATCCTATTCACATGCCGCAGTTTTAAAGCGCGTCGAAGAGGAAACCAAACGTCAGCTTGCCGAAGACAGGTCGCTTTATTACATATCGTCGATTTTTTACAGTGCCTCACGCAAACTTTCCGCCAAAGAAGATTTGAACGAGTTGGAAGCGCACATTTTAACACGGATGGTTGAACGTTTTACGGGAATGAATACCGATTCCGAATTTTTGCGCGAACTTGCCAACATTGACCGTTTGCGCGACAGAGAATTCAAAAAAATTCGTGCTGAAAAGGAAAACATTATCGCCGAACGCAGCCGGGAATTTATAAAAGACCAGACGTTATCTTTTGCCGGACAAATTAACGAGATTCAGAGCGAAGCCGAACAGATGTTGCGCTTGACGGAAACCACCGACTTTTCGGAGCTGCAAAAGAAATTGGAGACAAGTCAAAACGCGCTTATCGCCATGCGCCGCGACATTGAAAAGACCTTCGATCTTTGCGCAGTTGACACGAAAAAATATATCGTCGAGATTGCTCAACAGATAAAGGCGCGGGCTGACGAACACACCGACATAGCCATTTCGGAAGGACAGAAAACTGAAACTCGTTATCGCGAGGAAAGCTTTTTGATTTTCTTTACGGAACGCGTGCCCTACGAAGTCACGGTGATTTATCACACGGCGAATGTGAGCGATGTCGTTAGGAACCTGCAAAGTTATATCGCCGCTGCCGAGAAAAATATTGCCGAGGGATTAAAATTTGCGATTAACATCGGCGAGATTCGCAACAGAATTAAACAGGTAGTTCTTCGCGCTTTTCAAAGGGCAGACGCCGACTTTGACGAAAACGACATTTTAATTCCCGTCGAGCTGGTGCTTTCAAAGGTGACGATTCCCGATTTTTCCGTTGTCGACGCCGAAAAATATCATCAGATGATTTTTGAAGAGTTCCCGTCCGCGCAAGTTCAAGATGAAGATATTTCGCGCCTTGAACTTAAGCAAACCAAAGTTCTAAACAAAATCGCCGGCGACATAACCGCTAAGCTCGAAGAAAAAGCCAATCAAATTGAAGCTACGCTCAAGGAACAGTCAATCTATTTCACGGACGATGTTAAAAAGGCGATTGAAACGCGAATTACTCACATACAGAAAAATTTGCAGGACAAAGAAGGCAGCATTAAACGCTACAAAGAATTTATTGTCCGCGTCGCCGAATGCAAAAACAAATTGCGTGGAGTATGAATCATGAGTTTTTTTGATGACGTTAATGAAGTTCTCGATACCGCCGACGCAGAGCAGGAAAAAAATCCTTATCTTGCCGACCCGAAAAAAGGCTTGGAGCTCATCGCAAAGCTTTTGCCGGATAATCAGAAAAAAACTTCCACGGACAAAATTGCCGGCAGACTCGATTACATGCTGGACAATGAAATTCTGTTGACGCTTAAGGACTTGGGAAAAAATACTCTCGCGCTCAGTCGTCAGCTCACGCGGCTAAGCGATAAAATTATGGAGTATAAAAAAGTTCGCCTGCTGTCTGGAAAATCGATTGTTGCCATAGTCGGACGTTTCAGCGCAGGAAAATCCGGCTTTATAAATTCTTTGACGACGGACAGCCGCATTATTTTACCTGAAGACCAAAACCCGACCACTTCAATTCCCACTTATATTGTCGGCGGTCAAAAGGAAGTAATTCAAGCTTATTCCGGCGGGCGAACAATAAATTTGGATATGGACGCAATGCAGGCGATGACGCACAGATTTTTTGAAGAGTACAAGATAGGCTTTTCGCGCTTCATAGGAAATCTTGTGATATACACGCCGAATTTTCCCGCAAAGCAACGAGACCGAATTATTTTTCTGGACACGCCCGGCTATAACAAAGCGGACATTGATACTCGCGAAAACATGACGGACGAATATCTTGCCGAACAACAAGTCAAAGCGGCGGATTTTTTGATATTGCTCGTTACAGTTGATGATGGCATCGTTGATAAAGATATAGATTTCATTCAACGTGTGGCGATAGAAAATCCTGTGCTCGTCGTCGTGAACAAAGCAGACAGAAAGACGGAAAGCGATTGTCGGGCAATAGTCGAGCACGGTCAGCAAATTCTAAAGAACAGAGGCGTTAAAATTTTCGGCATTACGGCCTATTCGTCGCATGAAGGAAAAGAATATTTCGGCAAAAATCTTGTCGCGCAATTTCTGGACTTCGCCGGTCAAAATGCTGCGGGCAGTCACGACGTGGAAACCGAATTGAAAAACTTGACTCGTTCCATTGACAAAGATTTTGATAAGGCAATTGAATCGACCGGAAACCGTCAACACGAATTGGGCGACAGCGTATATAAAGCCATGGACATTCTTGCAATTAAATCTTTAGTGCACATTTATAGCCGTGTGTGTCAGAAATACGGCAGGTTGCAAGGAAACAAGAAGAGATTTAAATATCTCGCCGAAAAGATTCACAGGGATTTTGATGATCTCATGCATTTAGCGGAGAAGGTATGATTTATGAGCAGTGCACAGGAAAACATTGAACTCGTAGCCAAGCTGTTAAACGCCGACAAATCTAATCAGAAATATTTTTTCCGTGAAGTTCGCGAGGCTTTTTATAATGAACTGAACAAAAATTTTCGTGTGGCATTGGAAGAATCGTCTTTTCCGGAAAAAGACAAGATTTTTGAGGAACTCATAAAAGCTGCGGACGACATGGAAATTTTTGAGACATTCCCTGAACTTATCGGCAAAACTTTTGTCGGAATTGTGGGCTTCGACAGGACTTTAATCAAAAATTTTATCGAAAATATCACGGACTCCGAAACGGCAGAGAATTTGATGCTCGATACAAATTTGATGGCGATTTTAACTGTGGGAAATAAAAAGATTGCGGCGATAAATGATGTCGGCAACGTGATTGATTTGAGTTTGAGCGAATACCGGCAAGCAACCGGCTCGCTGTGGCGCAGCGATATAAAGCTGCCGCAAATACTGCGTTTTTTTCTCCTGAAACAAGCCGGAAGATTCCAAAATATCGCCGTCATATATTTTCCCGAATATTTTTATGCGGAGACTCCATTTGCCGAGACGATTTTAAAAAAGCTGGACGCGATTTCAATTTTCATCTCCGAACCTTCCGACAAAATAAAAAAACGCAAACTGCTTGACGAATTTTTAAGGCGTAAAAATCTGCATCCGATTTCTTTTAACTGTGTCACGCAGAACGTGGAAATATTGAGGCGGGACGACAAGCTTAAAGAAATTTCTATCCTGCCCGAAGACAAGATTTTTTCCGCGTTTGAGCAGCTGAATATCCTGCGTCGAAACTGCAATTTTGCCGACACGGTAAGAAGCAGACTCTTGGACATCAGATATTTTTACGAGAAAAGAATTCGACAGCTGCGAGACGATAAGAGCCAAATAATTCGCGACATCACTTTGATAACGATGAGCGAAACCAAAAAGAATATAAAGGACTTGGAGTCGGAAACTCGTCAAGAACTTAATGTCGTCGAACGCGAATATGAAACGTTGCGGGCGGCTTCTCTGTCGCTTTTGGAGCAAGCAAGAAAATATGAATGCGCCGTTGAAAATCACATGGGCTCTAAAAAAATTGTGCCTTGTTCCGAACACACAAAAGAAATTTGGCGTGAAATATTTTTTAAAGCAGTGGACTTGGGCGATTTTAAAATGGCTGTGGAGTGCATGAAAAATTTAAATCAAGTCGCTGATGTTTATTGCTATGTTTACGAAATGATTTTTCGATCGGCGAAGGGCGAACACGTAAATTCAGATGCGTTGATGCGATTGCGTCGCGAAACCGATAACGAATTTATTCGGCGTGCAAAACTGCGCCTTACCAAGGAATTGCGTTTTTCTGATTTTGATTATATGCAAATCGCTCGCGACATAAATTTAATTGAAAGTCCCGAAGAAAATTATTTTCGCGGATTATGGGAAGAACACGCAGGCGATAAGAAAAATGCAGTGAACTATTACAAGCGCGCACTTAAATTGGACTTTGCACCGGCGGGAAAAAAACTTTTTGAGCTTGCCGACGGAGATTTTAAAGCACTTCAGATTTTGGCCGACCAAATGGTTCCGGAAGCAAATTTCGCGCTGGGCGAGATGAATTTGGCAAAAAATCGTTACGCGGCTGCCAACAGATATTTTAAACTTGCGGCAGTAAAAGCTTACATTCCGGCGATAAAAATTTTGGCTGATGATTTTGCCAAAAGGCTGTTTAAACTTCACGCCGGGCAACACGCTTTGACTGAAGCCGAAAAAAATCAAGTTATGAGCTGCATTCAAATTTACCAAGAAGTTTTAAAAGACGGAAACGATCTTTCGGTTAAAGAACGAATCGGCGATCTGTATCACGTTTTAAAAGATGATCGGCGCGCTTTGGAATGGTGGCAGCAATGCGAGAGTGCAGATTCTTATTACAAACGCGGCAGATTGTATCAATATCCCGACGGAATTTTTTCGCAGGATTTGGACGCGGCAGAAAAATTTTTTGGAAAAGCAATGTCTCTGGGTCACAAAAAAGCCGACGAAGAGTTTACAAAAGTAAAGAAATGGAAATCCGCCAACGCCCGTAAAATTCAAGAAAAAAAGAAGACACCCACGGCGCGAGTAGAATACATATCTCATGAATCTTCCTCTAGCAGTAGCTTTTGCGTCATCACCGGTGCGGCGTGCGCGGCGTTACATAAGCCCGACGACTGCGAGGAACTTAACACACTTCGAGCTTATCGCGACGAAATGAAAATGGAAAGTCCCGTCATAGCCGACCTTATCAAAGAATATTATCGAGTTGCTCCACTGTTGGTGCAAAAGATAAATTCGGAGACTGATGCAGAAAAAATTTACTGCGATCTTTGGAAGAATTTTATAGAGAAAACTTATACCTTGATTCGCGCGGGAGAAAATGCCAAAGCAACTGCAGTTTATATCGACATGGTTCAAAATTTGTGTGCGCGTTACGATGTAGAGTTGACTGCAGAAACTTTAAGTAATATTGACTTGCTGAATTGCCGCGTAGTTTAAAGTTTGTAAAAAAAATTTTGAGGAAGTAGTTGTTCAATGAAACGACCATTTTTTATAGGCTTGGGAATTATTTTAGTCCTGATAATCGCACTGGTGGCATACGGGACATATTTGAATCAGCGCGGCGAAAATCAAATAGCGGAGCGAATGAGCAACCAGACAATTCCACTGCGCGGCGCGAAAGTTCAAATGCGACAACTCAAGCCGAGACTGGCACTCGATACGTTGAATCTTTATTCAAACAAAATGACGGACGCAGTGGCGTTGCTCGACGGCAGAATAACTTCAATTGACGTGCGGAAAAATGATCGCGTTGTTCAAGGGCAAAAATTATTCACGGTGACGAACGACACGCAATCGGTAAAACTTCGGCAGGCTGACATTGACATTCTCAAGATTGAAAATGAAATTCTGCGGGCGGACAACGAAATAATGAAGTCGGAAACGAATTTGGTACGCGCGAAGAGTGATTTTGAACGCTACAGCCAACTGATTGCTCAAGACGCAGTTTCGACCGAAAAATTTGAAGAAATCGAAGCGACATACAAAGAAGCGCAGGTTAATCTTCAAAATTCGCACCTTCAAAAGAAATCGTTGCTTGTGCAGAAAGAATATTTAATCGCGCAGAAAGAACAGCTCTTGATTGAGAGTTCATACAGCGAAATAACCGCACCGATTGACGGCGAAGTTTTGATTTTGTACAAAACGCAAGGCTCGTATGTGACGGCAGGAACGGCGATGGCTTTGGTCGGCGATTTTCGGACGCTGAATTTTTCCGTTGACATTGAAGACAAATTCACCAAGCGATTTAAAATCGGAGATGTGGCGACGCTCCGTTTCAGCCACGCAAATTTTTCCAAGATTTACGATACGGAATACGAGGCAGGCAATTCGGGCAGCGAGCAAAAATTTACTGCGCAAATCATCGAAATAACTCCGTCGCCTGAAGTTCCCGCGAACATCAGAAAAATTCTCTGGGAAATTGATAACCGCGCAGGTCTCCTTGAGCCGCAAACGTATAACGCGCCGTCTTTGCAGATGATGAGCCCGCGAAATTGTTTGACGGTACCGCTTAGCGCAATGACTTCGCCGGCACGGAATGAAGTTTTCGTCGCAGCTGACGGGAAAATTTTTCGGCGTGAGATTGAAACGGGTTCGGACGACGGAAATTTTATCGAAGTCGTGCACGGTCTGAAGGAAAATGAATTGGTCGTAACGAGCGGCACCGAAGACCTTGAAGACGGTATGAAAGTTGATTTTACGCTTGAAGGAGACGGCGACATTGGCTAAACAAGATCGGCTCTTCAGTAAAGAGGCACTGAATAAATTGCGCTCGCCCGAACGTTTGGACATGCTTTTTCCGATAACGACGCCGATAGGTTGGGTCATGATGGCGGCAATTTTGCTTTTGCTGTTTTCAATCGTGCTGTGGTCAATCTTCGGCGCGTTCACGGTCAAAGCTAACGGCATGGGACTTATCATGGACTCTGCAGGCGTCGTGAACGTTTCGCACATATCCGGCGGCAAAGTTTCTGCTGTCTACGTAAAAACCGGAACTCATGTTCATAGCGGCGATTTAATTGCGCAACTCGAACAGGCGTCTCAATCGGCTGATACTCGAATGGCGCAATACGGCATGGGACTTGCTTCAAGCGACCGCGACGCTTTGAACAGAGTTTATCAATACGGCGCGAAGAAAGAGCAGCTTAACATTGCCGAATACATTTACAGCGACTACGACGGAATTATTGACGAAGTTTTGATTGAGAAGGGCAAAGTTATTTCAAGCGGCTCGCCTGTCTGCACGATTCGCCTTACACAAAATCGCGACGACTTGAAAGGCGTTTTTTATATTCCTGTCGACAAAGGCAAGCGTGTTGAGCCGGGCATGACGATTCAACTTGTTCCAAACGGCGTGGACACTTCGCAAGCAGGCAGTCTAATCGGCGTCGTGCGTGCAGTCTCGCAATATCCCGTTTCTGCGGAAAGCATCCGTCAAAAACTCGGCAACGCTCAACTTGCGCAGTGGATTCAAACTTCTCAAAACAGCGCGCTCATGGAAATTAAATTCGATTTGGTTAAGGATGAAGATTCGGCGTCGGGCTACCTGTGGACTTCGCAGGCTCAAGGGCAAACGATAACGGCGGGCAGTTTTTGCACGGGCTCGATAATCATTGAGCGACAACCGCCGATTGAAAAAGTTTTTTACAAGAT
>ODAJ011801637.1_pt1 | contig 10131 bp, 10 predicted proteins | sample 1539241 | NCBI WGS metagenome assembly ODAJ01 (sample SAMN02144231, study PRJEB22623) | gut metagenome | biome: sheep rumen | host: Ovis aries | place: New Zealand
AAGATTCCCGATGCGCTCATCGCTTCGCTGAAAATGTTGCGCGAGGAATATGCGAAAAACGCCGAACAATTACAAAAATACAATGCTCAACTGCAAGACGGCACAATAACGCAAGAGCAATACGACAAAGCCGTTATCGAAGTCACGCAGGAGCAAAAAGTGTTGCGTCAAGAGATTTCGGGCGTTGAGAAGCAGATGCAGAATGAAATCAAGGCGCAAAAAGCGAATACCGATTCATTGGTGCAGATGCGTGCTCAACTTGCTAACCTCAACAAGCAATACGACAGCATGAGCGGCTTCGAGCGTATGGGAACGGAAGGTCTTGCGTTGCGCGATAAGATAGCGGCTTTATCGCACGAAATTCAAGGTCTTGAAGAAGATACGGGCAGATGGCAACGCAACGTCGGCAACTACAAGTCAGCATTGAAAGGCATGAAGGATGCCACTGAAGCGGCTGGCTTGTCGTCGAAAGGGCTTGACCGAATCATGAAGGGCTTGTCCGAAAACCCGTGGATGACGGTTGTAACGTTTCTTGTCACTATTCTTGTGAAACTGCGTGACCGAATGAAGGACAACGAGAAAGTAACGACATCGCTGGGCAACGCGATGAGCAGTTTGCAGCCCGTCTTCGACTGGTTCAACAAGATTATTTCAAAGATTGCCGACGTGTTCAGCAACGTGCTTGACTGGGCAATCCAAAAGGTCATCCAGTCGCTCGGCTGGCTCGGACGCCAGTTGCAGAAGCTGGGCAACCTATTCGGCAAGGACTGGGGCTCAGGCCTTATTGCATACTCCGAGACGATGAAGCAGACCACCGACGCCACCACCGAGGCGGCCACGGCCACCGACACACTCTCGGACAGCATGGCCAAGATGGCCAACACGGCCAAGGAGGCGAAGCGCGAGGTGGCGGAGCTCATCAAGGAACTTTCCTCGCGTGACCTCGCCGACAACATCGAGCGAGACCTGAAGAAGGCGGAGGAAGCCCTCAAGGCCATTGAGAAGCTCGACACGAAGGCATACGAAAAGTATAAGTACGTCAGCGACAAAGGAATCGACGACATCGAAAGAGCCTCCAACAAGCTATATGACTTCGCTCAGACCTACAAGGAAAACGCCAAGGACATCGAAAGCGTTTCATCTTCCTTGCAGTCGTCCTTCGGTTCGCTGTCTTCCATCTACAAGCAGATGAGCGAGGACGAGACGAAGAGCGAGGCGGAGCGTGAGGCAGCGGCCAAGAAGGCGAAGCAGTGGAGCGCGTTGCAGATAGCCGCCAACAGCGGAACGGCCATCGCCAAGGGTGTCGCGGCGTCGATGGACAACCCATTTCCCGCCAACCTCGCTGCACTGGCGTCAACCTTAGCGGCCGTCTTTGCGGCCATAGCGCAAGCCAAGGCACTCGCGGCAGAGGGTCACGAACATGGCGGCGTCATCGGTGGCACGTTCACTGGCGCGACACGTGGAGGAGACAACATCGTGATGACGGGAAGACGCGGGGAACTTGTACTCAACGCCGACCAACAGAAACGTCTCTATGACATCGCAGACGGGAGCGTGCCATCCAACCTCACGGCATCGCTTGTTGAGGCATTACGAACGATGCCCGCCCCAGTGGTGGAATACACCGAACTGCAACGCTTCGGCAACAAGGTCAACATCTTAGACAATAACGCAAAATTGAAATAATATGATAACAGCAGCATCAACGAACAGCAAATTCTCCATCACCTTCCAAGGCGACAACGGAACGGGCGGACACTGGCTCGGCTACACCGCCAGCCGCTCCATGCTGAGGATAAAGAGAGAGGACGTGCAGCAGGTCTCCAAGGTCGAGTTCGCCTACGGATACAGGATTGTCACCTACTACACCGACCCCGACGGCGTCCTCGAAATTTCCATGCGCAACGAGATCAACGCGAGGGTGGCCGACGGCTTCGTCGACGTCGTTATCCGCATGTTCGATCTCGACAACACCAGTGTCGATAACTTCGCCCCGACCATCGACATCCTCCCTGGCATCTCGTACTTAGACCTCTATGCGCCCAAGGGCAAGGACGGCATCTTCGGCGTCACCTCGCTCCTGCGCAACGTCGTCATGCCGCCCAACGTCATCGTCAGCCCATACACCAACGGAAAGGGCGTCATCGTGGAGAGCAACTACCACAGCATCGCCACCGCGGCGACGTGGTCGTATGAGGCGGGTGGAGCCACGACGGCCATCACCCCTTCGGGGGCACGCTCCAACCAAATCGTCGTCCCATACACCGCCGACGCGCTGAAGCTCAACTACAAAGGCAACGTGAAGAAGTGGAACATGGAACGCCCCGAGCAGTGCGCCGACGTCGTCTTGTGCCGATGGACGTCGCAGACGGGTGCGATGCGTCAGCACTACTTCCCAATCGTGTCGGACATCTACAACGTCGACAAGGCCGTGTCGCTCGTCACCGAGGGCGACGGCTACCTCGTCAATAAGGACTGGTCGAAGGGCGTCCGCTGCCGCCTCATGGGCCTCACCGCATACGGCTACTGGTACTATATGGACATGCTCCGCGCATCCGACCTTCACGCCATCATCCAGCCGACCTACTCCATCTTCTCGACGGAGATAGCCTCCGAACAGACGGCCGCCTATGCCGAGGGCAGCATGGAGACACCGCAAGGCACGGGTTTCTTTAATTTTGAATTTACGCTCAAATTAAGGCATTATGGTCAAGTTTAACATCATCGGAACTGGTTTCCTCGACATGGGAGACACCACGGGCATTGCCTTCAAGGCCTCCAACCCCTTCTACCGATTCTGCGACATCTCGCTGGGAAGGTCGACGGAGTTCTCCGTACCCGCCACGGCCTACAACCGCAAGCTGCTTCAGTTCGGCGAAGACCCAGCGGAGTATGGCGAGATGATGCGCCGCACCTTCCCCGCGCAGATGGTCTACGACGGAGGCGTCTCGGACGGCATCATCGCCGTCACGGGCTACGCCTCCGAGGCGTTCTCGTGCGTCTTCACGATAGGCGGAACGGAATGGATAGAAAACTTTAATAACAAGAAGCTGAAGGACATCCCGCTGCTCACTCCCGTCACGATCCCGTGGACGTCGGCGAGCGTGGGCGCGTCCGACAGCGACAACACCGTGCAGATGGTGCCATACGACCGCGACGTGGTGGGCGCCGCCTTGCCAGCCCCTTGCCTGAACGTTCAAAACTACATAGTTGCATTGCTCGGCACTATGGGCATCGGCTCGAGCTTCGCGGCCAACCTCAATAAATACTGGCTGGTCTCGGCTTCGATGGTGGGAGGCGACGAGGAGAACATCACCATCACGTCGAGCGCGGCCAACGACATGACCGTCACGGGCGACCCGCTCGGCATGCTGTCCGTCGAGGACATATCCGTCGAGTGGGGCACGGTCAAGTTGTGGTCGGGCGGCGTCATCGGTGGCGGCAGCTTCTCCGCCAAGGGCTTGAAGGCCGTCCGTGCCGTCAAGCTCGCGTTGGCCACGTCGGGCAACCCATACTGCTACGTCATCAAGTGGTCGGCCAAGATGTCGAGATACGAGGCCCTCGCAGGCCCCGGCCTCAACGGCGTGACCATCGAGCTGAAGAAGGACGACATCGTCTTCTTCGCGGCCACTCCAGTGAGGTGGAACGGCTACCAGGACACCTACCACCCGCTCAGCATCACCGCGACGCTCACGCCGCAAGAGAGCAACATGCAGCAGGGCGACACCTGGAACCTCACCTTCAACGCTCCCGACATGACGCTCTTCGAGCTGTTGAAGTCGGTGGCACTTGCCACTGGCAACGACGTCGTCGTGCTGCCCACCGACGTTGCCGTCGCGCCTTCTGACTACGGAACGCCGACAATGAAGGTCCTCGACAAGGTCATCAGCGTCGACAGCGTCCGCCGCAACGTGGAGGCGTGGGGCAGCAACACAAGGAAAAAGACCGTCCGCTTCGACAGCGAGGACTACGTCACAGAGCCGCTGTCCGCCGTCTATGAGATAGACAACGACAACCTCGACGGCGAGGATGAGGTGAGGAGCGCATTCTCGGAGGGCAACGTCGGCACGCATGGCGTGGAGATTGACGACCACGACGGCGCGAAGTTCACCGCGAAGAAGTGGACTATTGCGTACGCCGAGGACGGCGACAAGTATCTGCGGAGGGTCTCCACCCCTTCGTCGGTGGCATGTTCGGACATCGCCTCCGAGTCCACCTGCGTTAGGGTCAAGGTGCAGGCCTCCGTCGCCGACTTCTTCGACCTAATCGGCGTCATGAAGGGCGGCTTGTTCCGTGTCTTCGTGTGGCGCGGATGCTCTTATGTGTGGACGGATGCCGACTGGAGCGAGGGCGTCATGGGTTTGACACTACAGAGGGTCTCGCAGTTGCAATCGTGACGGTTTTTCAAGGCTGATTTTTTTATTTTTCCGTTTTTAGTAGGGGAGAAAAAAGTATATAGGAACAATTCTTATATACTTTATTTTTCTAAGAAAAAAAAGAAAAATAAAAAAATAGGTATTTTTCATCCTTGACTTTTGCGGCAACCGTTGAAGTGTTGTATCTTTGCCGTGTTGTTAGTTTTTATTGGTCAAAACTATTTGTATTTTTTTCATAGTATGTTGTTTTAGCCCCGCTTAACGGCTGGGCTTTTTTTATGCCTTGAAAAACGCATTTTTAGCCGTTTTAAGGCGTTTTTCATTCTCGGTGGTATAATTTATCATCTCGGAAAAGAAAACGGCTTAAATTGAAAATTCGGCAAAAATAACTTTCGGAGCAAAACTGGTCAAAAAAAAGTGTAAATTTTTTCTCGTTGAAAATCAATAATTTACAACACTTTTTGAAAAATTTTGAAAAAAAACGCTTGCCAGTTTCAAAAATGGTTGTAAATTTGCGGCATCAAACCAATCAAAAACAACACAACTATGACTTACACGACATCAACAATCAATCGCGACTTCCGCATCAAGGTGAACGGAATCAACAACGAAGGTATCAAGATTAACACGCTGGTCGGCGTTTCGGGCTGCATCGCCTTAATCGGCGAAGCGATGCTGGAAAAGTTCCTCGACCGCGCCTACACTCAGGGCAACGATGCCTGCACCTGCAAACTCCGCAGAGGCTTGAAAGTGACTTTCTATTCAAAGTAATTTCAAAGTAATTTCAAAGTAATTTCAAAGTTATAAACCAATTAAAAACAACACAACAATGAAAAACGACAACATCTATCAAATGGTAACTGACCGCATCATCGCGGAAATGGAAAAAGGTATTATCCCGTGGCAACGCCCGTGGAATGGCGGCGAGTGCTGCATCTCGCACACGACTGGCAAGCCGTATTCGTTGCTCAACCAGTTAATGCTTGGCGGCAAGGTCGACGAATGGCTGACCTTCAAGCAATGCAAGGCAGAGGGCGGCAGCGTCAAGCGTGGCGAAAAGGGTTGCCCCGTGGTCTTTTGGTCGTTCAACGACAAGAAGTTCAAGGACGTTGACGCGGACGGCAACGAGGTCATCCGTATCGTCCGTGGGCATCCGTTCTTGAAATATTACACGGTCTTTCATATTGACCAATGCGATGGCATCAAACCGAAGTTCGACAAGGAAATCAAGACCTATGACAACGACCCCATCGAAGCCGCCGAGAATATCGTGAAGACATACTTTGACCGTGAGGCTTGCACGCTGAACATCTACCAGTCATCGAAGGCGTTCTATTCGCCAAGCACCGACAGCGTGACCGTTCCGCAGATGTCGCAATACGAAGTCCGCGAAGAATATTACAGCACCTTATTCCACGAGATGACCCACAGCACAGGTCACGAAACAAGGCTTAACCGCATCGTCAAGGTCGCCGCCTTTGGTAGCGAGGAATATTCGAAGGAAGAACTGGTCGCGGAGATGGGCGCGGCTATGCTGGTTTCAACGGCTGGAATCGATTGCGAAAAGGCGTTCCGCAACTCGGTCGGCTATCTGCAAGGTTGGCTGAAGGCGTTGAGCAATGACAACAAACTTATCGTCATCGCTGCTGGAAAAGCGGAAGCGGCTGTCAAATACATACTGAACGGAAAACAAGACAACAACTAAAATCAAGGTAACGGGGCGGTCAACCACCGCCCCACAAAATCGAACAACAATGAGAGACAACGAAGAACTGAAAAGAAGCCACGCGAACGGCTTCGGCGGCTCGGACGCCAAGATGTTCGCCAAGATTGGAACAAAGGGCATTGAAAGCCTTTCGACAACCGAAAAGAAACGCATCCTCGTCGCGCTGGGCAAGATGGAAGCCGACGACTTCGGCGGCAACGTCTACACGGAGGCTGGACACTTGTTTGAGGACTATGCCGCAAATGCTGCGTATTCCATCTGCAAAGGTATGGAACGCGAAAAGTACATCGAAGCGAAAGACCTTGCCAAACACTTCAATGTGTTTGCACACGCTGACTTCTACGACGAGGCGACGAATGCCGTCGTTGAATGCAAGTTCAGCCAAGACGAGACAATGAAGGTCTATGAGGATTACTTCGCGCAACTGCAATGGTATTATATGCTCGGTGCTGACAAGGTTACGCTTTACCACGGCTGGGGAACGGTGCTTCCGTTCGACGTCATCGGGGTGCTGCCAGTCAATGTCGACAAGGATGATGATTTCATCGCTTGCATCCGTGAAGGGATTGCCCGACTTGACAAAGCCATTGAAGATGGGGCGTTCGATGACTACAAGCAAACCGAAATTGCCGACACGGATATGGGCGGAGAAGCTGCAAAGGCTGTCCGTGCGTTGGCTTACATTATGACTACAATCAAAGAGGCGGAGCAACTGGCAAACCAGCACAAAGAAACCCTGCTGGCATGGATGGAGGCGCACGGCGTGCTGAACATCAAGGGCGAGGGCTTCACGGTTTCATATGTCAGCCCGACGACGCGCAAGACGTTCGACACGAAGAAGGCGCAAGCCGACTTCCCAGCCTTGAAGGGTGCGCAATATTATAAACTTTCAGATGTCAAGTCGAGCGTCAAGATTACATTGAAGCAATAAACGGCGTTTTTAGGCGTTCTGCCGCGTTTTTGGCTTGGAGTTATATAATTTATCAACTCGGAAAAGAAAACGCGGCAGACGCAAAATTCGATAAAAATAAATATCATGTTCAAGATATTAAAAAGGCTATTCAGGAGAAGAAAATACGCGCCGATTTACCCCATTGGTGGTTTCCCGAATAAGAGCGATTTATACGGCATAGCGAGAAGCGGGGAGATGGTAATTGACAGCAGCAAATTTGATATTGCAAAAAGATGTGGAATGACGGCTGATGACCAACGTTTTAAGGATGCGTTGCGCGAAGTTTTGGACGATATTGAAGATTCGGGAATCACTATCAATGAGGATGATCTTGCAAGGCGTATTTGTGAATGCGCGGAGGATTTCAACGTGTCATCGAAGGTGGCAGCAAATGTGTATGAGAATTTAAAGATGATACAAAGGAAATCGGTCAAGGTAACGAATTGTCCGAACTGCGGTGCGGTTATGCACGGCAATATATGTGACTATTGTGGAACTGAACTATAAAAAATAAATATCATGACAAGATACTTTTCAAAGCGGCGAATCATCGTCAAGAACGCGGCTGGCGAAATCATCGAACGTTACGGAAGCCTCAAAGAGTTTCACGCGGCATACCCGATGGCGGGCACATATAACAGCATAGCGAAAAAGGTCTGCAATCTTGTCGATGGATGGATGCCCGACGGCAAGATTGTCCGTTACTTCAATGATCGCGACAAGGACGGCAAGCCATTCCAGTTGTCGAAGGTGCGTGACAACGAGAAAATGTCCGAGCGTAAGCAATGGCGGCAAGACCTACTTGACACAGAAGCTAAGATACAAGAGGCATACGACCTTTGCGACGCTGGCGAGATAACGTTCGAGGAACGCCACCGAAGGCTCGGATGGCTGCAAAACCATGCCGCCGTGCTGCGTCGAAGACTGGGCATAAAAGATTGAAGGCAATGAAGACTTGGAAACGAAGCATCAAGATTGCAGGGCTATTCCTCACGCTTTCGAATGTGCCCGTCAAGAAAAGAAACAGCCGAAAGGCAGGTGACCGTGACAATATCGACAGCACCTATCGGATGAAAGACATTCGCCGTGAGGTCAAGGCGGCGCAAGGCGACCGTTGCCCGATGTGCGGCGAGATGTCGGAGCGAATGGAATTGCACCATATCTTACCCGTTGCACGTTTCCCCGAATTATGGGACGACCGCCGTAACTGCGTGGCGTTGTGTAACGACTGCCACAAGGAAATCCACTGCAACCCGTGGGCGAACATACGGATGATGGAGGCGAAAGCCGCCGAGTTAGGACTGGATTTGGGCGAAAGGTACGACACGAGGCTAAAATAATGTAAATTTTTTCTTCGTGGAAATCAGCAAGTTATCATACATATCGAAAAATTTTGAAAAAAAAGATTGCCACATTGAAAAAAGGTTGTAAATTTGCATCGTCAAACCAATTAAAACATACAACGATGAAATACCAAGTTAGAATTACAGAGATTAACATAACAAGAATCCTTCCTGCAACTATGACAATGGAAGATGCAAAATGGGAAATCAAGATGCAGAAATGGCTCGATGAAATGGTAGGCGAAACTTCAAGAAAATACGAAATAATTGAAGCATAATCAATCAAACGGGGCGGCAACCCGCTGCCCCTATTCAATAACCAATTAAAACAACACAACAATGAACAACACCGAAAAAACAAAGGTATTTTACAGCAAGGCCAACAAATTGGCAAACTCAATCTACGAACTCTTCGACGAGACCTTCGCAGAACTACCAATCGTCGTCTATTGCGTCAGCGTCAACCGCTGGGACAACCACGTCGGCATCGATGTGTGGGTGACGATAGGCAACGGGAAAGCCGATGACGAGTTGCGCGAAATCGTCGGCGATGTCTGCAAAAGTTTCTCTTTCGCCCCGTGGCGCAAAGACGAAAAGGCTGCCGACTTCCTCAATGAAATCAAAGAGGAAATCAAGCCTTTCGTCCGCAAGGCAAAAGGCGTCCAAGAGATTGTCAACAAAAACAAAGAGCAATAAACAAGTCAACGGGGCGGCTTGACCGCCCCATATTATCAACCCTTTAATACTTACTACAATGGCACAAGCATTTAGAACGCAAGTAATCAGCGGCTACTTCGATTGCCGCGTCTTTCGCCAAGGTGTTGCGAAAGAGAACAGACAGATGAAACCCGAAGGCGACACCATCGGCTTCAACGTGGGCTTCGCTGAATACCCGCAGGAGTTCGCCAAGAACGGCGCAGCCGAGTACATCCGCGAGGCGGAAGTCAACGGATTGAAACGCTGGTACGTCACCTTCAAGGTCGGGCGTATCTGCCGTTTCTTCGACAAGGACGGCAAGCACATCGACCGCCCAGCCAATGCAGCTCTCGACGGCAAACGCTGGGACTGCTGCATCCAGTACAAGGTGCTGAACGGCGACGCAGCCAAACTGCAGCCGCGCGGTCTTTGGGCTGACGCAGTCCAACTGAAGCCCGCCGACGAGATTACGTTCGCCCCGATGGAAGGCGGCACGCAAGCCCCGACCACGACTGACGACTGGGATTACTCGAACGATATGTTCTCCGAGCCGCCGATGTAAACACGATGACGAGGCAGGGGCGTGAGAAACGCATTTTCGCGCCCTCTGCCGCGTTTTTATCCGAAAGTAATAGAATTTATCAACCGAGAAATAAAAACCGCTTAAAACGAAAATAAAATGAAAATAACAAAAAAGTTCTCTAATGATATAATTTTTGAAGATGATTCGAATACGATGAAAGATTGCGTCATCAATGCTATTTCAAGTGGCGCAAACCTCGGTGGCGCAGACCTCCGTGGCGCATACCTCGGTTGCGCATACCTCCGTGGCGCAGACCTCCGTGGCGCATACCTCCGTGGCGCAGACCTCGGTGGCGCAGACCTCGGTGGCGCAGACCTCGGTTGCGCAGACCTCGGTGGCGCATACCTCCGTGGCGCAGACCTCGGTTGCGCATACCTCCGTGGCGCAGACATCGGTGGCGCATACCTCCGTGGCGCAAACCTCGGTGGCGCAGACCTCCGTGGCGCATACCTCGG
>ODAJ012190079.1_pt1 | contig 10130 bp, 9 predicted proteins | sample 1539241 | NCBI WGS metagenome assembly ODAJ01 (sample SAMN02144231, study PRJEB22623) | gut metagenome | biome: sheep rumen | host: Ovis aries | place: New Zealand
GAGTACAACAAGAAATACCTCAGCCATCTGCTCAACCCGCAAGACGGTCATGAGTTCATGCCATACATCGTCATAATCATCGACGAGTTTGCCGACCTCATCATCACCGCAGGCAAGGAGATAGAGATACCAATCACACGTATAGCCCAGCTGGCACGTGCCGTAGGCATGCACATGGTCATCGCCACCCAGCGTCCGTCCACAAAGGTTATCACCGGTGGTATCAAAGCCAACTTCCCAGGACGCATAGCCTTCAAGGTGAGCTCACGTATCGACTCCAGCATCATCCTCGACCGCACCGGAGCCCATCAGCTCATCGGTCGTGGCGACATGCTCTATTCGGCAGGCAACGAGCCCGTGCGTGTACAGTGTGCCTTCGTCGACACGCCAGAGGTGGAGCGCATCAACCAGTATGTCGCCAAGCAGTCTGGTCCTACTGAGCCATACCCCATCCCCGAACCCCTCAGCGAAGACACAGGATTTGGTGGTAGCGAGGGTGGCGTAGACATACAGACCATGGATCCGCTCTTTGTCGAGGCAGCCCGACACATCATCCAGACCCAGCAGGGCTCCACCAGCATGATACAGCGCCGATTCTCCATAGGATATAACCGTGCCGGACGACTTATGGACCAGCTCTGCAAGGCTGGAGTCGTGGGCGAGGCACAGGGCAGCAAGCCACGCGAGGTGCTCATCAGCGACGAGGCAAGCCTCGACGCCATCGTCGCACGACTGAGAGGATAAGGTTAAACCATGCGGCACGTCTTTCGTCAAAGAGATGACAATAAGAACATTGAACTATAAACTAAAGAATTATGCGCTATAGACTGATTCTCATACTCATGAGTCTGTTCACACTAAGTGGAAATGCACAGACAGCCCGTCAGATACTTGACAAGACAGCCGCCGTAGTAGGCAGAAAAGGCGGAGCTTCAGCCCGCTTCACCATCACTGATGGTAAGAACACATCCACAAGCGGCACAGTAGCCATCAAGGGCAAGAAGTTTTTTGCATCCACGCCAGAAGCCAAAGTTTGGTATGACGGAAAGACCCAGTGGTCATACATGAAATCAACCAATGAGGTCAACGTCAGCCATCCCACACAGAGCCAGCAGATGTCAATGAACCCCTACACCTTCATCAACATCTACAAGACTGGCTATACCATGACCGACAAGAAGACTGGCACAAGCCACGAGATACACCTCGTGGCACAAAACCAGAAACGCACCGTCCAGGAGCTATACATCACTGTCAGTGCCCAATACCACCCCACCAAGATCAGAATGCGTCAGGGCAAAAACTGGACAACAATCACTATCAGCAATTTTCTGGCGAAAAACCAGCCAGATGCCACATTCAGATTCCCCTCAAAAGACTTCCCGACAGCAGAAGTCATCGACCTGAGATAAAAGGCCATCCTATTCATTTTCACCCTACTACCTCTTCAAACCTACAGAGGAAACGAGTGAACAAAAAGAGGCACACCGCAAGTGGTATGCCTCTTTTTATTTTAAAGAACAACACACAAAGGGGACAGTCCCTTTTGTGTAATTATGCCTTAGAATGGTAGGTCGTCAGCACTACCCTCGCCTGCTGCCTCAGGTGCTGGGGGGAAGGGGGCTGTGGCACCGCCTGCTGGTGCAGGCTCGGCTGCTGGTGTAGGAGCTCCTGCCTGTGCTGCTGAGGGATCAACACGCTGGACATTCCATGCACGGATGCTATTGAACCAGCGCCCCTGATACTCATGGGCGTCGATGTCGAAAGATACTGAAAGTTCCTCGCCTGCCTTGATAGCAAAAGAGGCAAGACGCTCGGCGCCAAAGACGTCAAACACCATCTTCTTGGGATATTGGTCATGGGTCTCTATGACAAATGACTGGGCTTTCCATTCTCCACGGGCGGACACTCCGCTGCGCTCGGGCAATACTGCAATTATTTTTCCTTGTAATTCCATGTTTATATATTATAATATGTGTTTAATTAGTTCATAGTGCATAGTTCATAATTCATAGTTGGGACGTGTTTTTTTTAATTTTCGCTTGCGAAATTACAAAATAGTACTAAATTATGAAACTTTTATCGGCTTTTTTTGTGTAGAGTTTGAATTTTTTGTATTTTTGTGCTTCGAAAAGAATAACAACTAAAAACAAAATACTAATGAGATTTAGCATTTCAAGTTCTGCTTTAAGCAGTCGTCTGACAACTCTGGCAAAGGTTGTCAACAGTAAGAATTCATTGCCTATATTAGACAGCTTTCTCTTTGAGGTTCACAATGGTGAGTTGACGATTACAGCATCCGACAGTGAGAACGTCATGCGCACAACTCTCGCACTGGATAGCTGTGACGGAGAGGGTAATTTTGCAGTTAACAACCATACCATCCTCGATGCTGTCAAGGAACTGGCGGAACAGCCTCTGGCTATCGACATCAACTACGACGAGTGGAAGATGTATGTGACGTACCAGAATGGTAGTTACAACTTCCCAGTACAGAATGCTGACGAGTTTCCAAGGGCTCAGGCTGTCTCGGAGGGTGCCACGACGATAGTGACCAATGCCAGCATACTGAACGACAACATCACTCGTTCCATCTTCGCCACAGCTCAGGATGAGCTGCGACCAGTGATGAATGGTATTTACTTCGACCTGACGGCAGACAGTCTTGCTATCGTAGCAAGTGATGGTCATAAGTTGGTAAGAAACAGAAACTACTCTATCAAGAATGATAACCCTGCATCGTTTATCCTGCCTAAGAAGCCTGCAAACCTCCTGAGAACGGTTTTGGCAAAGGACGAGAATGAAGTAGTGGTGAAGTTCGACGAGCGTAGTGCGGAGATAAGCTTTGCCGACGGGGTGCTGACTTGCCGCCTCATTGAAGGACGCTATCCAAACTATAACAGCGTCATCCCTCAGGACAACCCTAACAAGCTGACCGTAGACCGCAAGGGACTTGTCGGAGCTTTGCGCCGTGTACTGCCATTTGCCAGCGACAGCAGCCAACTCATCCGATTCCATGTGGAGAACGGCAGCCTGGAGGTTAGCGCTGAGGATATAGACTTCTCTACAAGTGCTAAGGAGAGCGTGGCTTGCGACTATGACGGACAGTCCATGAGCATAGGTTTCAAAGGATCGAGCATGGTGGAGATACTCAACAATCTGGAAAGCGAGAGAGTTATCGTGGAACTTGCCGACCCGTCGAGAGCGGGCGTGGTAGTGCCCGAGGAGCAACCAGAGAACGAGGAGGTATTGATGCTGATAATGCCAATGCTGCTCAATGACTAATCTCTCACACCTCACTTCGGAAGCTCAGCTTCTTCCGAGGAACGAGGAGTGTGGAACGTCCAAACGTAAATTAAGAAAATATGAAGCTAAACCTGAAAAAGCCCTTGGTTGTCTTCGACTTGGAGACAACGGGGCTTGATATCGTTAAAGACCGTATCATACAGATCTCATATATCAAAGTGAGTCCTGATGGTACGGAGGAGCGTAAAAACTTGTTTGTCAATCCTGAACGGACTATACCTGAAGAGGTGGTACAAATCACGGGAATCACCAATGAGCAAGTGAAGGACGCTCCTACATTCAAGCAGCTGGCACAGAGGCTAAGTGAGGACTTCACGGGATGTGACTTCGCTGGATTCAACTCTAACCACTTCGACGTACCTATGCTCGCTGAGGAATTTATCAGAGCTGGCGTAGATTTTGATTTCAGCAAGTGCCGTCTGATTGACGTACAAACCATCTTTCACAAGATGGAAAAGCGCAATCTGGCTGCTGCATACAAGTTCTATACGGGAAGGAAGATGGAGGATGACTTCCAGGCTCACCTTGCCGATCAAGACACCGAGGCTACGTATCTGGTGCTACAGGGACAGCTGGACATGTATGCGCCTGGCAAGCAAGAGGAAGAGGATCGTGTGCTGAACAACGACATGGAAGAGCTTGCTGCCTTCTCAAAGGTGAACGACAACGTAGACTTTGCAGGAAGGATTGTCATGAAGGACAATGAGGAATACTTCAATTTCGGCAAGTACAAGGGACACAAGGTCACCGATGTGCTACGCATGGATCCCGGATATTACAGCTGGATGCTACAAAGTGACTTCACCAACAATACCAAGCAGGTGCTCACACGCATTCGACTGAGAGAATTTCAGAAGAAGAACTGATGGAGGTGAGGAGGTGAGTAATAAGGATAAACATGTTAGAAGGAAAAAAAATAGTTCTTGGCATAACAGGCTCGATAGCAGCCTATAAAGCATGCTTGATAATTCGTGGACTGATCAAGCAGGGTGCTGAGGTGCAGGTGGTCATCACACCTGCTGGTAAGGAGTTTATCACTCCCATCACACTCTCTGCCCTCACCCATAAGCCAGTTGTCAGCGAGTTCTTCTCTGGTCGTGACGGCACATGGAATTCGCATGTCGACCTCGGACTATGGGCAGACGCCATGCTTATAGCTCCATGTACGGCAAGTACCATGGGTAAGATGGCTAATGGCATAGCCGACAACATGCTCATCACCACCTACCTGTCGATGAAGGCTCCTGTATTTATTGCTCCCGCGATGGATCTTGACATGTATCAGCACCCATCAACACAACACAACATGGAGGTGCTGAAACAATATGGCAACACTATCATCGAGCCAGCAAGTGGCTTTCTCGCCAGCGGTCTGGAAGGCAAGGGGCGAATGGAGGAGCCCGAGAACATAATAAGTGTGCTCGACCAGTACTTCGACAACCAAGAAACCACCCCACTCAGCGGAAAGAAAATACTTATCACCGCAGGACCTACATACGAGAGGATAGATCCTGTTCGCTTTATAGGAAACTACTCGAGCGGTAAGATGGGCATAGCATTGGCTGAGGAATGTGCACACAGGGGTGCCGAAGTAGTATTAATAGCAGGTCCGATGAGTATCAAGACTTCACATCGCAACATCCAGAGAACAGACGTTGAGAGCTGTCAGGAGATGTATGATGCGGCAACAAGCCACTTCCCCAATGTCGACGCAGCCATATTGTGTGCTGCCGTAGCTGACTTTAAGCCATCGGCTATTGCCGAGGAAAAGATCAAGCGTGAGCACGACGACCTCACCATAACACTAAAGCCCACACAAGACATTGCAGCCCAGCTGGGAAAGATGAAACGTGAGAATCAGCACCTCGTCGCCTTCGCACTCGAGACCACCGATGAGGAGGTAAATGCCGAGCGTAAACTGGAGAAGAAGAATGCCGACTTCATCGTTCTCAACTCCACACGCATACCAGGAACCACCTTTCAGTCGGACAACAACCAGATAACCATCATCTCCTCACAAGGCAAGACGTCATTTCCAAAGAAAACAAAGAAGGAAGTTGCAAAAGATATTATCAATGAATTGGAAAAACTGTTCTAACATCCTCATCAGACGCTTACTACTACTGATAACTTGTATGCTTGCATGCGCCAACATGACGCATGCTCAGGAATTGTCGGCTAAGATCACCATCAATCACTCACAGATACAGGGCACCGACGCTTCTGTTTTCGAAAATCTACAGCAGGCACTTGAACAGTTGATGAACGAACGACAATGGACCAATCTACAATTCAAACGCCACGAACGTATCGTATGCAACTTCAACATCACAGTAACAAAATATGACAACTCATCTAACATGTTCACATGTACGGCGCTCATCCAAGCCAACCGACCTGTGTACAACTCTGCCTATACTACCACATTATATAATAATACTGACAAGAACTTCGACTTTGAATTTGCACAGTTTGATCAGTTGGAATTCAATGAGGAATATCTCGACAATCAACTGACAGCTCTCATGGCATATTATGCCTATCTAATCATAGGACTCAACCTCGACAGCTTCTCTCCGATGGGTGGCGAAGACGTGCTGCAGCGCTGCATGAATCTTGCAAACAACGCACAAAGCCTACAGTATACAGGCTGGAAATCGTTTGAGGACAGCCGTAACCGCTTTGCAATCATCAACGACTATCTCGACCCTGGCATGAAGCCATTCCGCCAACTGCAATACGACTACTATCGTACAGGACTTGACGAGATGGCTAATAATGTGGAACGAGGCCGAACCAATATCTCTACAGCTCTTGAGGAAAACCTGAAGAAATGTCACGAAGACAAGCCACTGAGTCTGCTGCCACAGATATGGACCGATTTCAAGAAAGACGAATTGGCAAATATCTATCAAGGTAAAGGCACACAGAAAGAGAAGGAAAGCGTATACGACATCCTCTTCGGCATCAACGCCTCGCAGAGCAACACATGGGATAAGATAAAAAAATAAGAACAAACGGTCATGCTGGAACATCTCTACATAAAAAATTTCACCATCATCGACGAACTTGATATCCCCTTCTTTTCCGGCTTCTCTGTCATCACAGGCGAGACTGGTGCGGGAAAGAGTATCATTCTCGGAGCCATAGGATTGCTGCTCGGACAGCGGGCTGATACAAAGCTGATAAGGACTGGCGAGAAGAAATGCACTATTGAAGCCCACTTCCACATAGTGGAAAACGAAATGAAGTCATTCTTCGAAGAGAATGATATCGACTACGATGAGACATGTATCTTGCGCCGAGAACTGACCGACAATGGTAAGTCACGTGCCTTCATCAACGACACACCAGTGTCGCTCACACTCATCAAGTCACTTGGCGAACACCTTATCGACATACACTCCCAACACCAGAACCTGCTCCTACAAAAGGATGACTTCCAGATGGGGGTGGTTGACATTGTTGCCAAGAACAAGTCGCTTCGCGACGAATACCTTACCGTATACCTGCGCTACAAAGAGGCTGTACGCCATCTCGCAGAGATAAAGGAGGACATCGCACAGAACAAACGTGATGAGGACTTCCTACGATTCCAGTATCAGGAACTGTACGACGCACGACTCGTCGAAGGCATGCAGGACGAACTGGAACGTGAACGTGACATGCTCACACATGCGGAGGATATACGAGGTGCGCTCACCCAGATTGCACAGATTCTTGATGGCGAAGAGCGTGACATCCTGTCAGGGCTGCGTACTGCCAGCAATCTTGCTGAAAACATTCAGGACGTCTACCCCACCATTGCTCCAATAGCCGAGCGCATGGAAAGCGCACGTATCGAATTGCTCGACATCGCCGAAGAAGTGACTCACAATGCTGACAATATCGACATTGATCCGTCACGCCTTGATGTTATCAACAGTCAATTGGATACTATCTATCATCTACTGCAGAAACACCACGTATCAACCGTAGACGAACTGATCGAACTGCGGGACGATTTGGCTATGCGCATTGACAGCATCGATAACAGCGACCAGCAACTGACCGAACAGACCAAACTGGTGGAAACCCTGCGCACTACATGTCTTGGCTGCGCCATACGCATCTCCAATACTCGCAAGGAGGCTGCAAAGACCATAGAGAAAGACCTTCAGCAACGACTCGTCCCACTGGGAATCCCTAATGTTAAGTTCCAAGTTCGCATCACTACAGCTGACAAAGGTGACAAACAAGCAATCGAACCTACACCTACAGGCATCGACACTATCGAGTTTCTCTTCTCAGCCAACAAGAACGTACCTCTCCAACCCATCGCTCAGGTAGCATCAGGTGGTGAGATAGCACGCGTGATGCTCGCCATAAAATCGATGGTCGGAGGTATTGTCAAACTGCCAACGATCATCTTCGACGAGGTAGACACTGGCACCAGTGGAAAGATAGCCCAACAGATGGCATATATAATGAAGGAAATGGGAGCTCAGGAACGACAGGTCATCACCATCACCCACCTGCCCCAGATTGCCGCCCTTGGCAGCCACCACTACAGGGTATACAAGGAAGACGACTCTGACTCTACGACAAGCCGCATGCAATTGCTCACCGACGAACAACGAGTGATGGAGATTGCTCAGATGCTTTCTGGAAACAACATCACCGAGGCAGCCATAAACAACGCAAAAGAACTATTACAGATATGAGACGAATACTATCAAAGATAACATTACTATTCATGCTGACACTATGTCCTGCCAGCATCTTTGCTCAGTCATCGGCAGTCAAGAAGGCTGCCAATGCTGTCGTATCCATCACAACCTTCGATGCCGACGGCAAGATACTTGCCACCACCAACGGAGTATTCATTTCCGCTGATGGCACAATAGCTGCTCCATGGTCGCCATTTGCCAGCGCCGATCATGCTGTAGCCATTGACGCTAAGGGTGTCAAGCACGATATCGATGCCATACTGGGAGTTAACGAGATATACGATCTCACATCTGTACGCATTGCAGGCAAGTCACCAGCATTCGTCACCTTGCCCACATCTGCGTCAACTGCTTCTGAGGTATGGATAGTTACCAATAAGAAAAGCGATTCTCCAAAGCGTGCCAGTGTCACCAATCGTGAGACGTTTATGGACAAATACACCTATTATCTGCTCAGTGCCGAACAGTCGGACATGCTCAAGGGTCTACCCGTCATCGACGACAAGGGTGTTCTGCTCGGACTTTACAACCTGTCGAGCACCACGTGTAGCGTCACCGACATACGTCTCACCCGTGAGTTTGTCGTGACAGCCTTTACCCAGAACGCCCCTGCCATACGTCAGTGTGGCATCCGTGTGTCACTTCCTGCCGAACAGGAGCAGGCACAGGTGGCGTTGATGCTTGCACGCGAACGTGGCGGCAAGAACTATGCCGCTGCCATAGACGAGTTTATCAGCCGATTTCCCACAAGTCCAGTAGGTTACTACGACAAGGCTCTGCTCGCCGCAAACAACGGAAACAAGACTGACGCTGCCAATATCATGCAACAGTCTATCAAGAACGCCACACCACGAGACATGGCATACTATGACTATGCTCGCATCCTTATGGCTGAGCAGGACTACGATGGTGCCTTACAACAGATTGAGGAGGCTAACCGACTCTCACCCCAACCACTCTACGAACAGATGATAGCACAAATAGACTATGCCAAGGGCAACTATCAGTCAGCCTACGATAAGTTTATGACTCTCACCAAGTCATCTATGCGCAACGGCGAACTGTTCTATCAGGCTATGCTGGCAAAGGCACAGATGGGTGGCACCAACGAAGAGCTCCTCACTCTGCTCGACAGTGCTGTAGCCGTTTGCGACACGCCATACACCGTCATTGCGGCACCTTATCTATTAGCTCGCGCCAACGTGCTCACCAACATGAAAGAATACCGCAAGGCCATTGCCGACTATTATCAGTATGAGCCATTGATGTATGGTCGACTCTCAGCCGAATTCTACTTCCAGCGTGAGCAATGCGAGGCTGCCGGCAAAGTATACCAACTGGCATTGTACGACATAGCACGTGCCGTGGCTCTCGACCCAAAGAACTCAATGTATTGGGCTGAATGGGCATCACTCAGTCTGAGAGTCAACAGACTGGAAGAGGCTATCAAAGCAGCCGAACACTGCATACAACTCGACCCCGACGCTTCCGAGCCATATCTCATACTGGGCATTGCACAGGTGGAGAGCGGCAAGAAACAAGAGGGATTGGCTAATATCAACAAGGCGAAAAGCATGGGCAACCAACAGGCCGACAGTTTTTTAAGTAAATTCAAGTAAACCGACAACCATGAAGAGAATACTATCCATCACCATTGCCAGCATCTTCTCGCTGACACTATTGGCACAAGACGACACTATGATACAGAAAAACAACATACGCATCGACGGTGACCGGATGACTCCTGAGGCTCTGTGGGCAATGGGGCGCATCGGGAGCTATGCCGCTTCTCCTGACGGTAAACAGATTGTATACACCGTAGCCTACTACAGCGTGAAGCAGAACAAGGGTCATCACATGTTGTTCATCATGGATGCCAATGGGCTCAACAAGAGTCAGCTCACGACATCGGCAAAGAACGAGACCGACCCTGCATGGATAGACGGTGGCAAACGCATCGCCTTTCTCACGGATGGTCAGCTATGGAGCATGAACCCCGACGGCACTGACCGTCGTCAACTCACACATGACACCACCGAAATCGAGGGATTTAAGTTTTCGCCAGACGGTAGTAAGGTAATACTTATCAAGTCAATACCCTATCACGGTAGCATC
>ODAJ012168491.1_pt1 | contig 10124 bp, 8 predicted proteins | sample 1539241 | NCBI WGS metagenome assembly ODAJ01 (sample SAMN02144231, study PRJEB22623) | gut metagenome | biome: sheep rumen | host: Ovis aries | place: New Zealand
GCCGTTGAGCTCGGCGGAGATGCCGGGGTCGGTGCCGACGATGCGGACGTTCTGCTTGGCATAGGAGATGGAGATGGCGATCTGGTCGCAGATGCGGCGGGTGGCAAAGGGGGTGAAGGTCTCGATCCAGGGCTTGAAGCCGTAGCTGGAGAGGCCGGCGGCGATGGAGGCCATGTTCTGCTCGGCCACGCCGCAGTCAAACATCTGCTCGGGGAAGCGCTCGTACAGATTCCGGGTGCCGCTGGCCTTGGCAAGGTCGGCGTCCAGGACACAGACATGCTTGTCCTGCTCCATCATCTCCGCCAGGCACTGGGCGTAAACAGCTCTCATTTCCATAATCTTATTCCCCCCTGATCTCGGCGATGGCGGCCTTGGCCTGCTCCTCGCTCACGTTGGTGTTGTGGTTGCCGGCGCCCAGATCCTCGATCCACTTGACGCCGCAGCCCTTCTTGGTGTTGAGGATGACCATGGTGGGCCGCTCGCTGCCCCGGCCCAGCTTTGCATGCTGCACCGCGGCCTTGACCTGCTCCACGTCGTTGCCGTCCTCCACGTCGATCACGTTCCAGCCGAAGGCGGCCCACTTCTCGCCCAGAGGCGCGAGACCGTTGACCTGCTCCACGGTGCCGTCGATCTGCAGCCTGTTGTAGTCGGTGAAGGCGATGAGGTTATCCAGCTTCTTGGCGGCGGCGAACATGGCCGCCTCCCAGATCTGACCCTCCTGGCTCTCGCCGTCGCCCACGATGGCGTAGATGGTGGCGCCGTCCTTCTCCAGCTTGGAGCCCAGCGCAACGCCCACGGCGCAGCTGAAGCCCTGGCCCAGAGAACCGGTGGTCATGTCGATGCCGGTGGTGAGGTTCATGTCGCAGTGGCTGGGCAGGTGTGTGCCGCCCTGGTTCAGGGTCAGCAGCTCCTTCTTGTCAAAATAGCCGCGGTTGGCCAGGGTGGCGTACACCGCCGGGCCGGCGTGGCCCTTGGAGCAGACCAGGCGATCCCGGCCGGGCATCCGGGGATTGGCGGGGTCGATGTTCATCTCGCCGAAGTACAGCACCGCCAGCAGTTCCGTCAGGTCCAGGCAGCCGCCGATGTGGCCCACACCCAGATGGCCGATGCAGGTCATGATATCACAGCGGATATCCTTGCATATCTCTTTCAAATCGTAGTTCAATTTTGGTTCCTCCTGATTGATCTTTGAAGATTTGATTAATAGGTCTAACCAATCCACAGTGTACTCATCTCCGGAGAATTTGTCAATAGGAAAAGAAGACAAAGGGAAATACCTCCTTGGAAATCCAATCTCATTCTTGACATTGGACCTGGGCGAAGGTATGATTGTTGCCAGCGTTAAATAATTATTTCGGAGGTTTGCTATGAGCTTTACACCTGTCTATATCCCCGTGGGCGTGCCCACCTTCCATCTGGAGAGCGCCCAGGACCAGTTTGAGCGCAGCGTCAAGCTGCTCAAGGGCGTGGACGCGGCCTTCGTCTGCCCGGAGGAGATGCTGCTGAGCATCGACAAGCTCCGTGCTTACCTGGACGGCCTCCGCCCGGATCTGATCGTGTTCCAGAACCTGACCTTTGCCAACGCCGCCTATATGTCCGAGGTGCTGCGCCGCTTTGACTGCCCGCTGCTGCTCTGGACCCTGCGGGAGCCGGTGATCGACGGGGGACGGCTGCGCCTCAATTCCCTCACCGGGGCCTATTCCGCCGCCAACACCCTGCGGGCCTTTGACGACCGGCCCTTCGCCTACGCCTTCGGCGCTCCCGAGGAGCAGCCGGTGGTGGAGACGGTGAAGGCCTGCGTGGCGGCCGCCCGGCTCAAGACCGCCATGCGCGGTCTGCGCATGGCCGCCGTGGGCCACACACCCCAGGGCTTCGGCTTCGGCCGCGCGCTGGACGCCGAGCTGATGAGCACCTTCGGCGTGGAGCTGGAGGCCATTGAGGCCCGGGAGCTGATCGACATGGCCAAGGCCTACGGCGAAGAGGACTGCGCCGCCTGCCTGAGCGATACCGAGCAGGCCACCTGCGGCCTGGACAAGACCCCCGCTCACAACCGCCAGGACCACGCCCGCCTGCTGAAGGCCTACCGGGACTATGTCCGCAGCCACGGGATCGGCGCGCTGGCCTCCCGCTGCTGGCCCGATTTCTTTACCGCCTTCGGCACCCCCGTGTGCACGGTGCTTTCCATGCTCAACGACGAGGGTGTGGCCGCCGCCTGCGAGGCGGATATCTACGGGGCGCTGTCCATGTGGATCGGCATGCAGCTCAGCGGCGAGCCTGTCTTCTTCGGCGACCCCGTCTCCCTGGACGAGGGAGAGAACACCATCACCTTCTGGCACTGCGGCGCCGCCGCCTGCTCCCTGGCCCGGAAGGACACCGGCGCCGTGGTGGGCGTGCACCCCAACCGGAAGATCGGCCCCGCCATGGACTTCGGCTGCGAGGCCTTCCCCGCCGCCACCATCTTCCGGATCGGCCGGGAGCCGGACGGCAGCTTCCGCTTCTTCCTGACCGAGGGCGAGGCGCTGGACAAGCCCAAGCAGTTCATCGGCACCTCCATCGTGGTGAAAACCGACTCCGACAGCCGCCAGGTGGTGGAGCAGAGCGTGCTGGACGGCTTTGAGCCCCACTTCGCGGTGATCAAGGGCCGCCACGCGCGGACCCTGGAGGAGCTGGCCCGGATGTTCGGCTTCGAGGTCTACCGCTACTGATCGGGAAACAAGCGCAGCCCCGCGCGTCTGACGGAAACGGAGGGTCTCATGAAAGAATCCAAACTCCATACCGCCCTGACCTGGATCATCGACATCGTGTTTTCCGGTCTGCTGTGGTGCCTGTGTTCTTTGCCGGTGGTCACCGTCGGCGCCGCCAGCACGGCGCTGTACTACGCCGTTGTGAAATGCATCCGCCACGAGCGCGGCCAGCTGGGCAGGACCTTCTGGAAGGGCTTTCGCGCCAACTTCCGCGTCTCCACCGGGATCTGGCTGCTGTATCTGGCCTGCATGGCGCTGGGCGCGATGAACGTGCTCGCGGCGCGGCAGATGGGGGCCGAGGGCTTTTCCCCGCTGACCGCGGCGGCAGGGGCCATCGCGCTGCCGATCCTCCTCACCCTGCCCTGGAGCTTTGCCTACGTCTCCCGCTTTGAAAACAGCGTGGGAGGCAGCCTGCGCTTCATCGCCTTTCTGGCGATGAAAAACATTGGGCGGAGCCTGCTGCTGGCAGCGGAGCTGCTGGCCTCTCTGGCGATCGCCTGGCTGATCCCCCAGATCGCCCCGCTCCTGCCGGGCGTCTTCGCCCTGCTCATGTCCCTGAGCATCGAGCCGGTATTCCGACCCTACACCGCCGAGGCGGACAACGAGGGCCGGGACGCCTGGTATAATGAATAAATAAGAGGAACTGTCATGTCCTACACGATTGAAAAGCAAGCCGATGGCTTCTCCCTGTATGTGGACGGCAAGCTGCTGCTCCGGCAGAGCGCGGCGCGCCCGGTCCTCTCCCTGGGAGAGGGCGAGGCGGATATCCGCATGTTCCGCGGCAATTTTGAGATCAGCGACCGGGTGGACCGCCGGATCGACCTGACGCTGACCGCCGCAGAGGAAGGCACCCTGTATTTTACCCATCCGGAGCTGAAAGGAGCGCTCAGCCTGCGCCTCTGGGAGGAGGCAGGGCTCACCCACCTGCGCCTGCGCACGGAGGACGAGCGCTTCAACCGGCTCTGGCTGCGTCTGGAGGCGGAGCCGGACGAGCACGTCACCGGCGGCGGCGAGCAGTTTTCCGCCCTGGATCTGCGGGGCAAGGTCTATCCCATCTGGACCCGGGAGCAGGGCGTCGGCCGCAACAAGGCCACGGAGATCACCCGCCTGGCCGACGAGCTGGACGGAAGCGGCGGCGATTATCACACCACCTTTTTCCCCCAGCCCACCTTTGTCTCCTCCCGGATGTACTTTGTCCATCTGCTGAACTACGAGTACGCGGAGCTGAACTTTGAGGCCGCGGACCGGCACGAGATCGGCGTCTGGACCCGGGAGGCGGAATTTGTCATCGGCACCGGCGCGGACTTCCCGGAGCTGCTGCGCAAGCTCAGCGCCCTGCTGGGGCGCCAGCCCCAGCTGCCCGACTGGGCCATGAAGGGCCTGTGGCTGGGCGTTCAGGGCGGAACAGAGCGGGCCGCGGCCCTGGAAGAGCGCTGCCGGCAGCACGGCGTGGATCTCTCCGCCGTGTGGATCCAGGACTGGGAAGGCAAGCGCGTGACCTCCTTCGGCAAGCGCCTGCAGTGGGATTGGCGCTGGAGCCGGGAGATGTACCCGGATCTGGATAAGCTGATTGCCCGGGACGCACCCACGGTCTGGATGGGCTACATCAACCCCTACCTGGTGGAGGGGGGCGTTCTCTTCCGGGAGGCGGCCGAGCAGGGCTTCTTTGTGAAGCGGGCCGACGGCAGCGATTATCTCTTCGACTTTGGGGAATTTGACTGCGGCGTGGTGGACCTGAGCATGCCCGCCGCCTTTGACTGGTACAAAAACGTCATCAAGCAGAACCTGATCGGCATGGGCTTCAAGGGCTGGATGGCGGATTTCGGCGAGTATCTCCCCGCCGACGCCGTCTGCTTCGGCGGCAGCGGCCTAGCCATGCACAACGCCTGGCCCATGCTGTGGGCCCGGTGCAACCGGGAAGCGGTGGAGGAAGCGGGGCTGCTGGGCGACTGCGTGTTCTTCATGCGTGCCGGCGCTGCCGGCAGCCAGCGCTACGCCACCCTGGTCTGGGCCGGGGATCAGTGCGTGGACTGGTCCGAGGATGACGGGCTGCCCTCTGTGATCACCGCGGCCCTCACCCTGGGCATGAGCGGCTTCGGCCTGCACTGCAGCGATATCGGCGGCTACACCACCCTGTTCCACCTGAAGCGGGACGAGGAGCTGCTGCTGCGCTGGCTGGAATTTGCCTGCTTCACGCCGGTGATGCGCACCCACGAGGGCAACCGGCCCGACAGCAACGTGCAGCTTTACGACAATGAGAGGACCCTGGCCGCCGCGGCCAGACTCAGCCGGATTCACACGGCGCTGCTGCCCTACTTGCGCGCCTGCGTGCGGGAAAACGCCGAGACCGGCGCCCCGGTGATGCGCCCCCTGTTCTGGGAGCACCCGGAGGAGGAGCGGGCCTGGCGGCGGGACGCCTACAGCTATCTGCTGGGGAAGGACCTTCTGGTCTGCCCGGTGGTGGAGCCGGGGCGGGAGAGCCGCTCCGTCTGGCTGCCGGAGGACGGCTGGGTGCTGCTCTGGAACGGCCGCCGCTTCGGCCGGGGAGAGGCCATGGCGGAGGCCCCGATGGGAAAGCCGCCGGTCTTCTACCGCGCCGACAGCCCCTGGGCGACGCTGTTCCGGGAAATCGCGGAGCGCGACGCACACTGAGCATGCATAACTGTGAGCCGAAGCTTCCTTCCCAAAGGAGCTTCGGCTCCTGTCGTTTCTGGGGATTTTTGCCAGTTTTTTGTCGGGGCGCTTGGCAGTTACGACGGGTATGTCGTGAAAGTGCACAAAAATCAGCAGGGAAAATCTATCAATCCGAGAGCGTTCAGGACTTTACATTTCTGAAACATCTCGGTATAATACACCTATGTTAAGCCATGAGGGAAGCCTGGCTTTTCCTTGTGGCAAATTAATTAACATAGTTAATTATTGAAGGAGAAGAAAAACATGAAGAAACTGCTTGCACTGCTTCTGGCTGTCTGCATGGTCTTCGCGCTGGTCGCCTGCGGCGCCCAGTCCACCGCCCCCGCCGAGGCTCCCAAAGAGGATGAGGCTCCCAAAGAGGACGAGGCTCCTGCCGGGGCCGAAGAGGCCGCCGCTCCCTCTGAGGAGATCGTGATCAACTTCCCCAGCATCTGGGTCGGCACCGACTCCAAGGCCGCTTACATGGCCAAGCTCGTTGAGGACTTCAACGCCGAGAATGCGGGCTCCATCAAGGTCGTCGTCGAAGAGCAGACCGATTACCAGGCCTACCGCGACAAGATCCGCACCACCATCACCACCGGCTCCGCCCCCGACCTCTGCATCCTGGACACCACCTTCGATATCCAGGCCTATGCCGAGTCCGGCAAGTTCATGGACCTGACCCCCTACCTGGAGCAGGGCTGGGGCGACACCTTTGCCGAGGGCACCTTTGATGCCTGGAGTGTGGACGGCCACACCTACATCCTGCCCTTCGAGAGCGCCGTTTTCACCCCGATCTACAACACCAAGATCCTGGCCGAGGCCGGTTGGGACCACTTCCCCGCTACCTATGACGAGTTCTTCCAGATGGCCGAGGACGTGAAGGCCGCCGGTTACAACGTCATGGGTCAGATGGCCGGTGACAACGCCTGGACCTCCATGCTGTGGTACTCCCTGATCGTCGAGGCCATCGGCGGCAAGGATGTCTATGCCAACGGCCTGTCCGATCCCGCCTTCGTTGAGGCCGCCAAGGTCCTCAAGGAGATGTACAACTACACCTTTGACGGCGCTGTTTCCGCCACCGCCGGCGACGTGAACGGCCACTTCATCGGCCGCGACACCGCCATCTACCTGAACGGGCCCTGGTGGATCGCCAACTTCTACAAGGAAGACAACGCTGTTGACGGCGAGCTGCTGGCCGACGTCTGCGAAGTCGCCTTGAACCCCGCCTATGCCGGCGGCAAGGGCGAGGGCGGTCTGGTGACCACCGTTCAGGGCTTCCTGGCCTGCGCCAAGCAGGACGATCCTGCCAAGGAAGCCGCTGTCGTCAAATTCCTCCAGTACATCACCGATCCTGAGCACGTCTCCGAGCTGGCCCTCAGCTCCGGCGCCATGTTCTTCGTGAAGTACACCCCGTCTCCCGACACCAACGAGATCTCCCAGAAGGTCACCGAGGTTGCCAACAACGCCAGCTTCACCATTCTGCACGTGAACGGCGCGTTCCCCACCGCTTTCTCCACCGAGTTCCCCGCCGCGGTTTCCGCGCTGGTCCTGGGCGAGGTTGACGAGCAGGGCTTTGTCGACATGCTCCAGACTGCCATCGACAACGCCGCCTGATTTCCATCGATACAAGCAACAAAAGGGTGCGGTATATACCGCACCCTGTTCTGTAATTCTATCTGGGAGGTGTCCCTTTGAAGCCAACACGCTCCGACCGCAGCGCCCTTGCCGCCTTCATGGCGCCCGCCTTGATCATCATGCTGGTTTTCTTTGTGATCCCGGTGATTTACGTGATCGTGGTCAGCGTCCTGAAATGGAACGGCATATCCACTGCCTCTTTTGTCGATATTCAGAATTTTGCCAAGCTGTTCAGGGACAAGTCCTTTGTCCGCTCGGTCACGAACAACATCATCTGGGCTCTGGTCGCCGGCTTTATCCAGGTGCCCCTCGCCATGGTCATGGCGATCATCCTCTCCCGCAAGCCCTTCGGCTGGAAATTCTTCCGGACGGTTTACTTCTTCCCCCAGGTCATTTCCGGCATCGCCCTGGCGACGCTGTGGCGCGCCATCTACAGCGCGGACACGGGCCTGCTGAACGGCCTGCTCCGGGTCCTCGGCATGGGCGACGCCGCCCGGGACTGGCTGGGCACGGTGCAGACGGCCTTTCCCGCCGTGCTGATCTACTGGGTCTTCTATGTGGGCTATTACATGGTCATCATGATGGCGGATATCACCACCATCGACAGCTCCTACTATGAGGCTGCCACCATCGACGGGGCCAGCGATTTCCAGCAGGCCATCTACATCACCATCCCGCTCATCAAAAAGACCTCTCTGCTCACCTGCGTGACCCTGGCAAGCGTTCTGGGTCTGCGGCAGTTCGAGCAGGTGTACATGCTCACCAACGGCGGACCTGCCAACACCACCTCCACCATGGTGCTCTACATGTACAAGAAAATGCAGGACACCAACTACGGCATGGCCAGCGCCACGGCCGTGATTCTGATTATCGTGGGCGTGATCTTCATCGTCTGCATCCGGGCGCTTTTCACCGGACGCGATGAGCAGGCCGCCCCGAAGAAAAGGAGGGCTGCGAAATGACGGAAAGCCGCGTTCATCACAAGCTTTCGCCAAAGGAAGTCTTCCTTGGGGTTCTTCGCTGGATTCTGATCCTGTTCTTTGCGCTCTACACCCTCTTCCCACTGGTATGGCTGGTGACCTCCTCGCTGAAGACCAACTTTGAGTTCCTGGCGGGCTCTCCCTTCGCGCTGCCCGCGGTCCCCCAATGGCAGAACTACACCAACGCCCTGTCGGTGGCGGGTCTGGGCCGCATGCTGCTCAACTCCGTCTTCGTGGGTCTGCTGGCAACGATCATCAACGTGGTGGTGGCCAGCATGAGCGCCTACTGCATTTCCCGCTTCCGCTTCAACGGGCGGGAGAAGATCTACACGCTTTTCACCGCGGGCATCCTGGTACCGCTGAACGCGCTGATGGTGCCGTATTTCGTCATCATCAACAAGCTGGGGCTCTACAACACCTACGGGGGCATGATCCTGCTGTACTGCGCCATCGGCATTCCCATGTCCACCTTCCTGATCCGGGGCCTGATGGACTCCATCCCCATGGATCTGGAGGAGGCCGCCTATATCGACGGCTGCGGCTTCTTCGGGCGCTTCTTCCACATCATCCTGCCTCTGAGCCGGACCGGCATCGTCACCGCGGCGACCTTTGAGTTCCTGACCTGCTGGAACGAATTCGTGTTCGCCAACCTGATCGTATCCTCCGAAAAGCTGCGCACCATCCAGGTGGGCATCCGCTACTTTACCAACCAGTTCTCCACAGACTACGTGTCCATGTATGCCGCCATCGTGATCTCCATCGTCCCCTCGATCCTGGGCTATATCCTGTTCCAGGAGCAGATCATCAGTGGCATGACCAGCGGCGCCGTAAAAGGCTGAGCGCCGTTTCCGCAAAAAAAGCGGAGGAAAACCGAAGCGATCGGTTTTCCTCCGCTTTTTTCTGCACAGATCAGTCGTCCTTCTTGGACAGGATGGAGAGCAGGCGGATAAAGAGATTGGCCAGGTCCAGGTAGATATCCAGGGCGCAGTCCACGGCGTTGTCCACCGTTTTGGGGAATTGCTGGGAGCGCCACACGTCATAGCCCACGTAGAGGCTGAAGAGACCCGCGGCGATCCAGTCCGAAACCTCCTGGCGGACGCCAAGGAGCATCAGAATGAGCTCGCAGATCACCAGGCCCGCCAACACGCCCAGCAGCGCCCCGCCCAGCTTGGAGAAGAGCTTGGGGAAGGCCATGGCCGCCCCGGTCATGCCCACGGCGATGAGGGTCGTGTACAGGAAGGCGTACTTCACGATCTCCAGCCCGTAGGCGCCCAGATCGGTGTAGGACGCCACCACGGAGGAGATGACCAGTCCGAAGGGGACTACCACCATGTTGTAGCCCAGGAAGCTGAGCCAGGGCTTGTCGGACTTGGCGGCGATGATGATCCCGCCGAAGGCCAGGGCCACATAGAGGATCAGGAAAGCAACGGGGTTCATGCGGCTGACCAGATCGCCCGCGGTATAGCACAGGATCACATTGACCAGCATCCCCCAGAGCAGCACGCCCAGCAGGATGCCGTTATACAGCCGGGGGCTGACCAGCTGATCCTCGGAAACGGCCTTGCCGAGTCGGGCCTTGCGGGCGGCGGCGCCCAGCACCACGCCGGTATTGGCGGCCAGGGCGGCGGTCTGCTGCTGCCGCTGGCGCACGGCGGCGGCGTTCAGCGTTGCGCCGCATTCGGTGCAGAATTTGGCTCCGTCCTGGACCTGAGAATTGCAGTAGGGACAGCGCATCGGATCACCTCATTTTGATCGTTTACAAGAGTATAGCAAACTCCCGCCCCGGATGCAAGAGATCTTTTCGGCTCCAGCCCGGGGCGGCCGGGTGGAAAACCGCAGAAAAAGCTTGATTTTCCCGCAAAAAATGCTTGACCCGGCCAATCGGCTGTGCTATAATCCATTTTACCTGTCGGACGAGAGGTTTGTTTTTGCGCGCTTTTTTGGCCGCGCTCGGCAGTCCTCGGCGTTCCATACAGGGAGGCAATGCCCGCCCCAGCGGGTAAATAAAATAGGAGGTGCCGAAAAATGGCTGCAGGCGCAAGAGTAAAGATTACCCTTCGTTGCGACGAATGCAAGCAGAGAAACTACA
>ODAJ012174141.1_pt1 | contig 10124 bp, 4 predicted proteins | sample 1539241 | NCBI WGS metagenome assembly ODAJ01 (sample SAMN02144231, study PRJEB22623) | gut metagenome | biome: sheep rumen | host: Ovis aries | place: New Zealand
ATTCCTTTCCTGTGTGTCTGCGGTGGCTATCAGCTGCTGGGGCATTCTTATGAGACCGCTGACGGCAGGCACTGCGATTATCTGGGCGCGGTTGATTTTTATACCGTCGGATCCCATGACCGTATGATCGGCAATCTGGCTTTCCGCCTGCTGCCCGCTTCCGGCGGTTCCGTGGTCATCGGTTTTGAGAACCATGGCGGCCGGACTTTCCTGGGACCGGGCGTGGAACCGCTTGGAACTGTCCTGGCAGGATACGGGAACGGTGACGGAGCGTCTGGCGGCACCGGGCACAAGCCCGGCAGTAGAACAGTCGCGGAGACTGCGCGCAGGAACGCCGGCAAAGCTTCCCCGGCCTCCAGACACGGGACTTCCGGCAAAGCGTCCACAGCGGCGGGTACTGAAGGCATGCGATATAAAAATGTATTCGGTACCTATTGTCACGGACCTGTCCTTCCCAAGAATCCCGCCTTTTGCGATTTCCTTCTGGAGACAGCTTTGACCAGGAAATACGGCAGTGCAGTCCTGGAACCTTTGCCGGACACACTGGAACAAAAAGCAAGACAGGTAATGCTGCACCGTATGCATCTGGACAAGTATTGCTGAGAAACGTCCACTATATGAAAAAGAATATCTGATCAATATGTCCCTTCCTGAGAACATGCCTTCCCCGGGCATGGACTCTCCCTATATTCTGCGTCTCCTGTTTCCCGACAGGAATGCAGACCGAAACGCCCGAGCCTTCCCCGGCCCGGGCGTTTTTCGGTCAACTGCCTCCCGTCAGCCACCCTCGTCAGCCACCCCTCGTCAGCCACCCCTGGGGTCGCTGGCACATGAGTCAACCACCTCTGGGGTCGTCGGCACCCTGGCATGTCGCTGGCATGAGTCAGCCACCCCTGGGGTCACTGGCTTCTGGAGTCAACCACCTCTGGGGTCGCCGGCACCTCAGAGGTCCTGAAACACCAGATTCTGATTTATATATTTTTTGGGATGTGCTAAAATACCTTGTATGCATACGGGCAGATGCCCGTTCACTGAATATCAATATCAACCCCGGTATCAGCATCACCGCCGGCACCCCACGCCAGCACCTCAGAGGTCCTGAACCGCCAACCGATGAACCGGCACCCCAGAGGTCCTGAACCGCCTGAACCGCCATGCCGGCACCCCAGAGGTCCTGAACCGCTGAACCGCGCTGAACCCATCCGGATCATAAGCATCAGCTTAAGGAGAATATAATTATGTCCAGACCTAATACAGTTCAAACGATTATTTCCGTCGCGGCCTGCAAAGCGACACGCGCCATCCTCAGAAAGACCGGCAAAGGAGGTACTGCCGTCCCCGGCAAGGTGGCTATGCGGGTTTCCAAAGAAATCCTGAAACGGACTTCGGAAGGAATGGAAATTATTGTTGTCACCGGCACCAACGGCAAGACGACTACCTGCAACATGATCGAGCATGCCCTGACAGAGACCGGTCATCCCTGCCTGCTCAATAAGTCCGGCGCCAATCTGCTGTCCGGCATCACGGCAGATCTGACCTGTAATTCCACCTGGACCGGAAAGCCCAAAACGCACTACGCGGTTCTGGAATGTGATGAAGCGGCACTGAAGCAGGTCGTTCCCCTGGTACATCCCAAGGCAGTCGTGGTCACCAATCTGTTCAGCGATCAGGTGGACCGCTATGGCGGCGTTGAAAATACCCTGAAGGAAATCCGGATTGGTGCAAGCAGAGTCCCTGAAACTACGCTGGTGCTGAACGCGGAAGAGCCTCTTTCCGCTTCCCTGGCTCTGGGCCTGCCCAATAAAGTCGTTTATTTCGGTCTGGACGCCTCTGTCGGCGTACAGGGCGACATTGACCTGACCGATGCCGGCAAGTGCCCCCGCTGCGGCGGTGAATATGTCTATGATTACAATATTTACGCGCATCTGGGCGGATTCCGCTGCACTTCCTGCGGATATCAGCGGCAGCAGCCCGATGTGGCCGTGACTTCCATTGATAAAGTCAGCGCAGACGGAACCCATGTCCATATGAAAGCAAAAGGCAAAGATTATGACGCCGCAATCTCACTTCCCGCTGTTTACAACGTCTATAATGCGGCCGCTGCTGTAGCAGCTGTCGGCGTTCTGGGCGTCACTGCGGATGACGCAATCAAAACCCTTTCTTCTGTGCGGTCCTCATTTGGCAGGCTGGAGACCTTTGACCTGAATGGAAACCGGCTGCAGATGATCCTGGTGAAAAATCCGGCCGGATGCAACCAGGCATTCTCTTATCTGACCGGCCTGGAGGAAGATTATACAGCGGTCCTTTATCTGAATAACAGGACCGGAGACGGACACGATATCTCCTGGATCAAAGATACAGATTATGAAAAGCTCTGCGCAGATCCCCATTTGAAGAAGCTGTATGTGGGCGGTGAATGCGCTGCCGAGCTGCGGGAACGGCTGCTGGAGGCAGGGGCTTCTGAAGAAATCATGCAGATGACCGGTGATTATGACGAGCTTCTCTCCCTCTTAAAGGAGGAAGAACGCCCCATCTTTGCCCTGCCCAACTATACGGCCATGATGGATATGCGCAAGGTGCTGAGCCAGGCGACCAATCAGAAGGATTTCTGGGAATAGACCATCCTTTGCCAGAACGCCGCAGATACGGTGCCGTCTGATACATATGGAAATCTGATTCCCGGTTTCCCTGTTGTTTTATCTGATCATTATGGCGACTATTTTGGAAATATAAAATCCCGGATTCCCACCGGCTGATCGGGTCTGTTCCGATCATACCGCGGGAATCCGGGATATTTTTATTTGCTTATCAGGCATTTATCAATTGTTCATCAGGGATGCATTTGCAGATGTTTACTCTGTGGTAACTGTAATAACTGCAAATGTTTACTCTGTGACAGCGGTTATCTCCGCGGGTGCTTCCACGCTCTCATCTGCACTCTCTGCAGGAATTTCGGTAATCTCATCCGCATGCTCTGCAGGTGCTTCTGTCTTCTCATCTGCACTCTTTGCGGGTGCTTCAGAGATTTCTCCGTCTTTCTCCTCAGCGTTATCAGCTTTCTCCAGATCCACAGTGTTTTCCGCAGTCACATCTTTTCCGGAAACTTTCTCAGAATCTGCAGTATTTTCCGCAGTCACATTTTCTCCGGCAGCGTTTTCAGGATCCACAGTGTTTTCCGCAGCCGCATCTTCCCCGGCAGCGTTTTCCGGATCCTCTGTGTTTTCCGCAGCCGCATCTTCTCCGGCAGCTCCTGTTCCCTGACCGTCGGTCTCCTGTGCAGAACCATCCTCCTGCGAGTCAGATACGTCAGATACAGGTTCTTCGATAGCAGCTCCTGCGGCCGCCGCGTCATCCGACAGATCATTTTCCGGTGCCCCTGCAGAAGCGTAAGTGGAAGTGGTTCCCGGGTTTGTCTGGGATTCCAGATAGTTCTTTACATTGACATAACCATTGGTCGTTATGCTGTCAATCCCCCACTGATAGAACTTAGCGGCCTGATTGTTGCTGGTCAGCGTCCAGGCGTTGACTTTGATTCCGGACTTATGGGCTTTGTCGATCAGACCCTTGGTAATGGAGTCTGCGAAGGCGCTGATCCAGAATTCACGCCCCGATTTCTTTTTCAGTGATACAGCCAGAGAGATTGTCTTGCCTGTCATAGCCTCGGACAGGATACCGATGGCAGAGGATTTATCTGCCAGACGGTTCATTTTCTCCAGATTGGAGGTGCTGTTCTCCCATACAAGCCAGACCGTATTGGAAGACATCCCGCCGCTCCTGACGATGCTGACGATATTTTTTGCCTGCGCCTCTGAAAGGTGGGTCTTAATCTCCAGGTATTCGGTCAGCCCGTTTTCCTTACAGGTCCTGACTGTCTCCTTCAGGGTCGGGATCTTCTGGTTTCCATAGGAACTGTTGCCGAAATTATATTTTTTCGCCTGGGCCAGGGTCATATCGCTGATCCTGCCTCTGCCGTTGGAGGTACTGTTGATCGTCTCATTGTGCAGGATGACAGGCACATTGTCCTTTGTAAAACGGATATCCGTCTCAACAGCGTCGAATCCCAGCTGGGCAGCCAGTTTGAAAGAAACCAGCGTGTTCTGCGGCGCATACTGAGAAGCGCCTCTGTGGGCCACTTCATAATAACCGGAGGATTTGTGGTAACGTACGGTCTTTCTGAAAGCAGCCAGATTTTTACTGTAGTTCTGGTTCGTCTGAGAAGTCACCTGAATCTGGGACGCTACTGTATTCAGTTCGGAAGAAGAAATGGCTTTACAGTTCGCTTTCCGGACCGTAACAACGGCATACATGCTTTTGGGAACAATCATGCCGGCGCTGTAAGTACACAGAGGCTTTTCAGTATTAATGTCCCACAGGATCAGCTCATATCCCTTCCGCAGGCTGACCAGGTCCCCTTTCCTGAAGTGCATGATCGTCCTTGTGGAAGCCGCGCCGTTCTCCAGTTTCCAGTCAGAAGCTTTGCTGACGGCCGCTTTTTCCGAAACGTTACTTCTGTAGACGCCTCTTACATCCAGGTATCTGCCTTCAATATAACGTCCGGCCGCCATGGTTCCCTTATAATGGCCGTCGCTGTTGGATTTATAAAAATAGTACTTTTTCTTATTGATGGTCTGCCAGCCGGTCTGCATGGCGCCTGCAGCGTTCATATGGTATTTATAGCCGTTAATGGTCTGCCAGCCGGTCCGGATCTGGCCGTTGCTGCCGGCATAATAGGTCTGACCGCTTACGGTAAAGAATTTGGTGGCCAGTGTACTTGAATAATGACCGTTTGCGGTAGTGGTCCAGAAATAATACTTCTTCCCGCCAATGGTCTGAAATCCTCTGCGGATCTGGCCGTTGCCGCCCATGTAATACCTATAGCCATTGATGGTCTGCCAGCCGGTCCGGATCTGACCGTTGCCGCCGGCATAGTAGCTTTTGCCGTCGACTGTAAAGAATTTGGTGGCCATCGTATTGGAGTAATGGCCGTTTTTGGTGGCTGTCCAGAAATAGTAGTTCTTACCGCCGATGGTCTGGAAACCGGTCCGGATCTGGCCGTTGCCGCCCATGTAATATTTATAGCCATTGATGGTCTGCCAGCCGGTCGTCATGACGCCGTTTTTGTCAAAATAGTACTTTTTACCGGCAATGGAAGCAAATCCTGTTCTCCGGCCTTTTCTGGCATCCACATAGTAGGTCTTTCCACCGACTTTGACCCAGCCGGTCCTGACTTTTCCGGACGTGTAGTAGAACCACTTGCCGGATACCTTTTTCCAGCCGCTGAAAGCCGCTGCCTGAACGACGGCCGGCTGTCCGGCCGACAGAGCCGCTGCTGCCCCTGCGGAGCAGGCCAGAACTGTACACAGAAGCAGTATCATGACTGTTCTGAACAGATTCCTGTAAGGTGGTTTTTCCGGTCTGATGTTTTCGCTGCTGCTGTCAATGATCCATGAACTCATACGATCTCTACTCTCCAATCAAACTGTCTGTTTATCCCCCTGTATCCGCCCCATACAGCCATGCGCCGATGGTCTTCCGGTCTTCTCGCAGCGGATCATCCGAAATCATCCTGAAACGTATTCTGCAGATCATCCGGATGTCCTCCGGAACATAAAGAAAGACCTGTGCGGTCACACAGGTCTCTGGATGCCGGTGGTGGGGCTCGAACCCACACGCCATTTCTGACAACAGATTTTGAGTCTGTCTCGTCTGCCAATTCCGACACACCGGCGCAGGAGCCGCTTACGGCAGCTCCTTATAGACTTTATCATTTAATCTGTTTCCTGTCAAACAGGCGCAGAGCACTGTGCTTTTTCTGTCTTTCCATCAGCTTGTCAAGCGGACGATATTGACCGGTCTTCAGGATCCGGAACTGATTCCGATAGGCCGGAATATGCCGGTCTTCAGGATCCGGAACTGATTCCGATAGGCCGGAATATACCGGTCTTCCGTCCCTGCTGTGTATTATCATGTGTAATACACGCCGCAGTTCCTACCATATCTTGTGGTCCCGACCGGCCACGTCTATTTTAGCATGCTATCGTGATTTTTGCAGATGCTCTGTCACATAAAACGATTTATGTGTTGTAAAACAGGTTCCAACAGATTCCGGGCCTGCCGTTCAGCAGCCGGCCGCGTCAAAGTCAATGTTTTCGTAGAAGGGACTGCCCTCGAAGGTCGCGAAATAATCCCTGGCCGTTTCGGCTCTGCGGATCTGATCGACGCTGCCGTCAGTCCGGAGCAGGAGCTCCGCGCTGCGCAGGCGGCCGTTGTAGTTATATCCCATGGCGAAACCGTGGGCGCCGGTATCATGGATATAGAGCAGATCTCCTTTTTCAATCTCCGGGAGCATGCGGTCGATCGCGAACTTGTCATTGTTCTCGCAGAGGCTGCCGACTACATCATACTTATGATCGCAGGGCGCGTCTTCCTTGCCCAGGACCGTGATGTGATGGTAAGCCCCGTACATGGCCGGACGCATCAGGTTGGCCGCGCAGGCGTCTACGCCGATATATTCCTTATAGATGTGCTTCTCATGGATGGCTCTGGTGACCAGGGCGCCGTAAGGAGCCAGCATAAAGCGGCCCATCTCCGTATAAATGGCGACATCATCCATGCCCGCGGGGACCAGGATCTCTTCGTATTTGCGGCGGACGCCTTCTCCGATCGCGTAGATGTCATTGGGTACGCCGTCAGGGGTATAGGGGACGCCAACGCCGCCTGAAAGATTGATAAAGGAGAAGTGGATGTCCAGTTTCCGGCTGATCTCGGCCGCCAGTTCAAAGAGCTGGCCCGCCAGGACAGGATAATAATCGTTGGAAACGGTATTGGAAGCGATAAAGGCATGGATACCGAAATGCTTCACGCCCAGTTCCTTCAGCTGTCTGTAGCCTTCAAAGAGCTGGTCCTTGGTAAAGCCGTATTTTGCATCGCCGGGGTTGTCCATGATTCCGTTGCTCATGGTAAAGACACCGCCGGGATTATAGCGGCAGCACATGGTCTCGGGCAGCTTTCCGTCCAGGATCTTCGTGATAAAAGGAATGTGGGTAAGATCATCCAGATTGATGATGGCGCCCAGTTTTGCCGCGTAGGCATACTCTTCCGCCGGCGTCTCATTGGCAGAGAACATGATATGCTCCCCGGACGCGCCGACCGCCCTGGCCAGCATCAGTTCGGTCATGGAAGAACAGTCAAAACCGAAATCATAATCCTGAAAAAGATCCATAATGGAGGGATTGGGCGTCGCCTTTACCGCAAAGTATTCCCTGAATCCTTTATTCCAGGCGAAGGCTTCCTTGACGGCTTTCGCGTTGGCACGGATTCCTGCCTCATCATAGATGTGCCAGGGGGTCGGATAAACGGATGCGAGTTGTTCGGCTTTTTCTTTGCTGATAAAGGGTACTTTGTTCATAGTATTCCATTTCTGTACTGCCCGGTAATGAACCGCGGCAGCCAGGCAGTACATTGACTGAAGCGGTATCTCATGTTTAAAGACTGAAACAGCCGCGCTGCTTTATGCGGCGCCGGTAATGACAAAAATACGTTGTTAATAATATAAGAAAAGGCGGTATTTTGTCAATCCGCCTTCTCTGATTAACTTCAACACTTTAACAGATTAATTCAAAAAATCAGGCATTTATGCTCAGCTGTAAATATTCCTGATCTGCCAGTCGATGGGATCCACGCCGTGGTCCCGGAGGAACCGGTTGCACTGGCTGAAATGGCGGCATCCGAAGAACCCTCTGTAGGCGGACAGTGGACTGGGATGGGGGGCCCGCAGGATCAGGTGCCCCGGATTGGTCAGCATGGGCGCCTTGGACTGGGCCGGTGAACCCCAGAGCATATATACGATGGGGCGGTCCTGGGCGTTAACAGCCTGCAGGATGGCGTCCGTGAACTGTTCCCAGCCATGGTTCCTGTGGGAATTGGCCTGATGGGCCCTGACGGTCAGGACAGTATTGAGGAGCAGGACGCCCTGCTCCGCCCAGGAAGTCAGGCAGCCGTTATCGGGGATCCTGCAGCCCAGGTCATCATGAAGTTCTTTATAGATATTGACAAGGGACGGGGGAATCTGGGTGCCCGGCTGGACTGAAAAACAAAGTCCATGCGCCTGATGATCCCCATGATAGGGATCCTGTCCCAGGATGACAGCCTTGACTTTGGACAGGGGGGTCAGATGCAGGGCATTGAAAATATCCTGCGCCGGCGGGTAAACCGTCCCGTTCGCGTACTCTCTGGTCACAAATTTATAAAGTTCCCTGTAATACGGCTTTCCGAATTCAGCCTGGACCGCCGGAAGCCAGTCATTCGCGATAGCGCCCATTCTGTTACCTCTTTCCTGTTTTTCAGGGGGCATCCCGCTGCTCTGTTCTTTTTCGCCGTGTTCTTTTTCGTCAGCGGCACGCAGACAGAATGCATCCGTCCCTTTCTCCTCATCTTCTCACGCAGCCGCCTTTATCCGCCTTTACCGGATTATTCCCTGCCGCAGGCCTCCAGGGCTGCAATGAGGAACTGCCATGTCCTCTGAACAGACGGGATGTTGAGCTTCTCGTCGGGCGTATGAATTCCGGACATCTCAGGGCCGATGGAAACGGCATCCAGTCCGGGCATCTTGGCTGCCAGCAGGCCGCACTCCAGCCCGCCGTGGGTCACGCAGATCGCGGCATCTTTTCCGTAAGTATCTTTGAAGACGCCCTGCAGAAGATCACGGAAGTCAGATTCCGTACGATACTCCCAGGCGGGATATTGTCCCACGATCCTGACGCTGCCCTCGAACTGGGCCGCAATGCAGGACAGACGGTCCATCATCATCTGTTTCTGGGAGTTGACACTGCTTCTGACCAGGAATTCGGCGGAGATTCCGTCCGCCGCCGTAGTCAGGATCCCCAGGTTCAGGGAAGTCTGGGGCATGCCCGCAAGGCCGGGCGTATACTCGATCACGCCGTTGGGAACAGCCATCAGGAAGCGGATAAACTTTCTGGTATCGTTCTTTGTAAATGCGGGACGGAGCTCTGCCGTATTCTCTTTGACCCAGTCTGCCTTGACCGTCAGGCCGGGATCGCATACCGCGTATTCATTTTTCAGGGCTTTACGGATCTCCTTGATCTGCTTTTTGACTTTCTTACGGTCAACTGCGGAAGGGAACAGGAGTGACGCCTCCGCTTCTCTGGGAATGGCGTTATCCTTATTGCCGCCCTGTACGCTGAGCAGACGGAATTCTGTCTTCCGATAGAGCGTATAAAGGATTCTGGCCATGAGCAGGTCCGCGTTCGCCCTGCCGGCCCCGATCATTTCGCCGGAATGGCCGCCCAGCAGACCGCTGACTTTAATCTTCAGGACGCGCCCGCTCTTCTCGGAACGTCTGCCGTGCACGGCAAGGATCATATCCGCGCCGCCCGCGCATCCGACTGTGAAGGCGCCTTCCGACTCGGAATCCATGTTGAGCATCCTGCGTCCCTTCAGTTCCGATACATCCAGAGCCTCAGCACCCAGCAGGCCGACTTCCTCATCTGTTGTAAATACACATTCCAGGGCAGGATGCGCAATCTCGCTGCTGTCCAGGACCGCCAGCATCATGGCGACCGCGATGCCGTCGTCGCCGCCCAGGGTGGTCCCATCTGCCGTCAGCCAGTCGCCTTCTACCAGGGTTTTGAGAGGATCCCTTGTCATATCGGCGTCGCATCCGGGCGCTTTTTCACAGACCATATCCATATGGCCCTGCAGGATCAGGGCAGGCGCCTTCTCACATCCGGGCGTTGCGGGCGCAAAGATGATTACATTGCCCTTGTCATCTTTGGTACATTTGTAATTGTGGCCGGCCGCGAATTTGACCAGGAAGTTGCTGATCCCTTCGGTGTTGAAAGACCCATGGGGAATATCGCAGATGATCTTGAAATATCTGAATACTTCCTGCGGCTCAATATTCGTGATATCCAGGGTAATTTCCGACGCCGTTTTTACAGGTTCCGGTTCCGCCGCAGGCGCTTCTTCTGCTGCTGCAGAATCTGTTTCGTCCTTTTCCTCTGCCGCAGATTCCGCTTCAGACGCAGGCATGTCTTCCTCTTCTTCTGTCACTAAGGCTTCCTTCGCATTCTGTTCTTCTTCAACTGCTTCTTCCGCTGCAACAG
>ODAJ012064183.1_pt1 | contig 10120 bp, 6 predicted proteins | sample 1539241 | NCBI WGS metagenome assembly ODAJ01 (sample SAMN02144231, study PRJEB22623) | gut metagenome | biome: sheep rumen | host: Ovis aries | place: New Zealand
ATAAATAATCCAAAGGAGGTAACTCGGAATGGAAGATGAAAATATAAACAAAGCCAAAAAAGTTCTAGAAACCATAAGTCAAGATGAAAGAGAAAGAAGACTAACAGAATTAAGAGAAAAATACAGAATGGATCAACACGCAATAATGTTAGCTGGAATTGAACAAGGAATTAAGCAAGGAATTATGCAAGAAAAACAACAAACTGCTAAAAAATTATTAGAACTTAATACTCCAATTGAGCAAATTAAAAAAATAACAGGTTTATCAAAAGAAGAAATAGAAAAGATAGTTAAAAAATAATATAAAATAATTTGAACAAGTAAAATTTAAGATTTAACAAATTCCTGTAAATTATGTCGATTTGCAGGAATGTACATAAAAGTTATAAATGAGAAAAAAGCAGAAACTAACCATTTCTGCATTTTTTATGGGAGAAAAACATTACATACTATCTTGATATTTCAAGTATTTTTTTATTCAAAAATTCTTGAAATTTAAAATTTAATAAATTATAATATGGGTAGAAAAAATAGGAAAAAATTAGTTATGAAAAGAGGTGAGAAAGTTGAAATCGCCATAAAATTCTATTAAAACATAATTAATTATAAATTAAAATGAGGGGGATTAAAATGAACAATAAAAAAAGAAAATTATTATTTTTAGTAGAAATAGGAATTATATTTTTAATATTAACTTTTTTTACAACAAATGTAAATGCAGCATATTCTGGGTTTGATGCAAATAAATGGGACACATTTAAAAATAGAACAAAAGAACAAATAGGACATGAATATACTTTAGCAATTAATACAGGAGAAACCTATAAAGATGGTGATAAATCAACATATTATTCTAGAACACCATCTTTAAATGCACCATTTGATGAGGGAGAATTAACACAAGATACACTTAAAGCAGTTACTGCTAAAATAAACTATTATAGATATTTAATAGGTGTAAAGCCACTGCAACAACAGGTTACTACATCAAGTCAGATGCAAATTGGGGCTTTAGCTCGTAATACATATTTTGACCATGACATTTCATCTAATCCAAAGATTGAAGGCATGTCTGATGAAATGTGGAAAAAAGCTGTATATTGTTCTCACAGTGTATTAGCTCAAGGATTTTCGCCAGTAGGTTCGATACCAGGATGGTTAAATGAAGGCTATTCACTACAAAGTGGGAAGTTTAATACACTTGGTCATAGAATGTCTATTTTACGACAAAAAAATGGGGAATTTAATTTTGGATATGTGGGCAAAGTAGCAATAGGAGGAGAAAAACGCTCAAACACTGTTGATATACCATTTTCAGCATATCCTGCACCTGAATATATGCCATTAAATGAAATTTCTGTTAGTGGTTCAGCATGGGATATAGAAATAAATACTAATATTATACAAAAAGCAAGTAATCAAAGTGATATAAAGGTTAAAGTAACTAATCTATTAAATAATGAATCTTATGAATGTACTACTTCAAATGGAAAATTAAAGGTAGATTCAATAGGTGAATATACATTGATGTTTGAACAACCTAGTGGAAATTTATCTTATAAGTATAGTGATGGGGAAAAGTTCAAAGTTGAAGTTACAGGATTAAGCGATAAGGCTACAGGAAATGCAATTACATTGACATATACAACAGAGTTTTTTAATGTCATAGATTATGTAGACAATACAAATGTAAAAACAGCTAATGTAAATGCACCTTGGAAAAAAATTAACATTTCTTCAAAGATGGAAAATGAGGAAACTTTAAAAAAGATATCTAATTTGTTTCCAAATACAGTGGATGTTAATACAGAAGTAGGAAGAAAAGCAACACTACCATTAAGTGGTAAATGGGTTTTAGATATGAAAAATAAATGTTGGACCAATTCTGTTAATAAAAAAGATATACCAAGCTTTATGAAAGATCCTGAAGGAAAACTAAAAACAATAAAAATAGAGTATAAAATTCAAAATGCATTAGACTATTCAAAACTAGTTATAAATAAAGCTCCTAGAGTGGAAACATCTGATAACATAACTATGGGCGGAATGTATGTTACCTTCTCAAGCTCAAAGGTATGTGAACTATATCATATTAATAAAGATTCAAAAGTAACAAAAAAATTTAATACAACAATAGATAAAAATACAACTTCTTGCAATTTTGATGTAAAATCATACAGTTTTGAAGATACAGGTACATATATAGGGTTGTTTTATAGTGACACATATGCATATCAAAGTAATTATGGTGTATATATTGTAGGAATAGAAGATGTTGAGGTAAGAGAAAAATATCCACTTGGTGATGTTAATGGTGATGGAAGTGTTACTCTTGCAGATTACACAAAAGTTTTAGCACATGTAAAAAAGACAAAAATGCTAACACAAGAGGAACAAAAAAGGGCTGATGTAAATCAAGATGGTAAAATAACACTTGCAGATTATACCAAAATATTAGCACATGTTAAGAAGACTAAACTGTTAGAATAAGAAAGGGAAAAGGGTTGAAAAATAATTACAATTTTGACTGTGTTAGAATTTTGCTTAAAAATGCTCACATACACAAAGTATGCTCCGCTTTTTGCACAAAATTCTGCCTTGTCAAAATTTAATTCTTTTCCAACCTGAGTTTGTGCGTTAAGAAAGGGATGTCAGTAAAAATGAAAAAAATTACTTTTAGTTTTATATTTTTTATAGTATTGGTTGCATTATTTTCTATAAATTCAAAAGTTGAAGCAACGCCTTCGTTTGAAAAGGAAAAGGTAGTTATATATGCAGTAAACGAAAGCTCATTAAATCAATTTCCAGAACTTGCAATACCTAATAAATATCCACAAGAATATCAGATTAAAATAAATGGAACTACAAAAGATATTAAGGATATAAGATTTGATACAAAACGAGTTAATTATTATGTTGATATTAGCGAAACAGGACTTGTTACTCCTAAAAAATATTATACAAGTAGTGGACTAGCAAAATATAATTTTGATAGTATAGATATTTATGCCTATGTTGATGGATACACAATTAGTTTTACTGTTCAAGTTAGAGATTATGGATATCAGTATGTTGATGATAGATTAAAAGAATATGCTGATTCTTTAAAAGGATTGTCTGATTATGAAAAAGTAGAAAAAATTGCAGAATATGTTGCTACAAATTTTGATTATGGAACTAATCCTAATCATGTAGGAATGTTTATGTATGGTTCAGGAAGTTGTTCTGCAAGTACTGCAATGGTAAATAAGTTATGCAACTTTGCAGGTATAAAAGCTAAAACTAGAACTGGTATTCATGATGGAGGTGCAGGATCAGCACATGTAAATAGTAGTGTTTTAATTGATGGAAAAATATATGTTGTTGAAGCAGGATTTAATCAAAAAAAACCTAGACATTATGGGATTTATCCAATGAAAAGTCCTTATACATATAAAACAAATGAAGATGGAACTATTGTATTACTTCACTATGATGGTTTTGAAGAAGAAAAGCTTGTTATACCATCAGAAATTGATGGACATAAAGTAACAGGAATTGGAACACTATTTTATACATACAATACAACACAAGTAAAGGAAATAGTACTACCTAATACAATAACTACTATAGAAGAAAGAGCATTCTTTAATTCAATGTATTTGAAAAAAATTAATATTCCAGAAAGCGTAAATGACATACAAGGAAGCATTTTTGACTGTTGCAAAGAAGATTTAGATATAGTATTAGAAGGAAATTCAAATTATATAATTGAAGATGATATTTTATATAATAAACAAAAGACAAAAATGATTGAGACATTGCCTAAATTTAAGACAGAGAATCTTGTGATTCCTGATACAATTACTGAGCTTCCATTAAGTGCATTTAGAACAAAACAGTGTATAAAACAAGTTACACTCCCAAAGAATTTAGTTAAAATTGATCAATTTGCTTTTGATACCTGTCAGCAACTTACAAAAATTGTAATTCCTAAATCAGTAAAAGAAATTGATTATGGTGCTTTTGAATTATGTACAAGACTTGAAACAATTGAATTTGAAGATGGATGTGAAGCCAAAATAAATGGTAATGCATTTAATCAAATTTATGGTACAAAATCAATAAGAATTCCAGGAACTATAACAGATATAGCAGATACAGCATTCGAAAAAGTTGGAAAAAATACTGTAATGTATGGAAAAAAAGGTTCTTCAGCTGAAAAATATGCAAAAGAACACAATATTCCATTTAATCCAATAGAACAATATGATATTAAACTTGGAGATGTTAATAAAGATGAAAAAATAACATTGGCAGATTATACAAAGATATTAGCACATGTAAAGAAAACGAAGTTACTAACTGAAGAAGAACAAAAAAGAGCAGATGTAAATAAAGATGGAAAAGTTACTCTTGCAGATTATACAAAAGTATTAGCACATGTAAAAAAGACAAAAATGTTAGAATAATTGGAGGTTGAACATGCAAACAAAAAGAATAATTATTATAACACTATTAATTTCAATTATATTAAATATTTTTCTCCCAATCAGCTTGGCTGAAAATTTAGCAGATGTAGAGGCACCTATCATAAATATAGATTCATTAAAAATAGATAAAACAGAAGCTACAATTGGAGATACGGTAACGGTAAGTTTGGAAATAACAGATAATAGTGAAATAGATTATGCATATATTTCCTATGAAATGCCAATAACTCAAAAGAGTAAAGCGTTTTGGTTAACAAAAAACAATAATACGGGAAGATATGAAACAAAAATAACAATTGATAAAAATTATGAAGAAGGATTATGGAAAATTGAAAACATAATAGCTAAGGATATTATTTCAAATCAACAAACAATATATAATTCAAAGGGAAGTTATTCAAATTTTACACCACAAGAAGACTTAAGTAAAGGTAATTTTATGGTTTGCATGGATAATTCTACCTTAGAAAACTATATTGAACTTAAAAATATTAAAACAGTTGATGGAGTTACTGTATATAAGTCAAATACTACTGTTTCAAACCAAATTATTAATGGAGATGTATATATAGGACCTGAAGCTGTTGTTACTTTATCAAATGTAGTTGTAAATGGAAACATTTATGTTCTTGGTGGTGCAAGATTAAATAGTATTATAGCTAAGGAAGTTAATGCTAGAAGTATACAATGGAGCTCATATGGTTATACATTTTATAATGGAACTGCATATATTTCAGGAAACTGTAGTGTTAATTCTATGACTAGTTCTACATATCCAGTACAAGAAATTCCATATACAATTGAAAATAATGAAATAAATATAGAAAACGGACTTTTGAATATGAAAGGTGCTACATTAGATATTGCTGATTTTTATATAAATGATCAAAAAATAGATTTGTCAGATGATGGAAAATTTATTATAAAAAATATGAAAGTTAGTGATAAAGATAAGGTTACATTAAAATGGGTAACAGTTTTTGGTAATACTATTACAAAAGATATAAAAATATTAAAAAATATCACTTTACCTACAAATTATAGTGTGACAATTGGACATAAAAAGGAAATGCCACTTAGTCAATCTCCAGCTGATGCATTACTTCCAGACAATATTCATTGGGAATCAAGCAATAAAGATGTAGCGACAGTAGATAAAAACGGAATTATTGAAGCAAAATCAATAGGAGAAACTATTATTATAGCTAAAACGCAAAATGGAAAAACAGCTAGTTGTAATTTGAAAGTTACTAATTACTTGCTAGGAGATGTTAACAAAGATGGAAAAATCACATTAGCAGATTATACAAAAATATTAGCACATGTAAAGAAAACAAAACTTCTAACTGAAGAAGAACAAAAAAGAGCAGATGTAAATCAAGATGGAAAAGTCACTCTTGCAGATTATACAAAGGTATTAGCACATGTAAAAAAGACAAAAATGTTAGAATAAAATAAAAAAAAACTATTGATTTTTATTTTATTTAAGTATAAAATATGTTTATAAAAATTTTACTAGGAGGAAGAAAATGAAAAATAGAATTATTTCAATTTTAACAATATTTTTCTTATTAATTAATTTGATGCCAGTTTCATTTGTAACTGCAGCATCACCAAAAGTTACAGTTAGTGTAATTCCAGATGTAGAAGAAGCAAATAATGGAGATACAATTAACTATACAATCACATGTAGTGCAACAGATAAGGTTCAAAGTATACAATTAACCTTAGATATACCTGAAGGACTTACATATGTTCAAAATTCAGGTAAAGTAGACTCAAATATAAATTCATCATTAGGAGTAACACTTGATGAAGCAGATTTCACAGAAGCGGAAAAACTAGTTACTATATCACACAGAAGTCCATTTACTTTAAATGGAAATGTAAAAATTGCAACATTCCAATGTAAAGTAAATAATAATGCAAAAGGAACTGTTCAAGTAGGTTTAAAAGATGTAGAATTTACTGATGAAGAAATAGAAGTAGTAGCAGACAGCAATATTTTAAAAAATTACAAAAAAACAACTATTATTGTTTTACCAACAGCTATTTCTTTAAATAAAGCATCACTAAATTTAGATGTAGGAAATAATGAAAAATTAGTAGCTACTGTAAGCCCAGAAGATGCTACAGACAAAAAAGTTACATGGGAATCTTCAAATAATAGTGTTGCTAAAGTTACATCAGATGGTACAGTAAGTGCAGTTTCAAAAGGAACAGCAAAAATTACTGCAAAAACATCAAATGGAAAAACAGCAACTTGCGATGTTACAGTTAAACAACCAATAACAGGAATAACATTAAATAAAAAATCATTAGAGTTAGAAAGAGGAGAAAAATCAAAAGTTACTGCAACAATACTACCTTCAAATGCAGATGGAGATAAAACTGTAAAATGGAGTTCAAATAAAACATCAGTTGCAACAGTTAGCTCAGATGGTACAATTACAGCTGTAGCAAAGGGAAATGCTACAATTACAGCAACTACTTCAAATGGAAAAACAGCAACATGTTCAGTAACAGTTGGAGTGCCACTAAAATCTATTTCTTTTGAAAATGGAGTTAAAGAAAAAACACTAAATAAAGGTGAAAATTTCAATTTAAAGGTTATATATAATCCAGAAGATACAGATGCAAGTAAAACTATAACATGGTCATCTACGGATACTTCTGTTGCAAAAGTTGAAAATGGAAAGGTAACAGCTGTAGGAATTGGAGAAACAACAATAACAGCAACAGCATCTAATGGAAAAAAAGCTGAATGTAAAGTTAAAGTTGTAAATCCATTAGTTTCAATTTCTATGAAAGACTCAACATCAATACAATATGGGCAAACTGAGAAATTAGTTGTTACATATAATCCAGAAGATACAACAGATGATAAAACTATTACTTGGGAATCAAGTGATAAAAATACAGCAGAAATTAGTGCAGATGGTACAATTACTGCTAAAAATGTGGGAACAGCAACTATTACAGCAAAAACTACAACAGGTAAAACTGCAAATTGTGTTGTAACTGTTTTACCAGTTGAATTAAACTCAATTTCTATTAAAGAACAAAATGTTACATTAAATAAAAACGAAAATAAAAATTTAACAGTTACATATAACCCTGAAAATACAACAGATGATAAAACTGTTACATGGGAAGTAGCAGATACTAATATAGTAACAATTGATGAAACAGGCAAAATAACACCAGTAAATGCAGGAACAACAACAATTACAGCAAAAGTTGGAGAGAAAACTGCAACAACAACAGTTACAGTTGTTATACCATTAGAGAGTATAAATTTAAATGAAACAGATAAAAAGTTATTAAAAAATGAAACATTAGAATTATCTGTTATATATAATCCAGAAGATACAACAGATGATAAAACTGTAGAATGGTCTTCAACAGATGAAACAGTAGCAAAAGTTGAAGATGGAAAAGTTACTACTCTAGCTTCTGGTACCACATATATAAAAGCAAAAGTTGGAGATAAAGAAGCTTCATGTAAAGTTTCAGTTATAGTTCCATTAACAGGAATTAAACTTAATAAAGAAAGTGTAACATTATTAAAAGGACAAACAGATACTTTAATTACAACATTTGCTCCTGAAGATACAACATTTGTTGGTAAAGCTAGCTATAAATCTTCAGATGAATCAATTATAACAGTTAATGAAGACGGAAAAATAACAGCCATAAAAGAAGGAGAAGCAACTGTTACAGCAACTGTTAAAGATGGTGAAAATGAATTTAGTGCTACATGTGAAATAACTGTAAATGAAATTCCATTAAATACAATAACAATAGATAAAAAAGATTTTGAATTAAATGTTTCAGAATCTGAAAAATTAAATGTAATATTTGAGCCAGAAAATACTACAGATGATAAAACAATTGAATGGTCAAGTTCCGATGAAAGCATTGTTTCTGTTGATAGTGAAGGTGTTGTTACTGCAAAAGCAGAGGGAACAGCTTTTATTACTGCAAAAGTTGGAGAAAAGGAAACACAAGTTACTATAACAGTCAAAATTATACCAGTAAAGGCTATTTCTCTAGAAGGAACTGCTACATTAGCAAATATTGGAGATATTATAGATATAAAACTAACAGTTAATCCTACAAATGCTACATATGCAGATAGCATAAAGTATACATCATCTAATAGTGACATTATTATGGTTAAAGAAGATGGAACAATAATTGCAAAAGGAGCAGGAAAAGCTATTTTAACTGCAGAAACACAAAATGGTATTAAACAACAAATTGAAATAGAGGTTAAAGATACTGATGGGGCAAATGAAACAAAAGTTGTTGATAATAAGAAAACAAATCAAACAAAAAAATCATTATCACCAAAAACAGGGGATCTTGCAATTGAATTATTAATAGCCCTAATGATTATTTCAGGCTTAGGTATAGTTGCTATTATAATAAAAAATAAAAAAAAATAATTAGAAAATAGGCTCTTATATAGTTATTATAAGAGCCTATATTAATGAAAGAAGTAAGGAAAATGGGAAAACATTCAAGAGAATCTAAATTAACTAAAAGTATTAAAAATATAAAAATGCCAATTTTTCAAAGGTGTTTGTTAATATTTTTTATATTAGTATTTGTGATTTCTGCAATAATACTATTTAAATGGTTTGTGGAAACATCAAATTCAGAGAAACAATACCAACAATTATCAAATGATGTTAATATAGAAAATGATGGTCAAGAAAAAGATTCAAGTATTGATTTTGGCAAATTAAAAGAGATTAATTCTGATGTAGTGGGATGGATAAAAATAAATGAAACTAATATTGATTATCCTATAGTACAAAAAAATGATAATGACTATTATTTAAACAAAAATTTTTACAATAAAGATGATAGAACTGGGGCTATATTTTTAGATTATAAAAATAAAAGCGATTTTACAGATGTAAATACTGTAATATATGGTCATAATATTAAAAGAGGAACAATGTTTGCGGATTTAGAAGATATATATAATGGGAATTTAGGAAAAAATGTTGAAATTAATGTTCATACACCAAGTCAACATTTAAAATATATAGTTTTTTCTAGTTATAACATTGAGCCGGAAGAATATGGAATAAATACAAGTATTAGTTCAAATAATTATGTAGAATTTAAAGAAAATTTGGCTAAAAAAAGTAAAATAAATTTTGAGCAAAATATCGAATCACAATCTAATATACTTACACTTTCAACTTGTGATAGAACTGGAAAAAGAAGAATTTTAGTCCATGCACAAATGATTAGTTAGTATGTTTAATTGTTTTATGATAAATAAGGATAGTCTCTTTTCCAATATAATTATTCAAATGATATTTTTCAAAGCAGAAACTAATCATTTCTGCTTTTTGTGTTATTTATAAATTAACAAATGAATATTATTTTGAAATTTATATTAATAACATACAATGCAAAGCAAAATTGTTGATTTAATATGCATATAAATTGAACAACCATATAAAAATATAAGAAAAATCTTGATTTTTATATGGTTTTATTATAAAATAAGGCTAAGTTAATTATTATATATACATAAGAACATAAAAATCAAACCATAAATATAAATGAGGTACAAAATATATGTTAGAACAATTATTATTTATTGTCGCATCTGTTTGTTTATT
>ODAJ011793877.1_pt1 | contig 10117 bp, 9 predicted proteins | sample 1539241 | NCBI WGS metagenome assembly ODAJ01 (sample SAMN02144231, study PRJEB22623) | gut metagenome | biome: sheep rumen | host: Ovis aries | place: New Zealand
GAGGAACTGGAGGTTTACGGGATCGCCGAGCCACTGGATATGGAATTTGAAAGGGGCAGAATCCCTGTTCCCGAGACACTTGAAGCAAAGGCCCCCATCACGGTGACGGAGCTGAACCTGGATACGAACCACCATGTGAATAACGGACAGTATGTGGCTATGGCCTGCGCCATGGTGGAGCAGGGTACCGGTGAGTTTACGGATTTCCGGTGTGAGGTCCGCCAGCAGTCCATGCTGGGAGATGTGCTCTTCCCTTATGTGGGAGAGGAAAACGGTGTGACCACCGTCGTCCTGAATGATCCGGAGGGAAAGCCGAAGCTGGTCGCCAGATTTTCCTGATCCCGGAAGTATAAAACTGAGAAAAGAGAAATGTAATTCATGAATGGATATATAGCCAACAATTTCACGCCGGCCGTAGGCATCATCCTTCTTCTTACGATCCTGTTTGAAGATGATCAGATGCGGCGGGAGAAGAAACGCGGATTTATCGTCGCCGCACTTCTTTTTGCGCTTGTCCTTGTTGTGCGAAATGCAGAGTATATCACGGCAGACTATGAGACCTATACGGAGTGGCGTGCGGTATGGAGCGCACTTCTCTATCTGCTCCGTGCGGCGCTGCTGTATATCATTCTGGGCCTGGAGCTTGATCTTTCGAAAAAACTGTCGAAGATCATGTACGCGATCCTTTCCCTTCCGCTGCTGATCATGGCTGCGGCAGCATTTTCCGTATTCTTTACCGATGCGGTATATGGCTTTACGGGATCGAATCATTTCTATACAGGAGGGCTGGGGGCTTTCCGGTATATTCCTCTGCTTCTTTATTTTCTGGCGATCCTGATCGCCCTGCTCCGGGATCTGTTGAGGAGTAAACGGGAGATCATCGTTCTTGGCTTCGAGTGCCTTGCCCTGATCATCGCCGCCATGGCCTTCGAGTTTTTTGCCATGCCGGCATTCTTATGTGAGACGGCAATTATTCTGGGACTGGTATTCTATTTTCTGTATTTCCGGACAAATGAACTGATCAACGAGAATGAAAACCTTTCCGTGGCAGCGCATATGGATGGCCTGACCGGTGCGTATAACCGGAGGGGTTATGAGGCTATTGTGGATGCAAACCGGGAACGATGGACCGATGTGGGATTCCTGATCATGGATATCGATAAGTTCAAGGAGATCAATGATACCTTCGGTCATGATATCGGAGACCGGATGTTAAAGCGTCTTTCCAATCTGCTGCAGAGCGCCTTCCGAAGCAGTGATTATGTGATCCGGTTCGGGGGGGATGAATTCGTTATCCTGCTTCCCGGGATCACAAAAGAGTATGGGGAAGTAGTATGTAACAAGATCGAAGCACTGAATGTACAGCTGGAGAATCCCATCAGCGATCTTCCGGTTACAAGCATCAGTGCGGGGATTGCCTTTTCTGAACACGGGGTTTCGGAAGAGCTGTATATCAACGCGGATAAGACACTTTATGAGGTGAAGTCTACTACGCGGAGAGGGTGTAAGGTTTTCGAGGGTTAACCAGATCTGGGGGGATTCATGAGACTAAAGAAAGCGAATGCATGCATATCGCTTCTTCTGGTGGTTGTGTTTTTCACACATTCCGTGTATGAACTGATCGCCTGTTTGTTGTTGTGTTTTGATCCGATCATCGTCAGGGCGTTCGGACTTCTGGTCGCTCTTGTTGTGTCCGTTCACGTGGTTCTTTCTGCCATTTCTTTTTTCAAAAATCAGGATTCCAAAAAAAATGCATACCCTAAACTGAATAAAAGGACCCGGCTGCAGCGGTTCTCGGCAGTGCTGATCCTGCTTCTGCTGCCGCTTCATATCCGAACGGCAGGACTGGTTATCTCCGGCGGGATATCGGCCTGCTCCATTACATTGGAGATCCTGCAGGTGATCTTCTTTGCATTGGTGTATCTTCATGTCGCCGTATCCTTCAGCAGAGCACTGATCACTCTGGGATGGATCACGGAGGAGCGGACGAAGCGGCGGATCGATCTTGTGACCGGGATCCTGTGTGCATTGCTTTTTCTGATGCAGAGTGTGGTGATCTTTGTAACGCATATGACGGCGGCAGGCATGGATCATGGAGCGGTTTAATCCCGGTAAGCCGGAAATCAAGCGGGAAATCAAGCAGGAAATCAAGCAGGAAATGGAAAGGAAACGGGATGAAGAAAGCATTGATCATCGGAAGTGGAATATCCGGACTTACCTCGGCCATCGAGTGTGCGCGGCGGGGTGTTATGGTCACGCTTGTTTCTCCCTTCCCTTCGGAAAGGGCCCAGTCAGTGCTGGCTGCCGGCGGGATCAATGCTGTTCTTGCCGCGGGAGATACGGAGGACAGTATCGAGAGCCACATCGAGGATACACTGAAGGGCGGATGCTATATCGCTGGAAGAAGGAGCGTTACGGGGCTCTGTGAAAATGCTCCGGATATCGTTGCCTGGCTGGAGAAGCTGGGGACGGTATTCACCCGGGATGCAGAGCATCAGGTGTGCCGCCGGGCATTTGGCGGACAGTCCCATGACCGTACCTGTTACTGCGGGGCTTCAACGGGGAAGCAGATCGTCACTGCGCTTTGTATGGAGGCCAGGCGTTATGAGGGTATGGGACGGATCGATCGCAGGTTCTGGCTGGATTTTTATTCCGGCCTGATCCGTGACGGAAAATGCTATGGAGCCATGCTCTACAATGAAGCTACCGGCAGTCTGGAATGTGAATATGCGGATGCGGTGATCATGGCTGTCGGCGGGCAGAATGCGCTCTTCGGCAAGACCACCGGTTCTACTCTGTGCGATGGGTATGCAGCGGGAAAGCTGTTCCTTCAGGGCGTGGAGCTGAAGAATCTGGAGTTCATCCAGTATCACCCCACCACCATGGAGACGGGACAGAAGCATATGCTGATCTCGGAAGCGGCCCGGGGAGAAGGTGGCCGGCTCTTCTATGAGGAGAACGGAAAACGGGTGTATTTCATGGAAGACCGCTTTGGTGAACGGGGGAATCTCATGCCTCGTGACGTGGTCTCCAGGTGCATCTATGAGACGGGAAAGCAGGTATATCTGGATGTGACCTTTCTGGGAGAGAAGAAGATCCGGGAACGGATACCGGAGATCTACGATCTCTGCATGAAATACCGCGGTATCGATATTTCCAGGGAGAGCATTCCTGTGGTACCGTCTGTACATTTCTTTATGGGCGGCATCGCCGTGAATGAGAGGCATGAGACAAATGTGGAGAATCTGTATGCCGTAGGGGAATGCGCGTCCATTTATCACGGCGCCAATCGCCTGGGGGGAAATTCTCTTCTTGCCGCCGTATACAGCGGAAGATGTGTGGCTGAAGCCATCGGAGACAATCTGGGACTTACGGAGAAGCTCATTGAATCCCGGGATATTTCGCGGCATCCGGATTTTAGCAAAGATCTGGAAACAGAGCAGGAGAAGCTGGTCAAGCTCCGCCGCTCCTCCAGCAAGTTCTCCGTTACCTATATCCGGGACATGCTGGCGGAGAATATGAAGAAGGACCTGGGGATCCTCCGGAATAAGGAGGGGCTGGAGAAGGGAATACAGGATATCATCTACTACCAGTCCATTGCGGATCAGCTGAAATATGACTCGTCGGAAATGATCTATTTTGTCTATAGTCTGCAGGGGATCCTGGCCCTGGCCAGAGCAACCCTGGTTTCGGCCCTCAGCCGGGAGGAAAGCCGCGGAGCGCATCTGCGCAGCGACTTCCCGGAAACCTCGGACAGCTTTAAAGCGGCCACCATCATTTCCTACGACAACGGAGCCTACCGCACCAGCCTCAGAGAAGAAGAATGAAACCAACCGGTGTCATTCTGAGGACAATGCATAGCCTTCCGGTGCCGTGCTCGCGGCAGCGAGTGCGGGCAGGGAAGGCGTTAGCAGGAGCAAAGCGACCGAAATTTACCGGAACCAAAAGGAAAAACACTATGAGAGTAAGGATACTTCGCCAGAGTTCGCCGGTGGACTCCCCCTATTGGCAGGAATTTTCCTACGAATATCAGGGGAATCAGACGGTAGCCGGCATGCTGGGAGAACTGAATTATAAGGACGATCTGGTGGATGTGGACGGGAATCCCGCGCCGAGGATCCAGTGGGAATGCTCCTGCCTGCAGGGAATGTGCGGCGGGTGTGCCATGGTGATCAACGGCCGTCCGGCGCTGGCCTGTGAGACCTTCCTGAAGGACCTGAAGCATAAGCTGGTGATCCTCGAGCCCCTAAGAAAGTTTCCCACCATCGCGGATCTGGTGGTGGACCGGGGTGTGATCCAGGAGAACCTGAAGAAGGAGGGGGCCTTTATCGAAGAGTACCGGAATGCAGATCCGGCGGAGTACGAGCATCAGTATTCTGCTGCGAAATGTCTGAAATGCGGGCTCTGCCTGGAGGTTTGCCCCAACTACAAGGCGGGAAAGAATTTCTACGGGGCCATGTTTGCCAACGATTGTTACCTGATCGCTTCCAGGAGCGGGAAGAGACAGGAGGAGATCCGGAAGTCCTACCGGGAACATTTCGCGGGAGGGTGCTCGAAATCCCTATCCTGTGCGGATGTATGTCCCATGAAGATCCCGACTTTGGCCTCCATCGGGAAAATGAACCGGAAGCGGAAGAAATGACAGAAGAACGGGAGATTTGGACATGAGGAGAATACTCATCACGAATGATGACGGGATAGATGCTGAGGGCATGCAGAGGCTGGTGGAAGCGGCAAAGGAATTCGGTGAGGTCTGGGTGGTGGCACCGGACGGACAGCGGAGTGCCACGGGGCATTCCATTTCCATCCGGCACAGCATCGATGTTTATCCGGCAGAGTATCCGGTGGCGGATGTGAAGGCCATTTCCTGCAGCGGGGGTCCGGCGGACTGTGTCCGGGTGGCCTGCCATTTCCTTATGCCCGAGATGCCGGATGTGGTGCTGGCGGGGATCAATTTCGGCTACAATTCCGCCACGGATATCCAGTATTCCGGAACTTGCGGCGCTGCATTTGAAGCGGCGTTTCAGGGGGCTCACGCCATTGCGGTCTCGGAGGCGGCAAACGGAGTTCACGAAGTGACGGACCGCTACCTTAAGGAGGTTTTGGGAGAGCTTCTGGAGAAGCCCCTTCCCTACGGTGTGATCCACAATGTGAATTTCCCCGGCTGCAGTCTGGAGGAGTGTGCGGGGATCCTGAGGGATGTGTCGGTATCCCGGAGCATGTTTTACCGGGATGGTTACAAGGAAATGGAGAAGCTTCCCGGCGGCGGAAGCCGGGTGAAGGTGGACGGCCATTACAATGAGGATTGTGAGGAAGGCACGGATATGTGGGCGCTGGTGAACCATTATGTGTCCGTGGGTCTGGTGAACAATGTGGGTGTCCGGATGTAATGCCGGCGTGACAGATTCACTGAGGAAACGTATGTATGGCGGAACAGGATGGAAGGGATAAAATTGAAGAGGTGAAGCCGGATACGGATGAAACGGCGAAACCCCAAAAGAAGCGGAAAAAGTGGCCCTTTATCCTGGGGGGGATCGCCCTGTTCCTCTTTATCGCCTACTGGGTGGTGGTGTATTTCCTGGTGAGCGCCGCGCTTGTGCCGGAATTCATGCGGAAGCTGGATTCCTTCTCCGACCTTACCGAGAAGGAGGTGGCCAACCAGAAGCATACCTCCGACATCGAGGAGAATTACAAGAAAGGGCTGACCGAGACCGAAGAGTGGTGGGAATCGGTGCACAAAGAAAAGCTGACCATCACCTCGGAGGATGGGTATACGCTTGTGGCGGCCTGTATCCCTGCGGAGAAGGAAAGCCATGACTGGGTACTGGTGCTGCACGGATATACGGGTGTGAAGGAGGAAATGTACCCCTTCGCCCGGAGGTACTGGCTGAAGGGCTGTAATGCGCTGGTTCCGGATCTTCGGTGTCAGGGAGAGAGCGAAGGGGACTTCATCGGCATGGGCTGTACGGACAGTCGGGACTGTATGCTCTGGCTTAAGGAGATCCTGAAGCGGGATCCCGAGGCCCGGATCGTGTTGCACGGACAGTCCATGGGAGCGGCCGCGGCTCTGATCATGACCGGGATGGAGGAGCTTCCCTCCGCTGTGTGCGCCGTGGTTTCCGACTGCTCCTATACGGACGCCTACAGTATGTTCAGGGCGAAGATCAGGGACTGGTTCTCCCTCCCTGCATTTCCCCTGGTGAACTCCGCGAGACTGATGCTGAAAATGCGGGGCGGCTATGATCTGTATGATGCGTCGGCCATAGAAGCAGTGAAGAAGTCCCATACGCCCACCCTGTTCATCCACGGGACGGATGATATGCTGATCAGCGCGGATATGTCAAAGGAGCTTTATGAAGCGGAGGCCTGTTCAAAGAAGGAGATTCTTCTGATCGAAGGTGCCGGACATGCCCAGGCCCAGGACAAGGATCCGGAGCTTTACTACAGCACCATTTTTACTTTTCTGGATGCTGTAGATTGACATGGTTAAACATTATGGGAAAATACTATATTAATACATTTTATGAAGGGGGTAGCTTATGTTACATGCATTTACGAGAAACTATAATGACCTTTCCACTGATGCAGGGTTCCAGTTTGAATATTACTGCGACTGCTGCGGCAATGGATTCAAGAGCACTTTCGTAGAGTCTGCCACCTACGGAAAGAAGAAGAGCACGGAACGCCTGGGGGGCATCTCCGGTGCTCTGGGCGGCTTCTTCGGCGGCTTCGGTGGAAATCTGGGGCATGCGGTAGAACGGGGAGCTTCCTTTGTGGGAGAACGGTATGAGAATCAGTCTCCCCAGTGGCGTAAGGAACAGGAGCAGGCATTCGATGAGGCACAGGAAGAGGTTCGCTCCCAGTTCAGGAAATGTCCTTCCTGTAACAAATGGGTCTGCATCGAGGATTGCTGGAATGAGGATGAGGGCCTTTGCGTAGAGTGCGCTCCCCGGGAGGCAAGCTATGTGGCCAAAGCCAGAAATGCGGCAATGCGCCGGAATATCGATGAGGCTGCGGAAACGGCTACGGTATGGCAGGGGAAGATCGAGACCAGGACCACGATCTGTCCGCAGTGCGGCAAGCCTGCGGGAACCGGCAAGTTCTGCAACGAGTGCGGCGCACCTTTGGGGACCCAGCGCTGTCCCAACTGCGGAGCTCAGGTTGCACAGGGCCTGAAGTTCTGCGGAGAGTGCGGTTCTCCCATGCAGAAGTCTTATAAATGTTCGGGCTGCGGCTTCGAGAATCCTCCGGGAACCAAGTTCTGCGGGCAGTGCGGGACCAAGCTGTAAATATCCGAAGAATCCCTTCATTGACGGGAAAGGGGGGATACCATGAATTATAAAGCTACGATAGACATTCCGGCGGTGGGACTGCATAAGGATGACACCAACATTTCCATTGGCAGGGAAGGGCTTGGCTATGGCAGCGGGAGCATTGATTTTGCCGATGTGGCGCTGCTCAGTCCCATCAATCACCGTGTATACCTTACGCTGATGGACGGAAGCCGGGCAGAGATCTCCATGCTGGGCTTCTCCTTCGACGGTTTCTGGGAGGAGCTGGTGCAGTGCTTTGGAGTAAGGACTGCCGAGGCGCTCTTTATCGAGGAAGAGAAGCTGATGGACTGTGAGGGAGAATACAGTCTCCCCACCGACAGTCCCACGGAACGGGAAAACGGCCGCGGCCGGGTACAGCTTTTTACCGATGCGGTCTGTGTCCTGCCGGCCAGCAGTCATGCTGTGCGGATCCCGCTGGTCTTTACGGAGGACATTTCCCTGGATGGGTATCTGCTGACGATCCGAATGCGGACCAAAGAGGTGTATCAGGTGGGTAAAATGGGCTATGATACCCAGCCCTTTGCGGAGCGCTGCATGAAGCAGGCGAAGCTGATGAAGCAGAAGCGGATGGCCCGGCTACAGGCCATCGATCTGCAGGGGATATTCACAGAGAAGGGGTTGTTCCGCACCAGGCAGGAGGGCGAGTACTGGCTTTCCGCCTATGGACAGGACTGCTGTGCCGTAGAACTGTTCACCGGTGAAAATACAGCCACCTATCTGTACCGTTTCCCCGACCGGAAGCTGTTTACCTTCCGTCTGGAGGAGGCTATGGAGGCTGTGGGAAGCTATCGGGAGATCATCTTCCTGCCGGAGGAAAAGCTGCAGGAGAACCCGCTGTATCGAATGGCGGTCCATCGTTCCGCCGCAGTGCGGTTCCTGAGAAGCTGCTCCGCCGGGCGGATCATCCATACGGCCTCGCATGAGGAAAAACTGAGGGAATTTCTTGCGTGACAGATTGTCCATCTTTTGTCCATGTACTGTCCAATGGCTGTTGTACAATATTAAATGGGTTTTTCTCACTTATTTTGAATGATCCGGATCCCGGATCACAGAAGCGAAAAGAATTGAAAAAGTGTTATGGATAAACGGGATTTAAGCAATCTGAATCGGGAAGAGCTTGTTGATCTGGTGGTGGATCTGGCAAACCAGAAGGAAGAGAAAGATGCGGCGGAGCAGAAGCTGGCTGCAGAAGGAAGTGCAGACGGCGCTGTGAGTAGTGAACAGAGCTCTTCGATCCGTGAGAAGCATAAGGAACTGATCCTGGAACGGGCGCAGAATGAGAAGAACAAGATTGCTTACCGGAAAAGGTTCTGGAAGATCCTGGGAAGAACGCTGGCAACGATCGTGGTGGTCGCAGCCATCGCCGTCCTGATCTCTACACTGTTCATGCCGGTGATCCAGGTTTCCGGCGACAGCATGAGCCCGACCCTGAATGACGGGGATGTGCTGGTGCTGTTCAAGACCAAATCGTTGAAAAACGGAGATATTTGCTGTATCTCGTGGCAGAACAAACTGTTGCTTAAGCGTGTCATCGGGCTTCCGGGAGACAGTATTGATATTAAGGAAGACGGAACGGTTTTCGTGAACGGGAAAGTTCTGGATGAGCCTTATCTTATTGAAAAAAGTATAGGTATCAGTGATATGACATTTCCCTATGTGGTACCGGGGGATTCGTATTTTGTCATGGGCGACAAACGTTCCACCTCCATCGACAGCCGGAATTCTCTGGTAGGAAATGTGGAACGGGATCAGATCGTCGGAAAGATGTTATTCCGGATCTGGAAATCGTCAAAGTAAACTGTGACAGCTGAATTTAAAATTTGACAGAAAGGGGGGATAGCTCTGAAGTCGGATTTTTCTTCATATCTGGAGAAGTTAAAACTGAATAAGAAAAAAAGACGCCGGCTCTCGCTGATCCTTGCCATTCTGTCATTCTTCGTATTCGGAACCATGTTCTGGCAGCTGCGGCAGACGGGTACCGCCCTTACCGAGGAGGATATCCAAAGCAGTGCAGAGCGACCACCGGATCAAACGTTGGAAATGCCGGGTGATTCGCCCGGAGGATCCGGTCAGACGCTGGTGGATCCTACAAATACGGAATCGGAAAATGCTCCATTAACGGATACTGCCGATGAAGGGTCTGTGGATAAACCGGAAGGAACGGAACAGGGAGAGACGGATACGAATGTCGGTGGTAATCCCGATGATCCGGAGAATACTTTGGACGGAGATACCGGAAATGATCAGCCGGGAGAAAATCCGGAGGATGTGATCATCAATCCTGACGGTCAGAATGGAAATGACACCGACGATCCGAATGCATCGGTTTCGGATCCTGCAGGTCAGGATACGGATGATCCGGAGTCAGATCCTGAAGGTCAGGATGCAGACGATCCGGAGTCGGATCCTGCAGTACAGGATACAGATGATCCGGATGCTCCTTCGGAGCCCATCATTTTACGGGCAACTTCGGAATCGGGCATAGAAGTAACGGCAACCATGGAGGAAGGAACCTTCCCCGAAGAAGTGGAAATGCTCGTTACGGATGTGGACAGAGAAACGGCATTTGAACACGCCCTTCAGACGGTGGAAGACGGAACCGGCGTTGTGGATGCCGTAGCCGTGGATATCACCTTCCGGAATGCGGAAGGCCGGGAACTGGAGCCGGCCGAAGGGAAGAAGGTGGAAGTGAACATCACTCTTCCTGAAGAAAAAGTCCTTGAGGGAGACGAACAGTCCCTGCTTCATGTGACGGATGACGGCGAAGTGGAAGAGGTGGAAGC
>ODAJ011901252.1_pt1 | contig 10117 bp, 8 predicted proteins | sample 1539241 | NCBI WGS metagenome assembly ODAJ01 (sample SAMN02144231, study PRJEB22623) | gut metagenome | biome: sheep rumen | host: Ovis aries | place: New Zealand
CGGCAGCCCGCTGCAAAGAGCGCCGATGGGACCGTATCAGCGGTAGGAGAGCTCCCACACGTCTCCATAGGTCCCCAGGGGATCCTCCGAGAGGATACACATCAGCAGGAAGCATTCATAGGGGTGAGAGATGTTCAGCTCGCCCAGAAAGCAATCCGAGAGCAGCTTGTTGGTAGAGTCTACAAAGGAAAGAAAACGGGCCTTTTCGCTGGGATAATCCTCCAGCGTTTGAGAATAGATGAAGAAGTTCAAGGTCATCAGGTCAAAGCGTGTGACCTCCGCTCTGCCGTTGAGCAGTTCGTGGATGTGCTGACGGTTGAAGCGCTTTCCCGCAAACTGGGCGCCGAGTCGGGAGGCCTTGCCGGGGCTTAGATTTCCGTGCCGGTCAAGGGGAATGGCGGAGGAAAGGATCCGCTCCAGCTCGCCAGGACCAATCTGAGAGGGAGGGATGGCCTTCCCCGTCTCCCGGCTGCACAGGGCTGCGGCCAGCTCCCGGGAGCGGGCATACAGAGAGTCGAAGCAGCGGCGGGCGGAGACGCTGAGCAGGGCGCGGTTGTCGGCGGATTTCAGCCCGGAGACATAGGCGATCAGCGCAGCATCGCTGTCGAGATGCTCTGCCGCATTGCGCGCGCCGATCGTCAGGTCGGAGAGCAGAAGATAGAGGTCCAGAGACCTGGCTGGAGTCTCCTGATAAATGTTCCAGAGACGCTCGAACCGGGGATAGCGAAAGGCATTGCGGTAACAGTACCAGCAGATGACCTCAAAGGGATTTTTGGCATGGATCCCCTGCTCCCGCAGCGCTTTGGTGAGGAAGACGTTCACATCATCCGCGCTCATGGCCAGGCCGAAGCCCAGGAGGAAGACTGCACGGCGGGAGACCGCCTGCCTGGTGAGCCAGTTTTTGGAGACAGCGCTGATTTTGGCCGTGACGGAATCGAAAGAGGCGGGGGTGTTGTTGTCCGCGAAGGAGTCCCGGATGATTTCCTGGTAGGTTTTCAGCGGGACCTGGTCGAAGGGCCCTGTCAAAGCGGCCTTTCGATACAGGTAGCGCTTCAGGTAGTCACCAAAGGAGAGCGGATGCAGCCGCTTCTCCAGGGTCCGGTAAATCAGGACCGCGTCTTCGTCACAAAAGCGGAGACTGTCAACCGTGTCGTACAGTGCGTCCCAGGCACGGTCTGTATAATCCGTTCCGCCGGCGGACAGACCAAGCTCGTCCATCTCAGCCCTTCTCCTTCCCCAGGTTCATCAGCACGATCACGGCCAGAAGCAGGAAAGCCAGCACAAACAGAGCCAGAATACCCCAGGACTGCAGCAGATGGGAAACGGTGTAGGAAAAGAAATCTTCGGCCTCATGGGGAAGCGGGAAGCCCTCCTGCTGCAGACGCAGCTGGAGCTGGTTCAGGTTGGCGGTGGTCCCGTAGCCCTCCATGCTCCAGCGGCAGACGGCAAACCAGGAAATGGCCTCCGTTGCCCCGGAAAGCTTGAAGATCAGGCCGGAGAACAGGATCTGCGGCATCAGCAGGATGGGGGCGACCGTCATGGCCCGGTCAGCATTGGAAAAGAGCGACGAGACGAACAAGCCCATGGCGGTGGAGGCAATGGCCGTGAGGAAGGTGGTGAGCAGAAGCTCCGCAAAGGGACTGAGCATCAGTCCCTCCTCGGGCAGGCCGACTGTGGCGGAAAACACCGCCAGGATCAGGCAGCTCTGGATCAGGCACAGGATGCCCAGAACCAGGACCTTTGAGAGAATGTAGTCCACCAGAGAAAGACCGGTCATGTATTCCCGCTTCAGGATGCTTCGCTCCTTGCACACTTCCTGGATCGCGTTGAGCATACCCACCCAAAAGGCGGAGCAGGAGAGGGCGAAGAGCAGGCTCTTGGTCATTTCATATTGCTCAAACTGCTTGCCATCGGCCACCAGGGAAATCAGAAGCGCCAGAATGGGAGCCTGGAACAGGAGCAGCAGCAGACGCTGCCGGTCATTGACCACAAGCTTTGCGTAGCGGGAGCAGAGCACGGGGAGCTGAAATCTGCCCCGGGACTTGACGGAGGGAGCGCTGCCGCCGGAAGCGCGCCGCTGCCCCATACGGGGATGGGTCTGATCGTAGCGCTCCCGCCACTGGGGGGCGTTTTCGGTGATCATGTTATAAACATCCACGATATCCTTCACACCGAAAAAGCTCAGCGCATCGTCATAGGAGCCGCAGAAGCAGAGATTGCCGCCCTTGCCCATGAAAACGATCTTGTCGCACAGCTTCAGCTGCAGCGTGCTGTGGGTCACGAGGATGACAGTCTTGCCCCCGTCTGCCATCTCCCGCAGAGACTGCATCAGGCTGCGCTCGGTGCCGGGATCCAGCCCGGAGGCGGGCTCATCCAGAAACAGCAGATTCGGGTCGGAGAGCAGCTCCACGGCGATGCTGGCCCGCTTCTTCTGGCCGCCGCTGAGAGACTTGATGAAGCTGTTCTTCTTTTCGTTGAGATCCACCAGCTGAATGGCGCGGGCAATGGCGCTCTCCCGCTCCTTTTCCCCCGCGTCCTTGGGCAGACGAAGCTTGGCCGTGTAGGAGAGCATGTCATAGAGCGTCAGATTATCATAGACGATGTCCGACTGGGGCACATAGCCGATCAGCTTTTTCAGGGAGTCAAAGTTGCGGTAGAGATCGACGCCGTTGATGTAGACCTGACCGGAGGAGGGGGGAAGATACCCGCACATGCAGTTGAGGATGGTGGATTTGCCCGCGCCGGAGCCGCCGATGATGGCAACAAGCTCGCCGGGCTTGATGCCGAGGGTGACGTTGTTGCCGGTGACAAAGCGCTTTTTGCCCTTGCCGCGGGTGATCACCACCTGGGAGGCGTCTACAGAAATGCCGCTGCGGTAGCAGCAGAAGTAGACGGCGCCGGAGGTGAAGATCAGCTTGGAATTGGTGATGACGATAAGGTCCTTCTCATGCAAAAGCTGCCTGCCGCCCACCCGGCGATCGTTCACCAGAACGCCGTTGGTGCTCTGCGTGTCGGAGATGAAAAAGCCGGCACCTTCCCGGGTGATGAGGGCATGGTGCTTGGAAACGCTGATATGGGGCAGCACGATGTCGCAGCCCGCGTCCCGCCCGATGGTGACGCTTTCCTTTCCGGAAAGGGGAAGCTTGCTCCAGCGGTTGTTGAATTCAGGGGAGGAGAAGACAAAGAGGACCCCCTCGGCCAGCGTCTCCACACTGTCATCGATCCGGATGAAATCGCCCTCGCTGAGAGCGCGGACAGAGATGGAGAAGTTGTTGCAGATCAGACCGTTCCGGCTGCCTTCGGCGGCATAGGCGGCTTTGTCCTCGATCAGCCACTGACCGTTGTGGAAGCGAAAACGGCCGTGTTCCCGGGAAACGAGAGGGGAGGAGAGGACGATGTCGTTTCCGTCGCTGCGGCCAAAGGTAACGCAGGTCTTCCCAAAGCTGCCCAGCCGGAAGACCTTTGGCGGCTCGTGCGCGTCAAAAACGGTTACCAGCATGTCCGCAGTGCTATCCCTGGGCGTGGAGAGCCTGCTGACGTGCACGGTTTTATCATAAGAATCCATATGCTCCCTCCTCTGGTTCTCTCATGGCCCAAACGCCATCAGCGGTAGGCAATGACCTCACTGATGGCGGTATCCTGCCAGGCCGCATCGTAGGTGTCTTCAATGGTGATCTGAATGAAATCGGTGAGGACCGGCTCACTCAGCGCAAGCAGGTGACCCTGGGTGCTGAATTTGTCCTCAAATTCAAAGGTGCAGGAGCGCCCGTCGGAAAAAGTAAAGCGCAGGCTGCGGGGCCGGCTGTTCACATAGAAAGTGTATTCCGAATCGGCAAAGCCGGGAAAAATCTCAATGACGGAAACCTGTGTCGTCTGGGCAAAGCGGAGCGTCAGGCTCTCGCCCACGCCGTAGCCCTCCACACCCTCCTGCCAGGAGCTTGCCCGGTCTCCGTCGATGGCACGGCCGGCGGGGAAGCGCCCATAGTTCGGATCATAGAGCTCGGAGGAGGCTTCCGCGCGGGAAAAGCTCAGCCTCTGCAGGCGGGAGCGCTCGCCATAGTAAGCGGAGAGGGAGAGGGGAGGAAGCTCCCCCAGCGGGAGGCCGCCGGCCTGCTCCAGGGACAGCGTGTAGGCGTCCAGGGCGCTGCGATAGTCCGGATCCTCTCCGTAGGTGTCAATGGCATTTTGCAGCAGGGCAACGGCTGAGGCATAATCGCCGACAGCGGCCATGGCCTCGGCCTGCTGCAGCGTCTGCTCCTTGAGCTGCTGCATCTGCCCGTCCAGCGCATCGGTATATTCGGCCTCCTTCTCCTGCAGACGGTCCGATTTCGGGTAGGTGGCAAGGGCAACCTTGATCCTGGTCAGAGCCCCCGCATAATCCCCGTTGTCGGCAAGCTGGGAAGCCTCCGCAAGCGCGTCATCGATCTGCTCCTCATCATAGTCGGAGTAAACGCTGCCGCGGCTGTCGGCAGACTCTTCCGTGTCTGAGTCGGCTTCGTCCTCCTTTGCGCCGAGCCGGTCACGCAGGAGCGAGGCGGCAAAGATCCCGCCGCCGATCACAAGCACCGCGGCCAGAAGCAGAGCCAGAACGCGCGCAAAAGGAAAGCGCTTTTGCTCGCCGAAGCTGTCCACCGGGATGGCGGAGCTCTCCCTCGCAGGAGGGGCCTTTCGCACAGAGGAGGTGAGATTCGGGTCCCTGACGGGGGAAGCGCGGCGAACGGAAACGGTCTTGTCCCCGTCCTGCGCCGGCGCAGGGGCCTCGTTCACGGACAGAAGCGCACGCTTCATGGCAGCGGCGGAGGGGAAGCGATCCTCCGGCCGCGGCGCGCAGGCGCGGAGAATGATCTGGGCCAGCCGGGCCGAGGCATTGCAGGGGGGCGGCAGAGGCTCACCGCTGAGCCTTCTGCGCTGGGCGGCTTCCCGCTCGGCCGGACTGAGGATCTGCTTGTGCGTGTCCAGGAAGGGGAGGCGGTTGTTGTTCATCAGGCGGTAGAGCACGATGCCCAGAGAATAGAGATCCACTCTCGCATCATAGGACGAACCGCTCTCCACCTCGGGCGCCATGTAGTTGTAGGTGCCCTTCTGGGAGAGGCCGCCGGTCACGTTTTCCAGCTTCCGGGCGATGCCGAAATCCCCCAGCTTGAAATCCCCGAAGGGATTGAGGAAGATGTTTTCGGGCTTGATGTCCCGGTGGATCACGTTCCGCCTGGCGCAAAGCTCCAGCGCGGAGCAGATATCCACGCCCAGCTTGATCACGTCCTGCTCGTTCAGCGTGTGCTCCGCAGCGTATTTGACAAAGGGCGTGAGCAGCTCCATCCGGATATAGATGTCCCATCCGATCCCCTCTGCCCTTTCGATGACCTTGTAGTCCTCCACGCTGACGATGTTCTGGACACCCTTGAAGGATTCCATGAGGCGGATCTCGCCCACAAAGTCGTTGACGACCTCCTCCAGATAGCTTTTGGTATCCCGGGGAGAGAGCCCCTCCGAGCGGAGCGTGTCGATCTCTGCCTCGCTCTGGGGAATGGAGATCACTTTGATGGCGGAATAGCTCTCCATATGGGAGTCCCGCCGAACGGCCTTATAGACGATACCGTAGGACCCGCGCCCCAGCGGAGGCCCTTCTACCTGCCATTCCGGCCAGACTGAACTGATTTTTTCACCCATCATTGTGATCGTCTCCCTTCCCATCGTCCTCGCGGCGGAACAGCCGCCCGAGCATCGCGGACCAGGCCCGCTCCACCCGGCACAGCAGTATGGTCACATTGTCTCTTCCGCCCTGAGCCAGGGCGGTATCCAGCAGCACGGCGGCGGCCCGATCAAGAGGCTCCCCGGCCAGGATGCGTTGGATCTCTCCGGGGGAAACCATATCAGTGAGCCCGTCGGAACAGAGGAGAAACAGATCTCCAGCGCGGACCGGTCCCCGGGAATAGTAGGGCTCAAGCACGAGCTCCTCCGGCGGAATGCCCAGATTCTGGCTGAGGGGCGCCTTGGCGCCGAAGGGCGCCGGGCCAAGATGGTCCCGGGAGATCTGCTGGAGCCTTCCGTCGGAAAAGCGGAAGACCTTGCTGTCGCCCAGATTGCTGACCGTGACTGCCCGGGGATCGAAACAGAGCAGAGCGGCGGTGGTTCCCATTGAGCCAATGCCATGCTCCTGCGCATAGGAGCAGATCAGCCGATTGGCGCTTTCATAAAAGCGGGCCATATCCGCCACGGCATCCTTACCGATCCGGAGGGATGCGGCTTCCCGGGCCGCAAGGGCGGAAGCAACTTCTCCCAGCTCCTCGCCGCCCATCCCGTCAAAGACGCCGAAGAGCGGTGCGCTGCGGCAGGAGATCCGGCCGCTGCGGGAGCTGAATCCGCCGCCGGCGCTGTCTTTCAGAAAATGGCCGCAGCAAACATAGTTGTCCTGCTGGACGCTGCGGCATTTGCCGATGTGACTGAGCAGGAAATAGTGAATCATGAAAGCCATAAGCAGCTCCTGTTCCGAAGGGAGCTTCCGCTCAAAGGCGCCAAATGGACGAAACGCCGGACGCTCCCTCCTGAGTAGTATAGCACGGGATGCTATGATTGCCAAATACTTTCTGGACCCGGACCCTTCGGATTTGACAAAAAACGATCTTCTGTCAGCGGGTATGAATGATGGGCTCCCGCGCCTGTTCGAGCCCATGGTAGCACAGCGGGGAGGGGCCGCCGTAATTATCGTTTTACCGGAGCGGCCAAGCGGAGCATTCTGCTTGCACAGGAGCGGGAAAGGCGCTATATTGATATTGCCCTTCCAAAGGAGGATCGGAGGAGAACACAGGCAGAAGAAAGGAGCTGTTTCCATGAATGAGACCATGAATGCCCTGTTGACGCGGCGGAGCGTACGCAAATACACAGCACAGATGCCAAAGAAAGAGGAGCTGGAGCAGATCATTCAGGCCGGACTCTATGCCGCCAGCGGAAAGGGCGGCCAGAGCTCCATCATTCTCGCTGTAACCGACAAGGCGCTGCGGGACCGGCTGATGGAGATGAACCGAAAGATCGGCGGCTGGGAGGAGGGCTTCGACCCCTTCTACGGCGCTCCGGCCGTGCTCGTGGTGCTGGCCAGGAAGGGGACGCCCTACACCGTGGCAGACGGGAGCCTGTCTATGGGCAATATGATGCTGGCAGCCCATGCCCTGGGCCTGGGCAGCTGCTGGATCAACCGGGCCAGGGAGGCCTTTGACACCGAAGAGGGCAGGGAGATCCTCCGCGCCCTCGGCATCGAAGGCGAATACGAGGGCGTGGGCCACTGCATCGTGGGCTACCCGGAAGGGGAACTGCCCCAGCCCAAGGCAAGGAAAGAAGGCAGAGTCTTCTGGGCGGAATAAGTTTTGCGTTTACAGTTTTGAGTTTTGAGCAGCGGTTCCGAACTCAGCTGTATAAGGCAAGAGGCATATTCGTACGATCCTGTACGAATATGCCTCTTGCCTTATACGATTTTCTCAAAACTCAAAACTCAAAACAGCAGGGTCTTGGCGATGGCAAAGTACACCAGCAGGGACAGCGCGTCCACAATGGTGGTGATAAAGGGACTGGCCATGACCGCCGGGTCCAGGCCCAGCTTCTGTGCCCCCATGGGCAGGGTGCAGCCCACCACCTTGGCAATGAGCACGGTGAGGGCCATGGTGCAGCAGACCACTGCCGCGGTGAGGAGATTCACATCCGCCCCCATGATCAGCCTGTCCACCAGCATGATCTTGGCAAAGCACAAAAGCGCCAGGGCACAGCCGCAGAGGAAGGCGGTCTGAACCTCTTTCCATACGACCTGGGGAAGGTCCGCCAGCTCCAGCTCGCCCAGGGACAGGGCGCGGATGATGGAGACCGAGGCCTGGGAGCCGGAGTTGCCGCCGGTGTCCATCAGCATGGGGATGAAGGCTGTGAGCACTACCTGGGCGGCCAGGGCGTCCTCAAAACCGGTGATGATCATGCCCGTAAAGGTGGCCGAGACCATCAGCAGGGCCAGCCAGGGGATGCGGTGCCGGAACAGATCCCAGGCATTGGAGCGCAGATAGGTCTTATCCGAAGGAAGAATGGCGGCCATCTTCTCAATATCCTCCGTGGTCTCCTCCACCATAACGTCCATGGCGTCGTCAAAGGTGACGATACCGACCATGTGACCATCGGTGTCGATGACGGGCAGGGCCAGGAAATTATACCGGGAGAGCATCTGGGCCACTTCCTCCTGGTCGGTGAGGGTGCTGACGGAAATGACGTGCTCATCCATGATTTGAGAAACGGGGGTGTTCTCGTCCTCGCAGAGGATCATGTCCTTCACCGAAACCTGACCCAGGAGCTTCCGGCTTTCGGTGACATAGCAGGTGTAGATGGTCTCCTTGTCCACACCCGTGGAGCGGATGCGGCCGATCGCGTCGCGCACGGTCATGCTCGGGCGCAGAGACACATACTCTGTGGTCATGATGGAGCCGGCGGAGTTTTCCGGGTAGCGGAGCAGATCGTTGATCTCCTTGCGGGTCTCGGGGTTGGCCTGGGAAAGGATGCGCTTTACCACATTGGCGGGCATCTCCTCCACCAGGTCCACTGCGTCGTCCACATAGAGCTCCTCAATGATATCGTGCAGCTCCGCGTCGGAAAAGCCCCGGATCAGCAGCTCCTGCTGCTCCGGGTCCAGCTCGGCAAAGGTTTCCGCCGCCTGCTCCTTGGGCAGCAGACGGAAGAGCTTGGGGATACGGGCATCGCCGATCTCCTCCAGGATCCCGGCCACATCGGCGGGCTCCATGGTGATCAGCACGTCCTTGATCGTAGAATACTTTTTCCCTTCCAGCAGGGTTTCAACCGTGCCGGTCAGGGTCGCACTGCGTTCTGCCATCGGTCTTTCCTCCTTCTGATTGAATTTGTCTCAGGTTCGGAAGGCCGGTACAGCAGACCAAAGCTCCGCTATTCAATAAAGCGACGGAAGCGCCCGCAAGGGTATGGATTCCGCCGTTGTACTTCGGCCTGCGGATGTGCCGGTACTACTTCCACCGTCCATGGACGCTTCCTCCTTATCTTTTAGTAGAATAATGGCATAATCAGAATACTTGATTTTTCGCCTCTTTGTCAAGAAAAAACGAGCGGTTTCCCGCTCGTTTTCCCTTTAAAAATCTTTTGTTTTGGGGATTACTCCTCGGCCTCGAACATGTCCTTGCCTACGCCGCAGAGCTCGCAGGCGAAATCTTCGGGCAGATCTTCCCACTTTACGCCGGCCTCGTCCTCATCATAGACCCAGCCGCAGACGGTGCAAACATACTTCATGGTTTTTCCCTCCTGTTTGATTTGTTGTTGGGGGCTTCCTCACCGCTATGATACCTGAAGCGGCGGGCTTTGTCCAGTAGCATTTTCCTCAGCGCTTTTCGATTTCCGGCTCCAGCAGCATCTTGCAGTCCTCGCAGAGGATGATCCAATCCTCGTCCATATTGGAATCGGCCGAAACGGAGATCTCCTTGCCGCATCCGTCACAGTGGACGATCTTCCCGGACTTGCCGCAGGCCACCAGGGACAGAAGCGAGAGAAGCAGCAAAAGAACGGCAATGGCTCTCTTCATGCCAGCATCCGTCAGGGGTTCTGCTGATATGCCTTCCAGAGCTTTTCGGCCTTAAAGGCGTAAATCACAGCCAGAACACCGGCGATCAGAATCAGGTAACCGGAGGGAGTGCCGTTTTGCACAAGACCGACAACCACGTTCAGAACTCCGTAGGCCAGCAGGACAATGGCGCAGACACGGCTGTGGGAAAGCATGATGCCAAGGCCCAGGCCAACCATGATGGCCACATCGATCATAATGCTCCAGTTCCCGGACACAGCGCCCAGGATCACATTGATGCCGGCGCAGACAAAGGTGATGATGGCGGCACCGTTGAGCTCGCTGCGGATCTTTTTGTTCTCCGGCAGCTTCAGAAACTCCTTCTTCGTTGCCACCTTCGGAGCGGAGGCCGCAGGCTGGGCATAGGCCTGCGCATAGCCAGGATATGTGGGAGCGGCAGGCTGAACCGGAGAGGGCACACTGCCGGCTTCCTGGAAGGAATAGCCGCAGTTGCCGCAGAACTTTTCATTGTCGTTGCAGACGGCGCCGCAGGACGGACAGGTTTTCATG
>ODAJ014731182.1_pt1 | contig 10115 bp, 8 predicted proteins | sample 1539241 | NCBI WGS metagenome assembly ODAJ01 (sample SAMN02144231, study PRJEB22623) | gut metagenome | biome: sheep rumen | host: Ovis aries | place: New Zealand
AAAAAAAGTGGGGAAATGTGGTGCAAAGTGGGGATTTTTTCCTACCTTTGTAACCGAAATCATATAAATAGGTATATATGCGCTTTTTAGGAAACATAGAAGCCAAAACTGACGCAAAGGGAAGAGCCTTTCTACCAGCAGTTTTCCGCAAGGTGTTACAAGCATCTGGCGAGGATTGCCTGATGTTAAGAAAGGATGTCTTCCAAAAGTGCCTTGTGCTTTATCCTGAAAGCGTATGGAATGAACGGATTGACCTGTTGAAGACCCAGCTGAAGCCATGGAAGCAGTCTCATCAGCAGATGTTCCGGCAGTTTGTATCTGAAGCAGAAGTGGTGACACTCGATGGCAACGGACGATTCCTCATCTCAAAACGCCTGCAAAAAATTGCAGAGATCGATCAGGACATCCAGTTCATCGGCATGGATAACACCATTGAGATCTGGTCGCCTAAGAACCTGTTACAGACGCTCAAACCTGAAGAAGAGTTCGGAATAGAATTTGAAAACATCATGAACGCTGACGATGCCCTATGATGAACGTTACCGAGATATATCACGTTCCGGTACTCCTCCAGGAGAGCATCGACGGGCTGAACATCAAGCCTGACGGCATCTATGTAGACGTCACTTTCGGTGGAGGAGGTCACAGCAAGGAGATTCTGAACCGTTTGGGGAAAAACGGCCATCTCTACAGCTTCGACCAAGACGAGGACGCAGAGAAGAACATCCTTGATGATGACAGATTCACATTCGTGAGGAGCAATTTCAGATATCTCCGCAACTGGATGCGCTACTACCATGTTGCACATATCGACGGTCTGCTGGCGGATCTCGGTGTTTCCAGCCATCATTTCGACGATGAGACACGCGGATTCTCCTTCCGCTTCGATGCACCGTTGGATATGCGCATGAACAACAGGTCAGGAAAGACAGCGGCAGAAGTCTTGAACACATATAGTGAAGAGACGTTAGCCGACATCTTCTATATCTACGGAGAATTAAAAAACGCCCGCAAGATTGCGGCCGCCATTGTAAAAGCAAGGAGTAACAAAAATATTGAAACGACAAGCGATCTCATGCAGGCTACAGAAAAACTGTTCCAGCGTGAGCGCGAGAAAAAAGAAACAGCCAAACTGTTTCAAGCACTACGCATTGAAGTCAATCGTGAGATGGACGCCCTAAAAGAGATGCTAAACGGTGCGAAGGAAATACTGAGCGAAGGAGGGCGACTCTCCGTCATCACCTATCATTCCTTAGAAGACCGCATCGTCAAGAACGTCATGAGAGCCGGAAACCCCGAGGGCAGAATGGTGCAGGATTTTTTCGGGCGCACAGAGGCCCCTTTCCGGCTACTAAGTAAGGTGATTACACCAGGCGAAGAAGAGCAAGAGCGCAACCCACGTAGCAGAAGCGCTAAATTAAGAATCGCAGAAAAGGTATAAATATGGCTAAAAAAGAAGACATAGAACTTGAAATCCAGCAGCCGGAAACAGAAGTCCCCGCCACAGATGAAGAAAAGCTTGTGGAAGAGGAAGCTGCCGAAATGAAGGAACAGGCCAAGAAAACGATCCAACTGATTAAGGAAAAGGCAAAAGAAGAAGATCCCAAGCCTGGTTCCGCAATGACACTGAGGACGATTCTTGGCGGAGATTTCCTCACGGCTGAAATGGTTCGTCGCCAGATATGGCTATTTGTGCTCATGGTTGTTTTCTGTATTGTCTATGTAGCCATCCGCTATCAGTGCCAACAGGACATGATTGCCATTGACAAGCTGGAGAAGCAGTTGCTCGATGCCAAATATAAGGCACTTTCAAGTTCAAGCACTTTAACGGAAAAATGCCGTGAGAGTCATGTTCTGGATGCTTTAAAACAAAACAAGGACAGTCTGTTGCATATATCAGACCAACCACCATATATAATAACTGTACCCGAATAAGAAGACGGAATGAGTAAATTCAAGAGCGATAAAGTAATGCCCCGCTACTTTGCCATCGCAGTAGTCCTGACATTGATTGGTTTTGCCGTTGTTGGCAAAGCCATGTATATCATGACTGCCAAGAAGGAATATTGGACAAAAGTGGCTGACCGTCTGAAGCGCGACAGTGTCAGCGTTAAGCCTAGTCGTGGCAACATCCTTAGTTGTGACGGACAGCTGATGGCCAGTAGCATACCAGAATATAAAGTCTATATGGACTTCCAGGCTGGAAGAGACGACTCTATCCATGCTCAAAAACAGGATTCCATTTGGGAAGAGAAGATTGATAGTATCTGTGAGGGGTTGAGCCAGATATTCCCTTCAAAGACAGCGGATGAATTTAAGACCCATTTGATAGCAGGGAAAAAGCGGGTACTTAAGAACGGTAAGGAAGGCGCGCGCCACTACCCAATCTGGCCACGCCGCATCGACTATAACACTTTCTGCGAGGTACGTAAGCTCCCCATTTTCAAAGAACCGATATATAAGGGAGGCTTCCACTGGGAAGAATTCAATGCCCGTCGACGCCCATTTGGATCACTGGCTCAGCGTACCATTGGTGACATGTTCGGAGCAAAAGATAGCGCGAAATATGGTTTAGAGCTTTCTTTCGACTCGATTCTCAGGGGCAAAAACGGTCTCATGCACCGTCGTAAGATCCTAAGCAAATATCTGGACATACCCGTACTCTTACCTGAAGATGGTGCCGATATTGTTACTACGATCGACGTTGGCATGCAAGACTTGGCTGAGCGTGCCATGATTGAAGAACTGAAAGAAATCAACGGCGAGATGGGCGTAGCCATTCTGATGGAAGTGAAAACAGGTGACATCAAGGCTATTGTCAACATGACCCGTGGTGCCGATGGGGAATATCGTGAGACTGTCAACAATGCAATCAGCTACCGCTGCGAACCAGGATCGGTGTTCAAAACTGCTTCATTCTTAGTTGCACTCGATGACGGTGTAGTAGATACCAGCTTTGTTATTCACACTGGAAGTGGTGTTATGAACATGCATGGCCGTGACATGAAAGATCACAACTGGCGCCGTGGCGGTTATCAAGACATCAACGTAGCTCGCGCGCTTGAAGTCAGTTCGAATATTGGAGTCAGCTATGTCATCGACAAGTTCTATGGCAGCAACCCGAAGAAATATGTGGAAGGCCTCTACCGTGTCGGTATTCATGAGGATTTGAAGATTCCGTTGGTAGGCTATCACGCCCCGATGATCAGAATGCCAGACACAAAGACCACCGACCGTGCCAAATATTGGAGTAAGACAACACTCCCTTGGATGAGTATCGGCTATGAGACCCAGATTGCTCCAATCAACACTGTTACATTTTACAATGCCATCGCTAATAATGGCAAGATGATGCAGCCACGTTTCGTCAAACAGATTGTAAAGAATGGTGAGGTCCTCAGGGAGTTTGAACCTGTCGTACTGAAGGAACGCATCGCAAAACCGCAAGCAATCAAGACCATGCAGACGATTCTTGAGCACGTCGTTAGCCAGGGACTCGGCAGAAGAGCTGGTTCTAAATCATTTAAAGTAGCAGGCAAAACTGGTACTGCACAAGTTGCAGACCAGTATGGAGGCTATCACTCAGGAACCACTCGTTATTGGCTGTCATTTGCCGGTTATTTTCCTGCCGACGATCCGCGGTACACTTGTATCGTCTGCTTGAAGAAAACAGGATTGCCTGCTTCTGGCGGTGGTATGAGTGGACTCGTCTTCCACCACATCTCTGAAGGTGTGATGGCTCAGAATCTGAAACTCGATGTCGACGATGCCCGTGACACCTTGTCAATCATGGTGCCCGATGTAAAAGGCGGTGACCTCGTAGCAGCCAACTATGTACTTGACAATCTTGGTGTTAAGACAAACACGAACTGGAGCGGTTCTTATGCAGAAGGAAATCCTGTCTGGGGTAAGATTATAAAAACGAACAAGGACGTCACCCTTGCATCAGTCAGCACACAGAAGGGTATCATTCCAGATGTACTGGGGATGGGAGCTCGCGATGCGGTATATCTGCTGGAAAGCCGGGGCGTCAAGGTGAAACTTAGAGGCAGAGGTAAGGTTAAATCACAGAGCATCTATGCAGGTACTGCTATCAAACAAGGAATGGTTTGTGAACTGAATATGGAATAAACAAAACGACAAAGAATATGAAGCTAAATGAACTACTCAAAAATGTAGAGGTGCTCAATATCCTTGGAAATGAGGACATTGAAATATCTGGCGTAAACATCGACTCCCGGCGTATCGAGGCCGGTCATCTGTTCGTGGCTATTCCTGGCACACAGACCGATGGACATAAGTTCATCCCCAAAGCTATCGAACAAGGAGCTGTTGCTGTGCTTTGTGAATATTTCCCCAACAAGCGTGAGCCGGGAATCACCTACATCGCAGTAGAATCAACAGAAGACTGCGTGGGGGAGGTCGCCACACAATTCTATGGAGACCCCTCAAAGAAGCTGAAACTGGTTGGCGTTACTGGCACAAACGGAAAGACAACCATCGCCACCTTATTATATAATATGTTTCGTAAGTTCGGACATAAGTGCGGTCTGCTCTCAACGGTCTGCAACTATATTGAAGACGAAGTTATACCTGCTGACCACACAACCCCCGATCCCATTGAACTGAACCGACTACTGGCAAAGATGGTTGAAGCCGGCTGCGAATATGCGTTCATGGAATGCTCCAGTCACGCTATTGCCCAAAAACGTATTGGAGGACTGTGTTTCACAGGTGGCATCTTCACAAACCTGACCAGAGACCATCTTGACTATCATGGCACTTTCGAGAATTACCGCGACGCAAAAAAGGCGTTTTTCGACGGGCTTAGCAAAGAGGCTTTCGCTATCATTAATGCTGATGACAAAAATGGAATGGTTATGGTTCAGAACAGCAAGGCTGTAGTGAAGACCTACTCTACACGAACAATGGCCGACTTTAAAGCAAAGATCATCGAATGCCACTTTGAAGGAATGTACCTTGACATCAATGGTAAAGAGGTGGGCGTTCAGTTCATCGGGAAATTCAATGTGAGCAATCTGCTCGCTGTCTACGGTGCTGCAATCATGCTGGGTAAAAAGCCCGAGGAGATACTTGTGATTCTAAGTACCTTGAAAAGTGTCAGTGGGCGTCTGGAACCTATTCACTCTCCTGAAGGCTACACAGCAATCGTCGACTATGCTCACACCCCCGATGCCTTGGAGAACGTATTAAACGCTATCCACGAGGTACTTGACGGCAAGGGAAAGGTTATCACCGTGTGTGGAGCTGGCGGTAATCGGGACAAAGGCAAACGACCATTAATGGCCCAAGAGGCTGTTAAACAGAGTGATAAGGTCATTATTACTTCAGACAATCCACGCTTCGAAGAGCCGCAAGATATCATCAACGACATGTTGGAAGGTCTCGACAGCAAACAGATGAAGAAGGTTGTCAGCATCGTAGACCGTCGCGAGGCTATCCGTACAGCTTGCATGATGGCCGAAAAAGGTGACGTTATCCTTATTGCCGGCAAAGGCCATGAGGACTATCAGGAGATTCAGGGTGTAAAGCACCACTTTGATGACAAGGAAGTTGTCAAGGAAATATTTGGAAACTAAACAGACAAAGCCATGCTATACTATCTCTTCAGATTCCTCAATCAGTACAACATTCCTGGATCACACATGTGGTCCTACATCTCTTTCCGTGCATTGTTAACGCTGATTCTCGCATTATTGCTCTCTGCATGGTTTGGCGAGCGCTTCATCAAGTGGATGAAGAAGAAGAAAATCTTTGAAACGGAACGTGATCCGAAAATTGACCCGTTTGGAGTAGAGAAGAAAGGGGTACCGACAATGGGCGGTCTCATCATCATTGTGAGTATTCTGATTCCAGTCCTGCTTCTGGGACGAATCCGAAACACCTATCTTATTCTGATGATTATCACGACTGTCTGGTTAGGCTTCCTCGGATTCCTTGACGACTATATTAAAATATTCAGGCGCAACAAGGATGGCCTGAAGGGAAAATACAAGATTGTCGGACAAGTAAGTATCGGCTTTATCGTAGGACTGACACTCTGGCTAAGCCCTGATGTCGTTGTACGTGAAAACATCAATGTAAAGCAGAATCAGGAGATTGTGGTCAAACACAAGGCAGAGCCTGTCAAATCACTGCAAACGACCATCCCATTCATCAAGAATCACAATCTGAACTATTCAGATGTGATGTCTTTCTGCGGCAAGTACAAGGTGGCTGCTGGATGGATGCTATTCGTATTCATTACGATTTTTGTCGTAACAGGCATCTCTAACGGAGCAAACCTTAACGATGGTATGGACGGTATGTGTGCAGGTAATTCCGCTATCATCGGTGTGGCATTAGGCATTTTAGCCTATGTGTCATCGCACATTGGATATGCATCTTACTTCGACATTATGTATATTCCTCATTCTGAGGAGTTAGTCATCTTCCTTTGTGCTTTTGTCGGGGCTATGATAGGTTTCCTTTGGTATAATGCATTCCCAGCTCAGGTATTTATGGGCGACACAGGTTCTTTGACCATTGGTGGTATTATTGGAGTATGTGCAGTCATCATCCATAAGGAGTTGCTATTGCCCATCCTTTGCGGAATCTTCTTCATCGAGAGTCTCAGCGTCATTATCCAGACCATGTGGTTCAAGATACAAAAGCGGAAAGGCAAGCGTGTCCGTGTATTCAGGGCTGCTCCAATCCACGACACATTCCGCAAGCTTGATTCACAACTCGATGCTACAAGCACATATATCTTGAAAGGCTGGCCTCACCGACCGTTCCACGAGTCGAAAATCACCATCCGATTTTGGATCACAACCATCATTCTGGCTGCATTGACACTAATTACATTAAAGATTAGATAGAAAATATGAAGAGAATCGTTATATTAGGAGCAGGAGAGAGCGGAGCAGGAGCTGCCGTTCTGGCCAAAAAAGAAGGTTTCGACGTCTTTGTTTCCGACATGTCAAAGATCGGAGACAAATACAAGAAGCAACTCGATGACCATCAGATAGAATGGGAGGAAGGCCAACATACAGAGGAGAAGATCCTCAATGCCGACGAGATTATCAAAAGTCCAGGGATTCCAGACACAGCCCCGATGGTGAAAAAAGCCATTGACAAGGGTATTCATATCATCAGCGAAATTGAGTTCGCAGGGCGCTATACGGATTCTAAGATGATCTGTATTACCGGTTCGAACGGCAAAACCACAACCACCTCTTTGATATATCACATTTTTAAGGAGGCAGGTTACGATGCAGGACTGGCAGGAAACATCGGCAATTCCCTGGCACTCCAAGTAGCTGAAGATCCACATGAATACTACATCATCGAGCTCAGCTCTTTCCAACTCGACAACATGTATGACTTCCGTGCCAACATTGCCATCCTGTTGAACATCACGCCCGACCATCTGGACCGTTATGGCTTCGAGATGCAGAACTACGTAGACGCCAAAATGCGTATCATCCAGAACCAGACCCCAAAAGACGCATTCATCTATTGGGCTGATGATCCTGTCATCAAGCGGGAACTTGAGAAATACGACATCAAGGCCATTCAGTACCCGTTCTCCGAATTGAAAGAGAAAGGCGTTATCGGTTACATAGAGAAAGGGCAATACAAAATTGAGGAACCCGAGCCATTCAATATGGAACAGGAAAGCCTCAGTCTGACAGGTAAGCACAATATCTACAACTCTCTGGCCGCTGGAATCGCAGCCAATATCTCAGGTATCAAGAAAGATGATATCCGCAAGAGCCTTAGTGACTTCCCTGGCGTTGAACACCGTCTGGAAAAGGTATGCACAGTTCGTGGTGTCCAGTACATCAACGACTCTAAAGCTACGAATGTAGACGCATGCTGGTATGCACTTGAGTCAATGAAGACAAAAGTCATTCTGATTATCGGTGGTAAGGACAAGGGAAACGACTACGAACCCATCAAGCCGCTCATCAAGGAAAAATGCACTGGTCTGGTATACTTAGGAGCAGACAACCAAAAGTTGCACGACAATTTCGATAACATGGGAATTCCTTTCCGCGACACACACTCCATGAAAGAATGTATGGAAGCATGTTACGAGATGGCGCAGCCTGGTGAGACAGTGTTACTCAGTCCCTGCTGTGCTTCCTTCGACCTCTTTAAAAACATGGAGGATCGTGGTGAACAGTTCAAAGAATTAGCAAGAAATCTCTGATATGAACAAAAAGATAGGCAACATCTTCAAAGGTGACAAGGTCATTTGGATGGTATTCTTCTTCCTCTGTATGATCAGTATCGTCGAAGTCTTCTCAGCTTCGAGTAACCTGACATATAAGAGCCAGAACTACATCGGCCCCATTGCCTTCCACACCGTCACTATCGTGATTGGTGCCTTGGTTGCCGTGGTGACACTTAACATTCCTTGTCGCTATTTCAAATTGATGACGCCTTTCTTACTGATTATTTCAGGCATCACCCTCCTCTGGGTTCTTGTTGGTGGAGAGTCTATCAATGGTGCTAACCGTGTCATCTCACTGCCAGGAGGAATTACTTTCCAGCCTTCGGAGATTGCGAAAGGCACAATGGTACTGATTACAGCACAGATCCTCAGCGCCATGCAACGTGAAGATGGTGCCGACAAGAAGGCTTTCAAATATATTCTATGGATTGTAATACCTACAGCGGCGTTGGTTGGCATTGAAAATCTGTCAACGGCAGCTTTACTCCTTGTAGTCATTTTCCTAATGATGTTTATCGGACGCATACCGATGTCTCAGATGGGAAAACTTGTAGGTGCAGCAGGTTTGGCTATCGCATTATTCCTGACCTTGGTCCTGACTTTAGGAAGCATCGGTACAGATGACGAGAAGAACACACAGACCGTTGAGTCCGTTTCCAACAATACAACTGACACGAAGGTCATCAAGGGCGGCGGTGTCTTCCACCGTTTCGTCACCTGGCGAAACCGTATCGTAAAGCATCTCGACAAGAAAGATGTATCACCCCTCGAATACGACCTTGACAAAGACGCACAGGTGGCACACGCTAATATAGCCATTGTATCGAGCAATATCATTGGCAAGGGTCCAGGGCAATCTGTCGAGCGCGACTTCTTGTCGCAAGCCTTCTCCGACTTTATCTTTGCCATTGTCATTGAGGAACTTGGCATCTTTGGAGCAGCCTTCGTGGTGTTCCTCTATATTGTATTACTTTACAGGACGGCACGTATCGCCAGTCGTTGCGAGAACAACTTCCCTGCGTTCTTCGCCATGGGACTGGCATTGTTGTTGGTTGTCCAAGCATCATTCAACATGCTGGTTGCAGTGGGTATAGCTCCCGTTACTGGCCAGCCTTTACCACTTATCAGCAAAGGTGGAACCTCTACCATTATCAACTGCGCTTATATCGGTGCGATATTAAGTGTTAGCCGTTCTGCGAAAAAAAGAACGGGAAATTTGGCAGTAAAAGAAATATAATTTGTATTTTTGCACGCAATATATATAATAAGGTATGGATAAGAAGTTAAAAGTCATCATTAGCGGAGGTGGTACAGGAGGTCATATTTTCCCAGCCATTTCTATTGCAAACGCCCTGAGAGCACTACGACCTGATGCACAGATTCTGTTCGTTGGAGCCATCGACCGCATGGAAATGCAGCGCGTACCTGCTGCAGGTTATAAAATCAAAGGACTTCCCATCTGTGGTTTCGATCGTCAGCACAAATTAAAGAATATCAAAGTACTCTTTAAGATATGGAAGAGCCAACGTATGGCTAAGAAAATCATTAAGGACTTTAAGCCTGATGTCGTCGTGGGCGTTGGAGGATTTGCCAGTGGTCCCACACTCAATACAGCGGCATCAATGGGTATACCCTGCCTGATTCAAGAGCAGAATTCCTATGCTGGCGTTACCAACAAGTTACTCGCCAAGAAAGCGGAGAAGATTTGTGTGGCTTATGAAGGTATGGAACGCTTCTTCCCTGCAGAAAAGATTATCATGACAGGAAATCCCGTTCGCCAAGCCCTTCTCAATACCAAGATTTCACGAGAAGATGCTGTCAAGAGTTTCGGGCTGAACCCTGAAAAGAAGACGATTCTACTGCTGGGAGGTAG
>ODAJ011558644.1_pt1 | contig 10107 bp, 6 predicted proteins | sample 1539241 | NCBI WGS metagenome assembly ODAJ01 (sample SAMN02144231, study PRJEB22623) | gut metagenome | biome: sheep rumen | host: Ovis aries | place: New Zealand
TGGTGACACCCTGCTTGTGCTGGAAGCCATGAAGATGGCCAACAACATCGAGGCAGAGAAGGATGGTAAGGTTACTGCCATCTGTGTTACTGCTGGTCAGAGCGTCATGGAAGATGACGCACTCGTAGTCATCGAGTAAGCATCATTGGGGACAGGCCACGTCGTTTTTTGGCTCATATAATGTAATATAAGACGTGGTCTGCCTTTTTCCTTTTTAGTATGCAATCAAATAGTAGGTAAGTGCGATGAAGAAGGTCTTTTGTGTCATGTTTTTCATGTTTTATCTTGTGTTTAGTCATGGTATGGCGTATGCGCAAGATAAGGGGTTGTGTGGCTTGTCGAAAAGTCAAAGTGTTGTCAACGACGATTTGAATGGTGATGGAATCATTAACGAAATGGATTGTCTGTTGTCTTATGTGTTAGGACTTCTTGATGCAGGCATTGACAACATAGAGATGTCTAAAAATCCAAAGATGTTGACTATTATGAGTGACTTCTTTTCAGCGAACACAATGGTAGTTAACGGCTTAAGTGACTATACGACAAATCTGAAACCTTGTATCTCGCTTATTGATGATGATGTAAAAGACTATCAGATTCCATCTTCGTATGGCGAAGATACTTTCAGTTACTCTAATAGGAACTATGGTGGGTTCTTTTCTGTTCTATTGCCCATGACGTTATCATTAAAGGCTAAGTATAATAAGACTGTTCCTGTAGGATTGGCTTGTGAAGGGCATCGTGTTGGACTTACTTCTTTTTTGCAAACGAATGATGATTATACAATGCTTAACACTAACGGCAATGCTGTCAAGTGGTTGCATGAAAATATGGGATGGAATGTTCTTAATCACAGTATGACCGCACAGCTTCCACAAAGGGCATATTTCGTTGACGGAATAAATTCAGCCCTTGCAGGAAAAATTCTCTCACAAGGTTACTACGCAGGTTTTATGAGTTTCTCAAATACTATGGTTATTGACAGGCTGACAGGGAAGTGGTGGGAAGTTAATTCTACAAAAACCGAATGGGTTGAGAGAACTCCGACAAAGAAATATGCACAACCTTTCTACCGTGAGTATATCAATGAAGATGACCCTACTGCCGACCATAATGGTCCAATGTATTTCAATCGAGATTTTGATTTTGAGTACAGTTGGGGTGAATGGTTTAAACGTGCAGAGGAACTTGGACTGCCTTTTGAGAAAGTCATAGTTCACAATGGTAGTACTACATCACCATGGACGATTTTTCCAGCACGTAAATATGCCTATTTCTCTGTGAATACCCGTCTGATTTACAACAATCCTCCAATTCCTGCTGCGGTAAGTCGTACGACAACAGCCAATTCTGCATCGAACAATGTATGGAATGATACATGGGTCGCCAACAACAAAACTATTGTTGATAATTGTAAAGATGGTAACTGCTGGATAATATTTATGTCGCATATGAATGACCAAACATATAATTATAACTATTATGCTTCAGGAAAGACATACCCTTCACCAGAGCAGGGACAGCCTGAGCTTAGGGCAAAAGATGTCAGTTATCCGAAAGAATGGATGGTCCCGCTTAAGAATGAGGAAATACTTGATATTATCGGTGAAAACGTGCATGACTATATCAATCACCCTCCGTCAAGACTTGGTATATCTACATGGGATGAGTGGCATCCTGCTGGTGGCACTCAACTTGCAGCCTTTTATTATATCCTTGACTATGCCATGAGTTTGGGCATAGATGTTGTGACACCAATGGAAGGGTGGAAAACGCATGGGAATATATTAAATCTTGGTGTAGATAGGAATGGACAGACTTATGTAAATGACAATGTTGCTAACCAAACACCTTACACAGATGAGGAAAAATCCTATCTAACTATCGGAGCGGACATGAGCATCAGGTATTCCTTCAATCCTGCTGACTATACTGATTTAAGTAGTTCTGACATTACCATTAGTCCTATTGCAGAGGTTGTCTACAATGGTTCGCCCCAGACGCCGGAAGTCATTGTTAGAGATGGTGAAATTCCATTGTTTAACGGCATCCATTATACGGTATCTTACAGCAACAATATCAATGCTGGAACGGCTACTGTGACCGTAACAGGTAAAGGTCACTATACAGGTACAAAGACGACCAACTTCACCATTAAGAAGAATTCGGTTGATATCACTGTAAATTCCTATGGTAAAGGAACATATTGCTGCAATGAAGACTTAGACTTTTCTGGAATGGGTGATGACCTGAAAGCTTATGTCGCCACCGGGTTTAATCCTAATACTGGTACAATATGGATGACCCGAGTCTATGATGTCCCTAAGGGCACGGGTATTTTCTTAATGGGCAAAGAAGGAAGCTATAGTGTACCGACGACCCGATCTACCTCGTACTATCGTAACATGTTAGTTGGAACTCTTGATGAGACTTATATTCCGAGTTCAACGGATGCATTTACGAACTTCTACCTTACCGTTGAGAACGATGAACTGAAGTTCTGCAGGATTGCCGGTGCAGGAAGGACAATGAGTGCCAACCGTGCTTATCTTCAGATTCCTAATAATATTTCGAACAGGCCTGAAACATCTTCTGTAAGTTCTGAGGAAATTACTATTAGTGAATTTGGTAAGAGTACATATTGTAGTGAGAACGGTTTGGATTTCAGTGGTGTAAGTGGTCTTAAAGCCTATACTGCAACTGGTTATACACACGAGACAGGGACTATCTGGATGACGCGAGTTAGTGACGTGCCGTCGGGGACTGGCATGTTCTTGCTTGGTGCCCCAGGAGTCTACGATATACCTACGACGACGTATGATGCTCAACATAAGAAAAATTCTTATTATGAGAACATGTTGACGGGTGTTTTGGAAAGTATTTGGGTGCCGAGTTCAACGGAAGATGCTACCAATTATTATCTTACAGAGGAGAATGGTGTGCTTAAGTTCTGCAGAATTGCAGGTGAAGGTCGTACAATGAGTGCAAACCGTTCATATCTTCAGATTCCTTCATCCGTTCTGCAAGCGGATTCTAGACAATTAACGTTGCATTCTTCTGCAGCTTCTGCTGACAACAATGATATTTCTTGTAACGATGTCATCGGTGTACAATTGTCTGGCTATGATGATACGACAGGTATTACTGAAATAGAAGATGGTTGCTCGTCAGGAGAGGAGAGTGATTACTACAATCTTAACGGTCAGAAAGTTTCGAATCCAGGAAAGGGTATTTACATTAAAAATAAGAAAAAAATAGTAAGTCGTTAAACCAATAAAGTATGAATGAGTTATGAAAAAAAATATGTAGTTCCCTGTGTGAAAGTGAATCAGATGCGAACAGTAAGTGCCTTACTTGGCAGTTCACCAGATCCATATCAAGATCCTAAGGGGGAGCAAACTGGTGGAGAAAGTTCGGGTGAGGATTATTAAAAATTCGCATAGAACACAATAGCGTGATGTATTTTATCTAGGGTATATAATAGTATGATATGAGAAAATATGTAACATTGAATTTTGATACAATGGTATTTTTTATTTGGCTTTTGTTTCCATGTGTGCTTTATAGTCAAATAATCCATGAGCATTTATATACAGATGCCTTAAATTATGATTCGGTTAATTCCTATAGGGAAAGACAGTTAAGGCAGGAGTATTGGGAAAAGGTTAACAGTGAGCTGTATGTAGGAAAATGGTATGGTGTTCAATGGACAGAAGTAGATAATCCAGATAATGTGACTGCTATTAATTCTACAGGTGATGATAATCTTCATACAACTCTTCCCATTCAAAACAAGATGCGCAGATGTGTGACTAAGGACAATGTTGTGCAGTATTATCTTGATGCCAATAACTCTGAGTTAAAGGCAGACGGAACAGCTGCTAATCTTGATGGCACTGATGGCAATGTGATGGTGGAGATACCTGAGTTCTTCTATAAGATTGAAGAAGAAATAGTAAGCAACGTCAGAACTATTAGGATGAAGATTTCTGAGGATGCTCTTCCTGATTTCATTTTCTCTCCAAAGAGATATACCTCTGCGTATGAAGCTACCATTAACAGGACTACAGGATTCCTTTCATCTGTTTGTACTACTCTGTTTACAAGAAATGCATCAGAGAACATTATGACCAATTCTGATAGTTATATTCAAGGAACTTCCTTTAATAGAGGTGCGAATAAAACTGCTCGTAGAAACGGACATACAGCAAATGCGGCAACTTACAGAGGTGGTACTAATGATGCTACTCTTGACCAATATGAAAAACCATCTGATGCAGATTTCGCAAGAAACCAGTTAGGACTACCTGTTGCGAACATTAATCATATAGATATTAATGCAGCATGTGACGAGCATCAGTTTGGCTATCTCTATGATACACAAAGAATACTTTATATGCTCATCCAGGTAGAATTTAAGACGCGAAATATTCAGAAGTCAATTGCGAGCGGTGGCCTTGGTATGGGAGCAACTGTTTATCCAGATTATCAATCTTACGAGAAATTCTTCTCACCACAAGGCGGTATATCGTGTATTCCTTGTGGTGTGACTAATGTATTGGGTAATAACAGTGGTGAAGTGTATTACTTAATGGAGAATGTTCCAATTAGCCATACTGGTTCTGGGGATGAGATGGTAATGACTTTTGGCAATGTTTGGATGCCTTGTATGAGTTATAGAGGTATAGAACATTATTATGGACACATATATAAGGTTGCAGACCAAGTGGTGTGTGTTACAGGTCCTACAACTGGGTATGTTGATGGGCATGACGGTGATGTTTATTGGTCAAAGCATGATGTTAGCTGGTGGTATGAAAAGAATCCATATCTTGCTAAGATTAACATTAAGAGTGACAAGAATTTCCTCGGAACATGGAACTTTGCCTGTCATATCATGATAGTCAGCTCACTACTTATGGGAAAAGATGGACACATTCTTCATATAGGAACCAAAGGTAAAGAAGGTACTGCAAGACAGGAGAATTATTGTGATTGCTGTGAAATAGATGCAAGGGCTAATTCTAACAAATATATTACTTTTAATGGACGTATTGTCAGCTGGTATCTTGTCGGAAATCATTTCATAGTGTCACATAACACAATTGATGGTGGTGATAAGAGACCAAGTGACGGTACAAGACTTGATCATTTTGCCACCAATAGCATTGTGAACAATATCATAGAGAAACCGACTTCAACTGGGAATTTCAATGAAATGGCAGCTGATTACTACAATCTTAATGGTCAGAAAGTAACGAAGCCCAGAACCAGAAAGGGCGTTTATATTAAGAATAAGAGAAAAATAGTAAGTCGTTAAACCAAAAGGGAGCAAACTGGTGGAGAAAGTTCGGGTGAGGATTATTGAACGGTGTTTAATTATATTCACGTTCATCATAGGATTTACATTTTATGAATGTGATGGGTCTTTTCTGAGTGCAACCCCCAATCTAAATGGTGGTGTTACTGTTGAGAGCATGAACTCAACACGCTACAAGAAATTGCCCAAGAGCGGTATATATGTATATGGAACAAATGGGGGAACCTTCGTCCCAGGATTCTACAGGAAAGCTAAAAATGGTAGTTTCTACCCCGCTACTGATTATCCCTATTATAGCCATACTAAGTATTATCATCGTGCCACATTCTTTCCATATAAAAAAGGTGTTTACTATTCCTTAATAAAGGGACAAAACACCCAGACAAAGGATGTACATGTGGCTTATGACCATGTTACGGAAGATGGAGGAAGGCTTCCAAACCTTTACCCAATTGCAGCCTATCAATCATACGACAGTGAAAATAAGATTGAGCGTATTAATTTTGCCAATGCTTCCAAAGAACAAATGAAGACTTATGGGAAATTCTATGGTTCTATATTAAGAGTCGAAGATGTGGACAAAATAGTCGCAGCCCCTCCATACACCATTTTCTGTCGTGTGTATAGAATTGATGATGAAAAAAAACAGATAGTTTTTGTTGAGGACAGATTCGCTGCTACTGACCGAGTGCCTGCCAGCGCAGGAATTGCCGGATGCAGTGAATTGAACTTCTCGGGCTATAAATTTAAAGGTTATATTTTACTTGGAATTAATCATCATGTGTCAGAAAGTTCAAAAGGAAGGATTACATTTCCTTTTATGGGCATGATGAACCATTTCAGTGATACTCAGAAGTCAATATTCGTAAAGTGGAAGAAGGGGGTGAAGGTTACTTATGACTCAGACATCCCTTCAGTCATTAAGGATAACATAAAACTCGTAACGGAGAATACCTTTGCGCCAAACATGATGTCTTCTGCTGAAGATGGAGGATACTCGAACTGGGCAAGGAAATATGTTATTCCTATACCCGCCATGGAAAAGGTAAACGGATGGTGGTATAATGGAGGCAATGAATGTAATGCGCCGTATATGCATGTTAATCCTAAGTCGTTCATCACAGCATCCAAAAACAGACACAGTAGGGTGTATGTAACACAAGGACAGCATAATCCCAAGGTTCTCAATAACCTCTACGGAACTGTTTGTAGCAGTACTGTAGGTCTTATCTTGGGTTTGCCTGTTGGTATAGAAACGATGGAATATGTGTCGAGATTTCCCAAGGATTTCGAATATAGGAGGTATAACTCTTTTGAAGACCTTCATGCAGGAGATATCTATGGACAATTGACGATGAAAAAATGGAATTATGGTCATGTGGTTTATATTGCTGAAAAGGTCTCTATTAATGGTGAGGTGTTCTGCCTTAATACTTTTGAAGGATACGCTCCTTGGATAGGGTGGAACTCATATATTAACCACACTGGACATTTAGACTATGAAGTGGTCAATCCTGCACATAATAATCTTAATATTCTCTCTTTCCGGTCATCAAAGTGGTTTGGCAGTAACCCATATAGGATTGTAGCCAGACCAACGGATAAGGTTTACAAGTCCATACGGAATGTCTATGATCTCTATGATACGCAAGATTATCCAGTGACAGAAATCATGTGTGATAGAGGTACTGACGCTGTTTATTGTATAGGTGAATATCTTGGACTTACAGTTACTGATGGAACGACTGCTGTTGACGTTTATAAGGACGGTAATTATTATTCAACGATTGATTTGAAGAATTACCCATGGCAAACATTTGATGATGGTAAGGTCTACGATATATACAAGGCGATTTCAGAACCAGGTTATTATGAATTATACGTTTCTGGAACTAAAAAAGAATCTTTCTTTGTCCCTAAGAACCGTGAAATAAATATTGTGGAAAAAGGAAATGACTTTATTATCCGTTTTGATCCCGATGAAGATAAGGATGTCGTAGAGGCCATAACAGTCTACTATTGTAACCCAACAAGCGATGGCACATTTAGACGACCTGTACACTATGTCAATAATATAGATTCGCATCAGTTGGTTGACGGGAAATGCCAGTACAAGCTTCCGAATCTAACAACTTGGGTTGATAGTATTCCACGTTATGCCTATCATGCTATCGTGACAAGAAAGACTCCTTACGGAACTTATTGGACACGTATAGACGGTTCTCGTTCAAAAATCCCAGGTGACATTCCTGGAAAACCTTACTATCGTCAATTGGCAGGTAGAGACCAGGACAGATAAACAATAAATAATATGGCGAAGAAAAAATATACTGAAGATGTACTACAGAAGAAAACTGTAGCAGAGTTGAAGGAAATTATCAAGGAAAAAGGACTGAAGCCAACTTCCAAGATGAGAAAGGCAGATTTGATTGCGCTTATCCTGGTGGAAAATGAAGGTTCTGTACTGGATGATGCTACAAAGAAGATTGCTGAACGGATTCAGAAAGAACTGGACGAAGCTAAAAAGAAACTGAAGGTTCCTGTAGATGTCTATCCTGCAATCACCAAGAATCCGCCAAGACTGCTGGAGGATGATATGCTCATCAATTCAAAGTTGATACGACCAGGATTAATAGAAGCTGTATTTCCCTTAGCTGAGGGCTTGTATATGCTGAGCTACTTCATCATGCAGAAGGATTGCATTATTGTCTGTTGCTGCCTGGGGGATTTGCTTGACTTCGTGAAGAATGGTGTTGAACAGCAGGAAGGTGTGGCAGTATTGAAGAAACATTTCAGGAAAAAGTATCCCTATTTAGCTTCATTATATGATGTAAAGCCAGATGCTTCGGGGAAATGGCCGGCAATGCCTTATTTGATGACGATTGCTTGGGAGAGTGAAGAACCGAGATGGTATCTCACGGAAAAAATATATGATGGTGATTTCCCTAGCATGGTATATTATGGCGTTGTTAATGACCAGAAAGCATTAGAGGTACTTTTCCATTTCCGCGAGACTCTTGATAAGATATGGAAAGAATTGGAAAATAGCGATGCCAAGGCACCTAAGGCAAGGATGAAGGAATTCTTTGGTATTGAGAAGCTTAAAATAGGATAAGATTGAATAACAAATCACGATTATTCGGATTTAACTGATATGTATAAAAATTATTTCAAAAGAGTCCTGGATTTGCTGATATCATCATAGGCATTGTTGCTGATAGGATGGTTTTTGATAATCGTTGCGATATGGCTGCACTATGCCAATAAAGGAGCTGGGGCGTTTTTCCTTCAGGAAAGACCAGGTAAGAATGCGAAGATATTCAAGGTCATCAAGTTCAAGACCATGACGGATGAACGGGATGCGGAAGGGAAACTGCTACCTGATGCTGAGCGCCTGACAAAAGTCGGTAAATTTGTAAGATTTACATCGATTGATGAACTGCCACAGTTAATCAATGTATTCAAGGGTGATATGGCACTTATTGGCCCACGTCCTCTCTTGGTGAAGTATCTACCTTTGTATTCTACTGAGCAGATGCGCCGGCATGAAGTACGTCCAGGTATTAGCGGTTGGGCACAGTGTCATGGCCGTAATGCCATCTCATGGACTGAGAAGTTCAAACTGGATGTGTGGTATGTCGATCATTGTACGCTGTGGACAGACCTTCAAGTGATTTGGATTACCATCATGAAGGTACTGAAACGGGCAGACATTTCAGAAGAGGGACAGGCCACGATGGAACCATTTACTGGAAACAACTAATTTTTCTCGTACTATGAGAAACAAGGCGGATATGGCAACTGTAGTGGTTCGGTTGTGTAACATCGCACTACTTGGTAATAGCAAGTTAGAACTGCCTAAACTGTCAGCAAAGAAGTGGGACAGACTGTTAAGTTTTGCTTCCGAACAGGGCGTACTTCCTATAGTTGCTCCCCTTTTGACAGAAGTGACATTTGGAGATGAGATGTCGCGTCTGATGCTGGTAGAATGGGTTGTTTCGGCAGAACAGAATGCAGTACAGTATCAGGAGCGCTTGAAGACAATGCAATTCATGGCGAAGATGTTTGCCAAGGAGGGCATGGATATCATGTTCATGAAGGGTGCATCGCTGGCACAGTTCTACCCTAATCCAGAATGGCGTATGTTCAGTGATATTGACTATTATCTTTATGGTCAGTCGGAAAATGGCATAAAGGTGATGGCACGAAATGGCATAGAAAATGAAGGCTATTATCATCACCACACGCTAGCATCGCTGCACGAAATACTGTTGGAGAACCACTATGACTTCGTAGAGCGGGTGAACCATCAGTGCGATATCATTTTAGACGATGCGTTGAAAAAATTAGCGGAGAAAGAAGGTCGTACTATGAAAGCATCTTTTCTGGGTGACGAAATCACCAATGCGTATGTAATGACACCGACGATGAATGCCATTTTCCTGATGCGCCACATGTCGGCACACTTCGTAAGTGAGACAATACCTGTGAGAATGCTGTATGACTGGGCGCTGTTTCTGAAACATCATGCCAAGGATGTTGATTGGACGCTGGTTGATGACTTGTATGACAAATCTGGGATGACGGAGTTCGTAGGACTCATACAGTATCTGCTCAAAACGAAACTTGGTGTCGAGTACGCGGAATGTCCAGTGTTTCCATTCGATGAAGAAAAAGCTGATAAGCTTTGGCAAAGTATTATCTATCCGCCTGAGCAGGATCCGTACAAGAAGTTCAGTCTCAAATACTACTTGTATGAGACCAGAACGTTTTGGAAGAACCGTTGG
>ODAJ012162675.1_pt1 | contig 10105 bp, 5 predicted proteins | sample 1539241 | NCBI WGS metagenome assembly ODAJ01 (sample SAMN02144231, study PRJEB22623) | gut metagenome | biome: sheep rumen | host: Ovis aries | place: New Zealand
TCCATCCCCGCCTGGACCAGCGCCTCGGTGTGCGTGTCGATGGAAGAGGTCGCCTCGTCGAGGATCATGACCGGCGGATCGGCCACCGCGGCGCGTGCAATGGCGATCAGCTGCCGCTGCCCCTGAGAAAGGCTGGCGCCGTTGCCCGTCAAAACCGTATCATAGCCTTGCGGCAGGCGCGTGATAAAGTCATGGGCGTTGGCAAGTCGGGCTGCGCGGATGCAGTCCTCGTCGCTGGCGTCCAGACGCCCGTAGCGGATGTTCTCCATGACGGTGCCGGTAAAGAGATTGGTCTCCTGCAGCACCATGCCAAGACTGCGGCGCAGATCGCTCTTGCCGATCTTGCGGATATTGATGCCGTCATAGCGGATCTTTCCGTCTTCAATATCGTAAAAGCGGTTGATGAGATTGGTGATCGTCGTCTTCCCGGCGCCGGTGGCGCCGACGAAGGCGATCTTCTGCCCGGGCTCGGCATAAAGCGTCACATCGTGCAGCACGGTCTTTTCCGGCACATAGCCGAAGGTCACATGCTCCATCTCGATATGGCCGCGCAGCGCTTCATAGGTGACGGAGCCGTCTGCCGTGTGCGGGTGCTTCCAGGCCCACTGGCCGCTCCTCTCCGTGCTTTCGGCAATCGTTCCGTCTGCGCCGATGCGGGCGTTGACAAGGCTCACATAGCCCTCGTCCTCCTCCGGCTGCTCGTCCATCAGATCAAAGATGCGTTCGGCGCCGGCCAGAGCCATGACAATGGCGTTGATCTGGTTGGAGATCTGGGAGATCGGCATGTTGAAGCTGCGGGAGAGGAGCATGAAGGCCATCAGCCGGCCAAGGGTCAGAACCTGGTTGCCGAGGAAGATGTTGATCGCTCCGCCCACAATGGCGAGGATCGCATACTGGATGTAACCGAGGTTCGCGTTAATCGGGAAGAGGATCGAAGAATATTTGCCCGCGGCATAGGCGACGTCCCGAAGCGTATCGTTGAGCCCGTCGAATTCCTTTTTGCAGGCCTCTTCGTGGTTAAAGATCTTGACGACCTTCTGCCCGCTGACCATCTCCTCGATATAGCCGTTCACCGCGCCGAGGCTGCGCTGCTGAGCCACAAAGAAGCCCCTGGATTTGCCGGCGAGGATCTTGGTGGTCACAACCACGGCAACGGAGCTGACAAGCAGAACAACGGTGAGCATCCAGGAGGTGGTCAGAAGACTGACGAACACCACGGCCAGGGTGATGACCGACGAGGCGCACTGAGGGAGCGCCTGCCCGATAAGCTGGCGGAGCGTATCCACGTCGTTGGTGTAGTGGGACATGATATCGCCTGCGGTATTGCTGTCGAAATAGCGGATCGGGAGACGCTGCATTTTCGTAAACAGCTCGTCCCGGATTTTTTTCTGCGCACCCTGACCGACGCCGGCCATGACGTAATTCTGCAGGAAGGCGCTGAGGATTCCCGCGGCAAAGATGCCTCCGATCAGAAAGAGATACCGCGCCAGTCCCGCATAGTCCTTCTCCGCTCCGCCGACCATCGGCAGGATATAATCGTCCACCAGCCGACCGAGACTGCGGTTGCCGACCGTCTGGGCGATGGAGCCGATGAGGATGCATCCCAGTACGAAGCAGAGCGCCGGCAGATAGCTTTTCAGGTATTTCGTCAGCCGAAGCAGGGTTCCCTTCGGGTCACGGGCTTTTTTCCCGTCCCCTCTCATACGGATCGGCGCCATCAGGCATCCCTCTCTTTCTCCTGGGCCCGGTAGATGTCCCGGTAGATCGGGGACGTCTCCAGCAGCTCCTCATGCGTGCCGACGCTTTTGAGCTCACCGTTTTCCATGACCAGGATCATGTCGGCGTCCATGATGGAGGAAACGCGCTGCGCGATGATAAGCTTGGTTGTGTCGGGGATCTCCTCGCGGAATGCCTTGCGGATGAGCGCGTCGGTTCTGGTGTCCACGGCGGAGGTCGAATCGTCGAGAATCAGGATCTTCGGTTTCTTCAGCAGGGCGCGCGCAATGCACAGGCGCTGCTTCTGACCGCCTGAGACGTTGGTGCCGCCCTGCTCGATCTTGCGGTCGTAGCCCTCGGCATGGGCTATGATGAACTCATCCGCCTGAGCAAGCCGACAGGCCTTCCGCAGCTCCTCGTCCGTGGCGTCGGGGTCGCCCCAGCGCAGGTTGTCGCTGACCGTGCCGGAGAAGAGCAGGTTCTTCTGCAGCACCATGGACACACTGTCGCGGAGCACGGCCAGATCGTAGTCGCGCACGTCGATCCCGCCGACCTTCAAGCTTCCCTCCGTCACGTCGTAGAGCCGGGGAATCAGCTGTACCATCGTGGATTTGGAGGAACCGGTGGCGCCGAGAATACCGACGGTGGCGCCGGAGGGGATGTGCAGCGTGACGTTTTTCAGCGCATCCTGCTGAGCCTCCGCACTATAGCGGAAGGAGACGTTTTCAAAGTCGATGCTCCCGTCGGGCACTTCCGTCACAGCATGTTCCGGCGAAACGAGATCCGGCTCTTCTGCCAGGATCTCAGAGCAGCGCCGCATGGGGGCGCGTGTCATGGTAAGCGTCACAATAACCATGGAGACCATCATCAGGCTCGTCAGGATCTGGGTCGTATAGGTAAACATCGAGCTGAGCTGTCCCGTGGTCAGACCCAGTTCCGGGTTGTTGCCGGAGGCGACGACCATGTGCGCGCCGACCCAGGACAAAACGATCATGCAGACATACACGCAAAAACGCATCGTCGGATCGTTCACCGCGAGGATGCGCTCGGCCTTGACGAAGTCCTTATAGACCGTGCCGGAAATGTCGGAGAACTTCCTGACCTCGTAGTCCTCGCGCACGAAGCTCTTGACCACGCGCACGCCGTGCACGTTCTCCTGCACCACGGTATTGAGCCGGTCATAGGTCTTGAAAACCCGGTCAAAGATCTTGAACACCACGGGCATCAGCCCCAGCAGCACCGCTGCCAGAATGGGGATCGTCACCAGATATACCAGGCTCAGCTTCGGGCTGATGGAGAGCGCCGAGAGCAGCGCCAGCGTCAGCATGACCGGGCAGCGGATCGCCATGCGGATCATCATTTGAAAAGCATTCTGGAGACTGGACACGTCGGCGGTCAGACGGGTGACGATGGACGCGGCAGAAAACTTATCGATGTTGGAAAAGCTGAAATCCTGGACGTGGTAGTACATATCGTGGCGCAGGTTTCTGGCAAAGCCGGTCCCGGCCTTGGTAGAGTAGGTCGCCGAGAGAGCGCCGAAAGCCAGAGAGGCTGCGGCGCAGCCGCAGAGCAGCAGCGAGCGGGTGACGACAACCTCCATGTTCTGCAAGGCGATTCCGTAGTCGTACAGATTCGCCATGATCAGCGGGATCAGCACCTGCATGGCCACCTCGCCGATCATGAAAAGCGGAGCAAGCAGCGCCGCCGTTTTGTATTCCCGGATGCACCGGGACAGTCGCTTGACCATTTTGATCTCCTTATTTCCCGAGCCGCAGCATGACCTTGAGGATATTCACGGCACAGCGCTGCACGTCGCCCCGGCAGATGGTCTGCCGGTAGTGATCCTCCACGCGGTAGACAATGGTTTTCCCCTCGTCTTCCAGATAAGCGATTTTCGTATCCACCGGGCTCTTCATGGGCCGGTACTTCTCCCGAAGCCGGAAGGCTTCGAAGATGGGACTGGCCTCGTAATAGATCTTCTCGCCGTTGACCAGAATGAGTCCGTCCTCCGCGCGCGCCGTATAGCCCTCGCCAAGGGGTACGCGGATGCGTCCCGCGCCGGTTTCCGACGGCACATAGTCGTGCCAGAGCATGAGATAAACCTCGGCAAAGGGGATGCCGATGCGGTATTTTTTCACCTGGCCGTTGGGCTCGAATTCCGGCTCGACCTTCTTCATGTGGGTCAGGATCTCTATGCTCTTTTCAAAGCCGCCCGGCGTGATCAGATCGTTGCCGGCGTGCATGGATTTGGAGGGCGTACTGCTGCCGCCGTTCCAGTCGGTCATGATCAGGCCTTCAAAGCCCCACTCGCCTCGGGCGAGGTTCGTGCACAGATCATAATCGTCTGCGGTGGGAACGCCGTTGACCAGATTGTAGGAGGTCATGAAGGACATGGCGCGGCCCTTGACAACGGAGCGGCGGAACGGCTCGAGGTAGATCTCCCGGATGGCGCGCTCGGAAGCGACCGAATTGTTGGCATGGCGGTTGGTCTCCTGGTTGTTCAGCGCATAATGCTTGACGCAGGCCGCCGCCGTGTCATCCTTCTGGATGCCGAGCGTGACGGCCGCCGCCATTTCCCCGGCCAGCAGCGGATCTTCGGAAAAATACTCGAAGTTTCTGCCGCAGAGCGGGTTGCGGTGGATGTTGACGCCTGGGCCGAGCAGGATCTCGATGTTCATGGCGCGCAGGTCGGCGTTCATGCCTTCCCCGACCTCGCGCACCAGCTCCCGGTCAAAGCTCTGCGCCAGATGGGTGCCGATGGGCCAGGCGATGCAATAGTGATACACCGTCTGCTTTTCGCCGGTATCGACATTGGTTGCCTCAAAATGCTGGGCAATGCGCACGCCGCCGGGGCCGTCCGCCAGCACAATGGACGGAATGCCGTATTTTTCCGTGAGCGTGTGCGTCGTTTCGCCCGCTGCGCCGGGGACAGACTCGGAATTGGCCCCGATGATCGGGTTGCTGTCATCCTCCACACCCCAGCCGGAGCCGCAGACGAAGGTCGAAAGCTCCTCCTCGCTGAGCTGGGCGATGAATTCCTCCGCCGAAACCTCTCCGGCGCGCAGCTCCTCATAGCTTGCGCTCCTGCCGTCCGTATACACGACGTCCTCATAGGGAAGCGCGGACCGATAGGAACGGTCGGCGGTGTAGGTCGTTACCCGCCCGTCTGCGAAGCGCGAGCGCCGATCTTCACAGAGGATTTCCGCATCCGGCGTCAGGATCGGAAGCGAGGCGGCCTCGTCGGCATGATCCTCGCCGCGCAGGCCCTCCATCACCCGCAGCTCCTGCCTGAGCGGCATCACATGGTCGACGAGAACCGTCTTCACGGTTTCGCCGATGGAAATTGCGGCTACGGCCGTAAGCGCGTCGGAGGAATTGCCTATGCGCACGATATAACAGCCGCGGGAAAGAAGATACGCGCCTTCCTTTTCGCTGTAGGAGGCAAGCTCACGCAGCGGCACTTCCAGCGCAAGCGTTTCTCCCTCGTTTGGCGCGAGCAGCCGCGTCTTTTCAAAGCCGCGCAGCTCCATGGCGGGCATATCCAGCTCGGTGGACGGCGCTGTCACATAGAGCTGTACCACTTCCCGGCCGGGACGAGAGCCGCTGTTTATGACCTGTACCTCGACGCGGAGCAGATTATTGTTCATCTCTGCGCCCAGGCACTTGATTTCAAATTGTGTGTAGGACAGGCCGTAGCCGAAGGCAAAACCGGGCTGCTTGGCGAAAGTCGGAAAATACCGGTAGCCCACGTAGACCCCCTCGTTATAGAGGGAGGTATCTCTGTCTGTCAGATAAGTCGAAGCGCTGGGGTAATCCTCGTAGCGCTCCGCCCAGGTGGCGCTCAGCTTGCCGGATGGGCTGTGCTTTCCGGTCAGCACCTCGGCCGCCGCCTCGCCGCATTCCTGCCCGGCCTGCCCGATCAGCAGGATCGCGTCAGCGTCGGCAGAACGCAGATCCCGAACGCAAACCGGCCCGCCAACGTTCAGCAGCAATACCAGCCGCGGGAAAAGCCGGCGCAGCAGCGCAAGATTGTCTTTTTCAACGCAGCTGAGATTGTAATCATCCTCCACGCGGCGGTCGTTCCCTTCGCCGGAGTTGCGGGAGATCACGCAGATCGCCGTATCCGTGGACGCGCGCCAGGCCTCCAGCTGCCGTTCGGAGAGCGCTTCCTCCGGGAGCGAGAAGGTCGCCATGACGCGCTCTTTCATGTTTCGAAGCCCCTCGTCATACCGTTCGCCGATTGCCTGAAGCTGCTTTTCGTTCAGAACAGTAAAGCCTGCGCGCTGCATGGCGGGCAAAAGCTGGATATGATAGCGCGGCGAGAGATCGACATTCGCATCCCCGCCGCCGGTCAGGCCGCCGTTGAAGGGATCGCCGGAGCCGGTGCCGCCGCGGATCGTGCGCACGGCGCCGACGCCGAAGAGGCAGACAGGCCCGGGGTTCAGAGGCAGTGTCCCCTCACGGTTAACGAGAAGCACCATACCGTCCACAGCCGCCTTTTTGGATATGGCTGCGCCTTGGATCTCCCGCTCGGAGAGAGGCGGATAAAGAATCGTCGAGTCCATATTTGCATCCTTTCCTGTCTGTCGTTTTGAAATAAGATCATTGAAAAAGCCGGGCGCTGTATAGAACGCCCGGCTTTCGCTGAATTGTTTGATTATCTGGCCAGGTAGCGATCGTAAGCAGCCTGATAGACGTCAAGGACATCCTGGAGGCCGTAGGCGTACAGATCCTGCACGTACTCCTCGAAAGGCTTCACATCCTGTCCGGTGATGTAGCCGATGGTGTACTCATCGATCATGGTCAGAACGTCCGTGAACTTGCTGTTGATGGCGCTCTCTTCTGCGGTCAGCGTCAGACTGTTGGTCAGGTAGACGTTCTTCTCGGGAGAGGACCAGATTTTGACGGCCTCAAGCTGATAGTTGGGGCCTTCGGTCTGAGCGGCGGAAATCTTCCAGCTGGCGGAGATGTCGTGCTTGCCGAGGTAAGCCTCGCCCTCGTTGAACGCGTAGCGCTGGAGGAAGTCCTTCGGCGGCATGCCTTCGGCATTGTTCAGAACGAAATCGGTGAACTGCGGCTCGCCGTTTTCATCAATGGTGTAGGTGACGTCCTCAATGCCGTACCAATTCAGGTACTCGCCCTGCTGGGAGTACTGGAAGTCGAGCCACATGGCTGCGAGCTCGGGGTTCTTGCAGGTGGCGCTGATGAACGCGCCTTCCTTGCCGATCTTGCGGTCGCCCCACTGCATCGGCTCATCGCCGGGATTGAGAGCGGGCGCCACAATGGGCTGCAGGAACGCGTCGGGGTTGTCGATCATGTGGAAGGTGGCATAGTTGCTGCCGGTGAAGGCGGAGAGAGCCATGCTGTAGAGAATGCTCTCGTTGTTCTGAACGGAGGCGGGGGTGTCGAGGTAGAAGTGGAAGGTGGTGAAGTTGGGGTTGATGAGACCCTCGGCGTACCACTGCTTCATGGTGTCCAGATAGCCCTTCCAGGAATCCTTCGCCTGGCCGCAGACGACCTTGTCGTCTTCAACCTGCAGGAACTCACGGTCGCCGCTCTGGGTGCCGACGCCCCAGGAGCAGGCAAGCGCGGAGCCGCCGTCCTGATCCAGAACAAAGGGATACTTGATGCCGGCGTTCTTGGCAGCGACAAGCACGTCGTGCCACTCGTCAATGGTGGTGGGTACGTCCATCCCGAGCTGCTCCAGCAGGTCGGCGCGGTAGGCAAGACCCATGTAAGTGCCCTCGGACTCGACGGTGTTGGCCTGGCCGACGATGACCTTGGCGACGATCATCTTGCCGGAGTCGGCGGTCGCCTCGCGCTTGAGCTGCTCGTTGCTGTTCAGGAGCGCCATGTAGTTGGGCATGTAGTTGCGGATGTAGTAGTCCATGTCGGGGTGGATGATGCCGTCTTCCACACCGGCTTCATAGCCGCCGGGATAGTAGTTGGGCTGGATGATGTCGGGCAGATCGCCGGAGGCGATCAGCGTACCGAACTTCTGGACCATATCGTCCTGGTTGACGGGGACCCAGTTGATGTGGACGTTCGTGAGCTCTTCCATCTTTTTGACGCTTTCGATCTCATTGAGGTCCTTCATGACGGTGCCGCTGTAGGCGAGCCAGACGGTGAGCTCCTGCTTCTCTTCACACAGAGGGAGGCTCAGTTCTTTCAGGGGCAGGTTTTCGGCGGGCTGGGCGCTGGCGCCCTGGGCGGCGGGCTGGTCGGAGCCGGCAGCGGGCTTGTCGGAGCCGCCGCAGCCGGTCAGGAGGGCCATAGCCATCAGGACGGCCAGAGTCAGTGCGAGAAATCTTTTCATATGTCTTCTCCTTTTTAAGATTTTATAACATGTCAGGCCTTGACGGCGCCGACGGTCATACCGGTGACGAAATACTTCTGGACGAAGGGATAAACCATCAGGATCGGGAGCGTGGACACCACGATGACGGCGTACTGGATGTTGCGGGAATATACGTTCATGGAGGCAGCGTCCGCGGAGGAGCTGATCTGCTTCGTGCTCTGGAACAGGATCGTGCGGATCTCCATCTGCAGCGGATAGAGCTGCGTCTTCGTGGGCAGATACAGCAGGGCGGACATAAAGTCGTTCCATTTGCCGACAACGGTGAAGAGGATGATGACGGCGAAGGTCGCTTTGCAGAGCGGAAGGATGACCTTGAACATGGTGACGAATTCGTTGGCGCCGTCGAGTCTGGCGGCCTCCTCCAGCGCGTCCGCGATGCCCTGCATGGAGGTCCGCATCAGGATGATGTTGAACACGTTCAGCGCGCCGGGCAGGACCATGGCCCAGATCGTGTCGATCATGCCGAGCTTGCGGATGACCATGTAGGTCGGGATCATGCCGCCGTTGAAGAGCATGGTGAAGGAGATGATGAGCATGAAGGCGTTGCGGTAGCGGAAGCGGCGGCGGGAGAACACGAAGCCGGCGATCACCGTCAAAAAGCCGGTGATGACGCAGGACAGGACGATGTAGAAGAGCGTGTTCAGATAGCCGTTCCAGAGGCTCTTGTACTGGAAGATGATTTTATAGGCCTGGAAGTCGAAGTTCCGCAGGCGCCAGAGCACCAGTCCCTTGTGGCTCGTCACGGCGGTCGGATTGCTGACGGAGACCATGATCACGTGCCAGATCGGCATGAGGCAGACCGCGGCGATCACCAGCAGGATGAGCACCGCGATGACCAGGAAGACGACACGGGAAGCCGTTAGTTTCTGTTTCATGTCGATCCTCCTTAAAACAGGCCGGAGCCGGACAGCTTCTTCGTGATCTTGTTCGTGATGACGAGCATTGTCGTGCCCACGATGGAGTTGAAGAGGCCGACCGCGGCAGACAGGCCGTAGTTGCTGTCCAGGATACCGATGCGGTACGTGTAGGTGTTGATGACGTCGGAATACTCATAGTTGGCGGGCGAATACAGAAGCAGGATCTTGTCCGCGCCGACGGCGAAGATAGCGCCCATGCGGAGGATCAGCATCATCAGGACCATCGGCATGATGCCGGGGATCGTGACATGAAGGCACTGCTTCCAGCGCCCGGCGCCGTCCACATAGGCCGCTTCGTACAGCTCCTGATCCACCGAGCTCAGGGCGGACAGATAGATGATCGAGCCGTAGCCCAGGCCCTGCCACAGGTTCATCGTCACGTAAATGCCCCAGAAGTTCTTTTTGTCGTTCATCAGGTTCACCGGCTCAGTGCCCGTGATTTCAGCGACGAACTGGGAGATCGGGCCGCCCGCCTCGATGAAGGTGACGACCAGACCGCAGGCCACGACCGCGGAGATGAAGTAGGGCATGTAGCTGATGGTCTGAACGGTCTTCTTGAAGAACTTGTGGTGGATCTCGTTCAGCAGCAGCGCGAAGATGATCGGCGCGGGGAAGTTGATGAGCAGGTCGAGCACGCCGATGCCGACCGTGTTGCGGATGGTGCGGCCGAAATAAGGGCTGCCGAAGAAGGCTTTGAAGTTGTCCAGTCCGACCCATTTGCTTCCAAACAGGCCCTTGGCCGGCGAATACTTCTCAAAGGCCATCAGAAGACCGACCATCGGGGCATAATTGAAGATGGCAAAATAGGCGAGGATGACCAGCAGGAAAATATAGATGACGGGGTTTCTTTTGATATCCAGCGCCTGATTGTGCAGATAGCCCTTGAAGCCGCCGTGTTCTATGTATCCGCTGTGCTTGGGAGGTTTTGATGGCGTTTTGGCCATAAACACCGCTCCTCTCTCCAGGTTATTTCGTACTGATTATACAAATTTACCCCCTCGTTATCTATAAAAAAACCGTGGCATTCATTGTCAATTTTTATGATGTGTTCCTCCGATTATAACAATCTCGGCTGCAGATTATAAATTATTCCGCTTTGCTTGAAACAGAAATC
>ODAJ012072644.1_pt1 | contig 10101 bp, 6 predicted proteins | sample 1539241 | NCBI WGS metagenome assembly ODAJ01 (sample SAMN02144231, study PRJEB22623) | gut metagenome | biome: sheep rumen | host: Ovis aries | place: New Zealand
CGCCTACGGACCCTATCAGGAAAGGATGGATTCACTCTTCCTCTCAAGAGGATGGGACGAGGACCACTACAGGAGCCTCGCCTTCGAGGGCCACGACCATAATGAGACCTGCTGGGCTTCCCGCCTCGAAATTCCAATAACGTATCTTCTAGGAGAATAACAGGGTTTACACACTTGGATTCATCAGCATACCTGATATTTCCGCCCTTGCTTTTCGGCCTTCAGGACACGGTAGTATCGGGTAAACATGCGGCATCTTTTCACCCACGTGCAGGTTCACAATTACGCCTGCCGCCTTCATCCTCTCAAAGGTCCTGACCACATCCGTATAAAGGACATCCCATGTTCCAGCGTAAAGGTCTGTAGGTGGCAAGCCCCTCATGTCACCATAAAGGGGCGAAACCCTATAGTCCTGAATATCAAGGTCTCCGGCCCAGTCGCGACCGAAAAGTGGAAGGGTATCCACCATCAGCCAGTTGTCGTGCTTTTGGATGGAAGTATCTCCGCCCATCATGTCTACCCATGGCGCAATAAGCACGAGGCGAGATGGAACAGGGAGACCATTTTCCCTTGCCTCCTGTGCAAGAGCCAAGGCAAAGCCGCCACCAGCAGAGTCTCCAGAAATCACTATACGACTTGAGCCATATCGTTCAAGAAGGGACTGATACAGTTGCATCATCAGAGGATGTGCCTCCGCGGCCATATGAAGCGGCAGCAGAGGATAGTTCGGAGCCACGATGCCGCATCCGGACTCCGAAGCCCACTGAGCCATTGCCTTCCAGTGATACTTGGTGAAGTTATGGCAGTAGGCCCCGCCATGAATATAAAGAAGAACAGGTTTTGCACTGTCAGCGGCCTCGGCCTCGAACACCTGCATCCCGGCCATACGATATTCTCTTACGGGCCTTGGAAACTTGATGCCATCCGGAATTGAAACGGTACTCTTATCAGTCGTATCAGCCCTGTCAAATTCGTATTTCGAAGAATTGAGAGCACGGAATCCCAGTACTTTATGAACAATAATGGCCTTAGGAGATCTCCCGTCAAACAGCCTGATGCCTACAATAAGCAAGAGAATAGCCGCAGCAATGCATACGAGTATCCACAGTATAGTCTTCAGTTTCATGGAGCGAATTTAAGAATTTCCCTTAATACTTCAAAGGGACTGTCACTGCAAGTAAAGTTACTCAAAAAGTGATATATTTGTCCAACAATTATCTTTTAATCTAAAAAAGCTCAATTTTCGTGTCCACAAAATGAGAACAGTACACGTGTGCAAATCAGGCCCTTTTCGCACACGGGACGGTTATCCAGAAAGATTCCGGAGGCCGGTTATGCAGAAAACACAAGATCGGACCCCTGCTGTTTTACTACCATCCGTTTTTTCGGATAAACTCCAGAGATTTGCCGTATGCGCGTGCATCAAAAGAGGTATTTGTTCCTCCTGAAGAAGACGTACCAATGGTCTTGGTTTCCTTATCAAGACCGAGTGCACTGCCAATCTTGGCAAAGGCAACGATAACAGCAACCAGAACTATTCCATAAATAATGTAGGCAAATATCGCCGACACGGCGGTGGATTGTCTCATTACCCCAACAAGGGTCAGCGAAGCAACTATGCTTGCTGGGATGCACGTAAATAAAGAAGAGAAGTTTACATGTGCCTTTCCTAGGAGGACAAGCATATAGAGAACGGGGAGAGCGGCAAATGCCACAACACTCCATACGTTGCGTTCCCAGAAATGCATCATCAGAACACTGGCGAGGTACGACAGGCAAATAACGATGACCAGCATGTTAAACTGGCCCCAGCGCATCTTTGTGCTGTCCGGATGTACATTCTTTCCGTGTGGGCCAGGACGGAAGATGAGTGATATGGCCGGATACAGTATCATGAGGGCTATTCTAAGAATCCAATTCCATAGGGGTTGCTCCGGAGATCGGGCAAGGAACCAGCTACCCTCCCAGTAGCCCATCGCACAAACATACCATCCCAAAGCTGCAATCAATGCAATATTCAATACTATTCCTATTGCATTGACCCAGTAATTACGATACCACATGAGGATTGCCGCTACAATTCCTACGATGAGCAGAACCATCCAGGAACGGGGATCTGTCATCCACGGCTGCATATAATCTGGAAGCAAAACAGGAACATTCATATTCTGTAAGTTACATTGTCTTTACAAAAGTACGTATTCTGGAAATCAAATCCAATAACTCCTCCAAAAGCTTCTTTTGGATAGTGCATGTGGCTAAATTTGGCGAACGGCCGCTTTTCGGAGCGAAGCGACCCAGGGGGTCTGGGGGATTAGGCCCCCAGTAAATCAAATAGTTAGGCATGACAACTATCTGATATTCCGAAGTTTATACGAAGAGCTCAGGAAGTAAAAAACGCAATTTTAACGTGTCCACAAAATGAGAACAGTACAATTGAGCATTGTTTTCACGTGGCTAAGTTAACATAATCACAGTTGTATAACAACTGCTATGAGTAGGGGATTGCGCTCATAATAATCTATCTTTGACACACAATAAGCTTTTTTCCCATTGAAATAACCTCAAGCAAACATAATATACTAAAACGATAACAAGTACCAGTCTTACTTTACTTTTCTAACCATTATTGTTCCATTAGTATAACATTCAGCAACGACAGTCCCATCCTTACTTTCCTTATATGCAGTAAGCTTGACAGACGATTTATCATCAAACTCAGGGTCATAATCTATAGGTTCTGGAAAACCAATAAACCTCACATTGGATGGAATCGTGGAACTCTGAACTATAGAAAAAGATGACTTCTTTATATCATATTTCCCACACGTATTATTCGGCATTGGGAAGTATATGTTACCTTTTTCCTGCTCATAAGCAAAAGTATCAATTACGGGAACGTATGAGTTTTCAAAATTGATTCTTTTTCTCTTCTTATTAGAAAGCTGAGCTACCCTGAAAGCGCCGCTATATGTGAATAATGTAAAACAATACTTGCTATCAGGGGTTACATAAACAAAACATGGCCAATGATGAGGAGCGAAATCGCTTTCATCCTCATTGTCAACATCACTGATGTGCTTGACCTTGAAACTGCGCAAGTCTAAAACAGCCAGGTCATCATACCCGCTCGTAATCCACAACTCACAATCATTATTGGCAAATACCAAATCATCCGGACTCTCCAATGGTTTTCCTTCGTACACACTTTGGCCCGTCTGAACGTCCCAAAGCCTGACATTGCCGTCATATAACCCTATAGCGGCACATAGCTTTTTATTGTCAGAGACTGCAACATTTAACAATGTTTGACCAGAGTTTATGACGTACGTATCCTTTTCTTTTGAATTCCACCTATAAACGGAACCATCAACCGACACGCAGATGTTATCAACATCATCCCAGAAGACAGAGTCGAATCTTTCGTAATTCAAAGAAAAGATAGGCTCGTGATTATTTGCAGCATAAACCACGACAGCCCCATCCTCAGTCAAGAAGTATCGTTCCCCCGTATTGTCAAACCCGGCGTGGGTTATAGGCGCCGAACTTGCTGCACTGCTATGCCATGATTTAAGGGTATTCCTACGCTTCGTCGATGTGTCATACCACCATACATCAACGGATTCTCTCCAACCTTCTCTGTAAATAAGGTATTTACCGCCATTACTGAGAGCCATTGGAAAGCACATAAAATCAAACCACCCTTCACATGGAATATCTTTCGCGATTCTTCCCCTGCTTTTGGATATAATACTGATCGACACCTCTTCCTGGATAGCGGCCTCTTCTCCGGATTTACTGTAAATGAATGTCTTAAATGGCAGAGAATCAACAGGACTCTTGGTTTTATCGACTAACAGATAATGGTTTTCCTCATATAAAAAATCATCGTAAGGGCATATGTCAAACAGCTTTCCGAAATGAACCGTTTGTTCTGTGTTTTCTGTTCTATCAACGGAAATGCTGTCTACAGCAACCAAGTAATAATTCATAACAGATAGTGAATCGGAGATAGCCTGTTTCAACTCTGAAAACTTCAAACGCGTCTCCGAATCTACCGTAGAAAGATTCTTCTCAAGTTCCCGGACAGATACTAAAGACATCTCCGGACATTGCTTCATCAGGTAGTTTCTCGCGATACTCATATCCTGCTCGTATTTCAGCAAAAGGACACTGTCACGAGATTCTACTATCTGGTCATACTGATGCCTTATTTTATCATTCTGACTCGTTATCAACTTATTCTTGTCCAGTAGATCCTTTTTCTGATTCAGGATCACAAATGTCAGAGATGCAAAGAGTATCAGTAGAGCTGTCAAAATGAACAACAAGAGACGGTTTTTCTTCTTACGTTCTTTTTCTTCCCTACGCCACAGGGTGTCGAAATCGACACCAAGCATATGAGCTATTACTTTAATGGCTGCAGCATCGCGGCCCATTTCGTTGATATTTACTCCCAAAAGTTCCTTGGCTTCTGGCAGTTGTAGAAGTGCTGTGGGGAAACACTCATTATCAGGTTGTTCGGAATTCGGCACCCCATCGACAATGAAAGGGATAATTCTCTCAACCTTACCACATTCAATAAAATGCTGTGCCTCTTTATTCACCCATTTGGAACGAGCAGCGTTGGGAGAGCATATCACTATCAAATACCGAGAGCTATCAAGTGCTTCCTGAATCTCATCAGCCAGCACACCGGCGGACAACTCAGAGGCGTCGCGAAATACAGGTCTTAAATACCCTGTCGAATTACCATTGATGCCATTCAGACTAGACGGTAGGCGGAAGTGCTCGATCCGATGCTGAAGCCAGATTGCCCACTTCTCATCTTGCCGTTTATAACTGATAAAAGCATAATACTTGTTACGTTCACTCATACTCCCCAAAGAATTGTTTACCTGATATATCCCCTAATGGCCAAGGATACAAATGCATAAATGGGCCACGTCTATTTGAGAACAAAAGTATCTATCGACTCCACTCGACGAACCGTAGCCATGATGATGACCTTCAGCCCGTAAAGCTCGGCAATATCATAGATATATGATATGGCGATATCGTCAACCTTGAACCACCTGTTGACTCCGGTGTAGTTCAGCTCCAGCTTTTCGGCCATATCCTTCCTCTGTATGCCGTATTGGCTCATGGCTATCCTGAGGAACGCCAGCCTCGCGAGCCCGTTCTTTCCCACAAGGCCCTCTATCTCCACGACTACATTCTGCCTGGGCGCATCCTCCTTCTCCAGGCGGATCGACAGGTCGTAGCCCAGTGCGGACGCCATCTCCTGTGCCACGGAGAGCTTCATGTCATCCCTCTTGAAATACGTGAAGATGTTCTGAGGGGTGACACCCATCATGCGGGCTAGCTCATACTTCCCCACTCCCTTGGACTTCATAAGGGACAGAAGGAACTGCAATCTTTTTTCACTTTCAGCCATAAAAATTTGCGAAATAGTAAAATTATTTCTTACTTTGTTACACTTTTATTTGATGTTAAGCAGATTTTCCTTTGTGAGAAGGTATACCGCATAGCACAAATATATGCATAAAACTGAACAAATCAAATAAAAACGATAAAAAACGCACAAAAAGTTGACTTTATTACGCGTTTAGTTGGACATGATGACATACAGCGAACCCAGCAGGAGGTCCTGGACCCTAGGAGCATTCCGGCAAGTGGCGAGTCCACCGGAAGGGTTCGGCGTGTCATCCACGGGCAAGGGCATCACCACATGCTATACTTTCCTTTTTTCATTTTTAAACACTACCGTTATGGCAGAAATTCAACTCAGCGAACAAGTTCGCAGTGCGCTTGACCGCATCGACTGGTCAGCGCTGGAGGTCCCACGTTCCGTCGTGGAAGCCAATCCCAAGGTAGCCGAGCAGCTTGCTGCCGGCAAGTCCACCGATCTCATCACCTACTCGGTCCAGATCCCCGGCATCCCCGAGCCCATCCAGAAGACCGTCCAGCTGGTGTCCCGCCGCATGAAGGACGAGTCCAGCGGAGAGTGGGTACTGGATCCCCGCGTCGGAGTACGCGAGATGAACGAGGACTACCACCTCAGCAAGGACAACCTCAAGGTGGTCTTCGACAACGGCTTCGCCTACAAGCTGGACCCCGAGAAGGACCGCGGTATCATCAACTCCCTCCTGGAGACCCGCACGGTAACCAACAAGGAGACCGGCGAGCAGCACAGGCAGTACGTCTGCAACATCTGCCCGGAGCCCCTCGTAATAACCTACAAGGACGGCCGCGAGCAGAAGTTCTTCCTCGGCTTCGACAGCCGCAGCCACCGTCCGGTGGCCATCTCCGAAGGCGCCCTGAAGGCCCGTTTCGTGGATGAGGAGGGACACTCCAGGATCAGTCACGAGCTCTTCGGCAAGGGCATCAAGGTGGACGACCAGATGGCCCAGGCTCTCGGATCCGGCCAGATAAGCGCCGCCTTCGGCAAGGGTACCAAGACCGGTGAGCCCTTCGGTACGGCCATCTCCTTCAACGTAGCCCGCGGCGAGATAGCCGAGGACCACAGCGCCAAGGGCCAGGAGATCCGCGCAGCAGCCTATGACTTCCTGAAGAAGAAGGCCGGCGAGGAGAACAAGTCCTCAAAGAAGGAGGAGGCCTCCGAAAAGAAGGTCCCCTCCAAGAAGGCAACCACAAAGAGAGCACCTAAGCTATAATCCACACCCGTTCAGTCAGAAGTGAAGAGCCCGACCTTCACTTTTGATTCCCAAAAGGAATTTATTGTTTTTCCCTATGTCAGACTACCTGTCCATCGACGGCCACATCAAGGCCTACGCCGATCTTTTCATCGCACGCTTCGAGTCCATCGCCGGGGACTGGAGGGAACCCTGGCTGGAGGCCCTCCCATTCTCGGCGCAGAACGCTGCCGGGCATCTCTACTCGGGCGTTAATGACATCAATCTCTCGCTGACCGCTGCCCTGAGGGGCTTCGACTGCCCCGTCTGGCTGACCGGCGGCCAGTGCCGTGATCTGGGGGTCTTCCGCCTAGGGGGCGAGACGGGCTCCGTGGTCTACTGGGGCGGGACGTCCTTCTTCGACAAGGAGAAGGGTACCATCGCCCCCGAGATGCGCTGGGCCGACTACCAGAAGCTCTCCCCCACCGAGCGTGAACGCTATGAGAAGAGGGAGGCCTCGGGGAACAGCGCCTATGTCTGGAATATCCAGCAGACGGATTTCCCCGACCGTCACCCGGACAGCTGGGAGAACCTCCGGGCTGCCTTCTCCAGGGAGAGGGTCCCCGCCCGCTGCGACCTCCTCGACCGCCTCGTGGAGGGCGGAGCCTGGTATCCCGACGGTGGGCGCAAGTGCCCTATCATCCTCTCCGACGGTGTCACCGCCGCCTATAACCGCTCGGTCCGCTTCATAGAGGTACCACGAAAGGAGCTCTACCGTGACGAGCGCAACTACTACAACACCCTCCTTCACACGATGGCCCACTCGGCCATCATAGAGCAGGCCGTCTCCTCTTACAAGGGTGACGGCGATCCCCTGGCGGACGCCGCCAGGCTCAACCTCTCGTCCGAGCTCGCGGCCGCCGTGGTGGCCGGAAGGCTCGGACTCTCACGCACCCTCCCGGAGGATAGCCTCCGTTACCTCAGGGAATGGACTCAGGTCCTTTCCGACGATCCTACTGTCATCCGCCAGGTCACCCGTGACAGCCGTCACGCAGCGGAGCTCATCTCGACTCAGCTTGGCATCCCCAGGATGCCGTCGGTGGATCTGTGCACGGAGATGGGCGCCGACCTCCTCAGGGCCCGCCAGGGCCAGACGGAGCACCGCCGGAGGACGGTCTACGATTCGACAAACAGCCGCACGGGGAAGCCCAGGCTCTCCCGCCGTCCGGCCAACCATATCTGATACCATGGCTCAAACGAACCCCGGCCCCGGCTCGTTCCGGGGCACAGTCTACGGCGACATCATCGGTGCGCCGTACATGATAGAGAACACCTATAACCGTTATTTCGAGCTCGGGGAGACACGGCGTGCCTTCTCCCACGGGAAAGTACGTACCTTCTTCCCCGAGGTGACGGAGGTCTCCCATGGGGCGGCCGCCGTCTGCCACTGGCTCTCCACCTATCGCGACGACCCCAAGGCTGAGGACCTGCAGAGGAGTCTACGCATTCAGTTCCTCGCCCACCCCAGGGGCGGCTGGACGGAGCCCACCAGGCTCTTCCTCACCTCTGAGAGGGGACTCCCTTCGGAGACGCCCGACTGGGCGGCGGTGACCCGTGCCGTCCCCATAGCCTCCTTCGCCAGGGAGGATCTCTTCGGCGCCCTGGAGCTCGCGGAGGCCTGCGTGAGGGCTACCTGCTCCAGCCCCGAGGCCATCCGTATGGCACAGGCCGTCACCCACGCGGTCTACATGGCCCGGCACGGGGCCATCGGGGCCGAGCTCTTCACCACGATGGAGATGCAGTACGGGCTCCATCTCACCTGGAAGGACGATGACCTCCGTGCGGAGCTCCGGGGCGAGGAGCGCAGGCCCCTCGAGATGATGGGGACAGTTGTTCCCGGAGCCTATCACTATGTAGCGCCCGAGCACCCCTCCGCGCCGTCAGCGCGCCTTGTCACCGAGGCGGCCGTCATGGCCGTCACCCGGAGCGACAGCTGGGAGGACGCCGTCCGCCGGGCCGTCGCCTATGGCGGGCCGTCCAACGCGGTGGCGGGGATAGCCGGGGGCCTCGCGGAGGCCCTCTACGGGGAGGTCACCCCCTCCGTCACGGGGAAGCTCTTCCCGTACGTCCCGACGGACATAACGCGCCAGATGGAGTCCATCGACGAGGCCGTGGCCGTGAGCCTCGACCGCGCCGTGAGGCCCTATTCGGCCATCGTGAGGGATGCCTTCACCGTCATCCGGACGGGAGAGACACTCACGGCCGTCGTACCAGAAGGGCGGAACGATATTCGGAAGGCCCTCAGACGTCACCCGGATGTGGCCGTTATCAGGCCCCAGGAGGAGAAAGAATTCCTCGGGCGATTCAGGGAGACACGGAGCGGCACATTCGCCTACGGGACGGTCCCTGAGTCCCTAACATACTACTTCCAGGACGGGGACATCCTGTCCCCCCGGGAGTTCGTCGCCCCTGGTATGCCGCCCCTCCAGGAGAGAAGGCGCAACGCGGAGGCCTTCCGCTCCCTCAGGGCCTTCTGCACGAAGGTCCAGAAGGAACTCAACGCAGCCGCCCAGAACCCCGGAGCGGGCCAGATACACTACGGTGACGCCTTCCATCTCTGGATTGGAGAGCGGAGGGTGGATTTCTTCTACGGGGACTCCCTGGCGGGACGCCTCTGTCTTGACGGAAGGGGCCTTCTCAAGGTCCATCTCGGGGACTACCGTGACCTCTCCCTGGACGCACGCTTCGAGAACCACAGGGAGCAGGCGTGGGCCTCCCGGAGCGTCTTCTCCATAGCTGAGAGCAGCTCCCCGATGGACCATCTCGAGGATATCCGGTCGTCCATCCGCTCGAGGCTTCTGGATGAGGGCCTGCGCGACGGCATGGAGGGAGAGCCGGACGGCCGTTACCTTGGTGATGACGAGAGGGCGGACCGCTCCCCCGTCAGCAACATCGACCACCTGGAGCCATGCGAGGAGAAGGGCACCGTTCCCCTTCCCCCTGGCAGCTCCACCCTTGGGGACAGGCCCTCGGAGGGACGTACGCAGGAGGTCCGGACGGTCTACAGCATCGGTTACGGGACGCGCTCCCAGGAGGGCTTCATCAACACCCTCAGGATGGTGGACGTGGATACCGTGATTGATATCCGCAGCAACCCCAGGAGCCGCTACTCTCCGCAGTTCGATGCGGACACCATCTTCGAGGCGCTTAAGGCAAGCGGTGTGGATTACTATATCGCAGGGGACCGCCTCGGGGAGAGGCCCGAGGACCCGTCCCTCTATGATTCCACGGGACGGGCGGACTGGACGGCCATACGGGAGAACGGGGATTACCGCGAAGGCATCGCCTCCATTGAGAAGCTCGCCGGGGAAGGCCATATCGTAGCTATCGTCAGTAATGAGGGGGATCCTCTTTACGGCCACCGCTTCGGGACCGCATCAAGAAGCCTCGAGGAGGACGGACTGAC
>ODAJ012175391.1_pt1 | contig 10100 bp, 8 predicted proteins | sample 1539241 | NCBI WGS metagenome assembly ODAJ01 (sample SAMN02144231, study PRJEB22623) | gut metagenome | biome: sheep rumen | host: Ovis aries | place: New Zealand
AAGGGCTTCGGCGCGCTGGGAAGCTCCAGGCGCTGCGCTTCCGTCTCATAATGATTCCAGCGATCCAGAATTTCCTCCCGGGTCACCTTCTGCTCAAAGGAGACGGACACGGCCGCCATATGACCGTCGCTGGCCGCCACGCGCAGGCACTGCGCGCTGATCACCGGCGACTGCGCGTTGACGATCACCGGCCCGTTTCCCCGGTCCTCCAGATGGCCCCACAGCTTCAGGGGCTCCTGCTCGCTCTTCTCATCCTCCCCGCCGATGTAGGGGATCACGTTATCCACCATTTCCGGCCAGGTCCTGAAGGTCTTGCCCGCGCCGCTGATCGCCTGATAGGTGCATACGCTGACCTTGCTGGGCCGGAAGTCCAGCAGGGGCGTCAGAGCCGGCACATAGCTCTGGATGGAGCAGTTCGGCTTAACGGCGATGAAGCCCCGGCTGCAGCCCAGGCGTTTGCGCTGCGTGTCGATGACCGCCAGGTGCGCGCTGTTGATCTCCGGAACCACCATGGGAACATCCTCCAGCCCGCGGCAGGCGCTGTTGTTGCTCACCACGGGAATTTCATGGCGGGCATAGGCCTCCTCCAGGGCGCGGATCTCGTCCTTTTTCATGTCCACGGCGCAGAACACGAAATCCACCTTTTCCGCCACCGCATCCAGATCCGCCGCGTCCAGCACGGTCATCTCCGCCACGTTCTCCGGAATCGGCCAGCTGAACGCCCAGCGATCCCCCACCGCTTCCCGGTAGGTCTTTCCCGCGCTGCGCGCGGAGGCCGCCACGCAGTTCACCCGGAACCAGGGATGATCCTTCAGCAGGGAAATAAAGCGCTGGCCCACCATGCCGGTCGCGCCGATAATGCCAACTCGCAACTGTTCCATCGAGCAAGATCCCCTTCCCATGCGGGACGAAAGGCTTTTCCCCCGTCCCTTCTTTCGCCGCATCATATCATGATCCCCATGCCCTGTCAATAAATGCGGATTGTTCTTCCCCCGTCTTCATCCGATGCGGAAAATGTGGTATAATCAGTCTGCTTATCTGTTCCTTCTGAGGGTCCGGTTCTGAGAAAGGAGTCCTTCCGATGGCATATGAAGCTTTGCAGCAGTTGATCGACAGCAGTCAGCGGATCGTTTTTTTCGGCGGTGCGGGCGTCTCCACGGAGAGCGGCATCCCCGATTTCCGCAGCCAGGACGGTCTCTATCATCAGAAATACGACTGGCCTCCGGAGACCATTCTTTCCCACACCTTTTTTCAGCGCAGGCCGGAGGAGTTCTTCCGCTTTTACCGGGACAAGATGCTCCCCCTGGACGCCAGGCCCAACCCGGCCCATCTCAAGCTGGCTGAATGGGAACGGGAGGGAAAGCTCATCGGCGTGGTCACTCAGAATATCGACGGCCTGCATCAGGCCGCCGGCAGCCGGAAGGTTTTCGAGCTTCACGGCAGCATTCACAGAAACTACTGCATGGCCTGCGGCCGGTCCTTCTCCCCGGAATACATCCGGGATTTCGACGGTCCCATCCCCCTCTGCCCCTGCGGCGGCCGGATCAAGCCGGATGTGGTGCTGTACGAGGAGGGCCTGGACGACAGCGTGGTTTCCGGCGCCATTCACGTCCTCCGGCAGGCGGATCTGTTAATCGTGGCCGGCACCAGCCTGACGGTGTATCCCGCCGCCGGCCTCCTCCGGTATTTCCGGGGCAGCCACCTGGTGCTCATCAACCGGGATGCGACGCCCGTGGACAGCTCCTGCGATCTGGTGCTGCATGACAGCGTCGGCCGGGTGCTGGGCTCCCTCACCTGATTTTCGCGCCGGCATTTGTTCACAGGATGTTTCATTTACATGCGGTTTGACCTGTGATATCATGGATGCAATGGCATGAATCCCAGCCGGTGGCGGCCTTTTTCCTGCTCCGGCAGCCATCTGGAAAGGAGGCGTTCCGGTTTGCCTGACCTGTCGAAAGTAACCGCGATTCTGCCTGATCTGACAGATTATCTGGTCTACGGTGCCATCGTCATCGTGACGCTCATTGGCGTTCTGAAGTGTCTCTGTCCCCTCTGGGGCACCACCCGCGCCCTGCGCCAGGCCATCTCCCGCCTTCAGGCGGACGCCGGCAAAACCTCCGGCAAGCCCATCTGGCAGGAAAGCCGGTTCATGGGCCGGCGGCTCCAGGGCAGCTGGCTGCGCTTTCTCCAGAACGCGGAGCAGCTGGATCGCCGGGGGCTTCCCACCAACGTGGAGGACTACATTAACGATGATACCGTCACGCACGGGCCCGGAAACGCCACGCTGGCGGAGCTGATTCCCAATCTGCTCACGTCCCTGGGCATTCTGGGAACCTTCATGGGCCTGTCCCGCGGGCTGTCCTCTCTGAACTTTGCCGACGCGGCCCAGCTGGTGGAGGGCATTCCCGATCTGCTGGGCGGCATGCGCTTCGCCTTCGGCACCTCCGTGGCCGGCATCAGCTGCAGCATCGTTTTCAACATGCTGAACCGCATCTCCCAGGGCTCCAGCTACCGGGCCATCGATGATTTCGTTTCCTCCTTTACGCAGCTGGCCATGTCCCGCCCGCTGGACAATGACGTGCAGCTCATCTGCCAGAATCAGGACCGGAATTTCATGCTTCAGGGCGTCACGGAAACCCTCGCGGACCGGCTGGCAGAGAATGTCCGCCGTTCCGTCAGCCAGGCCCTGACTCCGGTGTCCGAGTCCATGGATCGCTTCATTCTCGGCACAACCCGGAACCAGATCGACGGTGTCAACCGGATTGTCTCCCGTTTTCTGGACGAAATGGATCGCAGCATGGGCAATCAGTTCTCCCAGCTGGCCTCCGCCATGGACGCCGTCACGCAGAATCAGATTGCCGCGGCCCGGCAGACCGGCGATACCGTGGCCTCCGCGGATCATATCGTGCGCGATGCCCGCTCCCTGCAGGAAATCACGAACCATATTCTCGACCGGTTTGACGCGTATATCGCGGAGATGAACGCCAACCGCACCCGGGATGAGGGCTTCGAAAAGCGGACGGCCGATCTGCTGAACCGCATGCAGCAGGAGAACCGGGATCTGGCCTCCCTGATCGGCACGCTGAACGAGAAGCTGTCATCGGCTCCTGCTTCCGATGCAGATGCGCTCGGCGAAATCCGGCAAACCACCTCCGCGCTCCATCAGACCGTGCGCTCCATTGCCGATACGCTTTCCGCGCTCAGCAGGGAGGAGTGACCATGGCCCGTCAACGCATTCATAACCGCCGCGCCTCCCGCGGCAGCGCCGGAGGCGGCGCCAGCTGGATCAGCTATTCGGACATGATGGCCGCGCTGCTGCTGATTTTTGTGCTCGTGCTGACCTACAGCCTCTATCAGTATTTTTCCATGCTGGAGGCCAAAACCCGGGAGCTGGACGAGCAGCAGCAGCTCCTCAACCAGCGCACCCTGCAGCTGAATCTGGCCCAGGAAACCCTGGACGAAAAGGAAAAAACCCTGATCATCATTCAGGCGGATCTGGACACCCTCCAGGATCAGCTCACCGCCAAGGAGGAGGAGCTGAATGCCGCCAACCTGGTGCTCATTGACCGGGAAGAGGAGCTCTCTGAGCTTCAGTCCGTGCTCGCCCTCAAGCAGGCGGATCTGGATGCCGCCACCGCCCGTCTGGAGGAGCAGCAGCTGGCGCTCACCACCCAGGCGCGCCGCATCGATGATCTCATCGGCGTCCGGGCCGCCATGATTGAGGATCTGTCCACCAGCCTGAGCGCGGCGAGCCTGAAGGCCACCGTCGATCCCAATAACGGCGATATCATTCTGGACAGCACGGTTTTCTTTGACACCGCGCGCGCCACCATCAAGGAGGAAGGGCAGGCGCTGCTCGACCGGTTCATTCCCGTGTATCTGGATGTGCTTCTCCGGGATGAATACGCCGACTACCTGGGCGAAATCATCATCGAAGGCCACACCGATTCCAGCGGATCCTATGACTCCAACCTGAAGCTGAGCCAGGACCGGGCCCTGCAGGTCGCGCTGTACTGTCTGAACATGCCCTCCCTCACCCGCGCCCAGAAGACCCGGCTGCAGCAGATTCTCACGGCCAAGGGCCGCAGCTATGCCGATCTGGTCTATGATCAGTACGGTCAGGAGAACGCCGAGGCCTCCCGGCGGGTCGAGTTCAAGTTCAGCCTGAAGGATGCCGAAATGATCGAGGAAATGGATCGGATTCTTTCCACAGACCGCGGCACCTGATCCGCCAAGAAAGGATGATTCTGTGAAGCCGGCTGCGATTCTTGTGCTGATTCTCTGCCTGGCGGCCGTCGGCGGCCTCGTGTTTCTGTATCTGCAGTCCACCGTCACCGTCACCGCGCTCGAATGCGTGGCGGTCGACGCGGTCAACCAGCTGGAGGCCTTTGAAGCGCTGCGCGCTCAGCTGGCCTCGGACACCTTCACGGGAACCCGCTTCACCCGGGACCTGCCCGAAAAGCCCGAGGACTATCTGTTCTATACCTACACCGTGCGCGCGGACAACCGCGCCATGCTGCCGGCGGAGCTGCTGGAGCTCCAGGTGACCCCCATGGCCGGGGATGTGCTTCAGATCGGCGATCTGGAGCCTCACGACCTGCCCTCCGGCCAGAGCGCCAGCCTGACCGCCACGATCCTGAGCCCCCGGGAAGGGCACAACGTCCGGGAGCTGACCGTCACCTATTACATCTGGGGCATTCCCTTTTCCGTCCGTCTGACCTCCCGGGGCACGGCGGAGCTTCCGGTGAATTGCCTGCCGCGCTTCTGCGCGGCCCGTCCCTGATTCCCGATACCAAACCCATTTCAATAAAGGAGGATTTCGAACATGTTTGGAAGCAAGCGTATTCAGGAACTGGAGTCACAGCTGCGCGACTGGAAAAGCAAGGCTGAAAGGGAGCTTCGGGAGAAGGATTCCCTGACCGAAAAGCTGCAGGACGCCAAAAAGAGCCTCGCGGATCTGCAGGCGAAGCTGAAGGACACGGATCTGGAGCGTATGAAGGAGGAGGCGCGCAGCGCCAAGGCGGAGTACGAGGGCCTGCGGGATCTTTATGCGCAGAAGATCAAAGCCTTTGATGATTCCAGGGAAGAGGAAGAGCAGAAGTTCGCCCGGGATGCCGCGCTGCAGCGCTATCATCTGGAGAATGAAATCAAGGAGAACCGCGCCTCGAACGAAGCCTTTGTCTCCAAAACCGTCCAGACCTTCAGCGAAAGCTATAACTACTATCTCAATCAGATCAAGCTGATGATGGATGCCCTTGGAAACGTGGCTGCCCAGACCGGCGAAGCCCTCTTCTCCCAGGACACGGCGGATCTGAAGGCCAAATTTGGCCAGAAGATGGTTGAAAAGCTGAGATCCGATACCGATCAGCTCCGGCAGGGGGAAGGGGATCTGCTGCTCATCGGAGCGCAGGAGGCCGCCCTTGCAGAAGAGGCGGCGGAGGAAGCGGATGAAACGCTGCGCGATCTGAAGGAGCTGGATTCCCTCGATCAGGAGGAAGCCTCCCCGGAGGAGCCCGAAGAGGAGCCCGAAGAGGAGCCGCTTCCGGAGGCTGAGCCCGAGGATGGGGAGGAAGACGCGGATGCCTTCACGGAGGAGGAGCCGCTCGACTGATCGGCGGATCTCACCTTCACACTGAAACAAGAAGAGGAATGCTTCCATGTCCACTGCCAAGCCTATGCGAAAGACCCGCAGGTTTCAGCGCGCCGCCAGCATCAGCCGGATCATCGCCCTCGTTTTCCTGGGCATCATTCTGCTGGGCACGGGGCTGCTGAGCCTGCCGGTCTCCTCTCGATCCGGCCATGCCGCGCCGCCCATGGTTGCCCTGTTTACCGCCACCTCCGCCACCTGCGTCACCGGGCTGACCCTGGCCGATACCTGGACCCAGTGGAGTCCCTTCGGCCAGACCGTGCTGCTGGTGCTGATTGAGGTCGGCGGCCTGGGCTTCATGTCCGTGGCCTCCATGGCCTATTTTGTGCTGCGCCGGAAAATCAGCATTCAGCAGCAGCTGGTCATCGCCGAATCCATCGGCGCCAGCAACATGAGCGATGTCACGCAGCATCAGAAAAAGCTGCTCATCCGGGCGCTGAGCGTGGAGGCCGCCGGCGCGCTGATTCTGACCCTTCGCTTCCTCCGGGACTTTTCCTTTCCGCAGGCGCTGAAGCTGGGGCTGTTTCACGCGGTTTCCGCCTTCTGCAATGCCGGATTTGATATTCTGGGCTTCCGTCAGCCGGGCTCCAGCCTCCTGCTCTGGGGGCGGGATCCGATCATCCTTCTGACCCTCTCCGTTCTCGTGATCCTGGGCGGCCTGGGCTTCCTCGTCTGGGACGAGGTGCTGCGGGAGCATCATCCCCGCCGCTGGAGCGTATATACCCGTCTGGTGCTGATCACCACCGCCGTCCTCCTGCTGGGGGGCACAGCCCTCTTTGCGGTGCTGGAATGGCAGAATCCCGCCACCCTGGGCACCTTCTCCGTACCGGAAAAGCTGCTGGCCGCCTTTTTCCAGTCGGTCACCCTGCGCACCGCCGGCTTTGCCGCCCTGGATCAGGGGCTGCTGACGCCCGCCGGCAAAGGCGTTTCGATCTTTCTGATGCTCATCGGCGGCTCCTCCGGCTCCACGGCCGGCGGTCTGAAAACCGTTACGCTGGTGGTGCTGTTCCTCTTCCTGTGGAACCGCATCCGCGGGCGCTACACCGTCAGCGTGTTTCACCGCACCATTTCCAACGACCATGTGCTGAACGCCATCATGATTTTCATCCTGATGATCACGCTCAGCTTCTTCGGCGGCGCCTTCATTGCCGCCACCTCCCCCGTGGAGTTTACGGACGCGCTGTATGAATCCGTTTCCGCCATCGGAACCGTCGGCCTGACAGCCGGCGCCACCTCCCTGCTCACGCTGCCCGCGCAGCTTCTGATCGTGCTGTTCATGTACTTCGGCAGGGTCGGCGTGCTGACGATCAGCTTCGGATTCCTGAAGAAGCGGCCCGCGGGAGAAAAATACAAATATGCCAACACCGATCTGCTGATCGGATAACCCTGAAGGAGGAGTCTTATGCATTCCTATGTCATCATCGGACTGGGCCGTTTCGGGGCGGAAGCCGCCGTCAAGCTCTACAGCTACGGGGAAGAGGTCATGGCCATCGATATCAATGAAACGCTGGTGGATAAGATTGCCGATCGCGTCACCCGTGCCGTCGCGGCGGATGCGCGGGATGCGGATGTGCTGGAGCGGCTGGGCGTCGCCAATTTTGACCGCGCCATCGTTGCAGTCGGATCGGATCTGGCCGCGTCCGCCCTGATCACCATGAACCTGCACTCCCTGAAGGTGCCTCACATCATCTGTAAGGCGCACGATGCGACCCACCGGGAGATTCTGCAGCGTCTCGGCGCGGACCGGGTCATCATTCCGGAATGGGAAATGGCGGACAAGCTCGCCCTGGGGCTCACCTCCGCCGGAATCATGGAATATATTGAATTGTCGGAAGAATACGGGATCGTGGAAATGGAGCCGCCGGAGGCCTGGCTGGGGAAAAGCATCCGCGAGCTGGATCTTCGCTCCCGGTACGGGATCAATGTCCTGGCCCTGCGGCATGGAGAAAGCATTTCCATTCCGCCGGACATCAGCCTCCCCATCGACAGCGGCTGCACCCTGACCCTGCTCAGCAACTACAGCACGCTGAATAAGCTGCAGAAGCAGGACGCCCCGTAAGGTCCTCCCGCGTCCTCACGGATGAAAAGGTCTCCGCCGTCCCCATCGGAACAGGGAGGACAGCAGCTGTCCGGGCGTCCCCTCCCGGTCGTTCTGCAGGGGCGGAACCAGCAGCAGCGCCACCGCCAGCCGCAGGGCCACGGACAGCAGCACCAGAACCTTCATCCGGTCCAGCGCGCCGGTAAACAGGCCCGCTCCCTCCCACCATTCCAGGAGGGAACCGCCGGTCAGCGTCCCCAGCGTCACCCCGGCCAGGGAGGTGACGCAGGCAAACACCGCGATGTAGGAGGGACGCGTTTCATCCGGCGACGCGGACAGCTGCATGCTGTTTGCCGCCAGGTTGCACGCGCTCCAGAACATGGCGCCGAAGAAGTTCCGCAGCAGCACGGGCCATACGCTCCCCGGAACGGAGAGCAGATAGAATCCGTCGGTCAGCGAGGTCGCCACCGCGGCCACCATCATCACGCTGCGGCAGCCGAAGGTGTTCAGCGCCCGCCCCCATCGGCTCATCACGAACACCGTCGCCACCGATGCCGCGGCCGTGCCGAAGAGCATCATCTGCGTAAAGCTCAGTCCCATCTCGTTGACGGAATAGCGGCTGAGATAGGGAGCGCAGAGATTGGATGTGAAGCACCAGGCGGTCCACATGACCGTCAGCCGCAGGAATGGACGATTCCGGAATACTTCCTTCATCATGCCGCCCAGCCGGATCCTTCTGGCAGGGGCGGTATATTTTTCTTCACAGAAGCCGAAGCAGATCATGTCCAGCATGCCCACCGTGCCGCCCAGCAGGAAGATGATGACATATCGCCGGTCCAGCGGCAGCGTATCCAGCAGCCGGGCCACCAGGATCCCGAAGCCAAGGTTCACCACGGCGACAATCATATCCCGGACAGACAGCCATCTGCCCCGGATTTCCTCCGGTGCCAGATCTGAAAACCAGGGAAACCAGCACACATTAATCACCGCGGAGCAGCAGGAGGAGATGCCCAGCAGGAAGATCAGCGTCCAGAGCTGCAGCCAGGACGGATCCGTGGGCACCACCAGCGGAATCAGGCCGAACACGAGCCAGAGCGCGCGTGAAAACAGCCCCAGCGTCAGCATGTATTTTTTCCGATGATGTGTTCTGTTCACCAGCAGGGAGAAGGGAATCTGCAGCAGCGCCGCAGCCTGCGGGATGCCGTTCATGACGCCGAAGGCCAGATCCCCCGCCTTCAGCTGGTTGGCCAGTCCGATCATGGCGGTGGTTCCGCTTCCGCAGATCATCCCGTGAAGGTTGCCGAAGATGTTGCCCAGCAGAATCAGAGACAGACTGCGCCGGACAGCCTGCGGAAGCCCGGCCTCCGCGTAGAGCAGAAAGAGAGGAAACCGGGCAGCCCATCCAGACAGTTTCCGCATGACCTGTATATCCTTTCTGATTCGCCTGTTCCTCCGTCCTCAGTCGGACAGATCCATGTCCGGCGTAATCTGGAGGGTATAATCCGGAAACGCCTGCTGAATTTCCTCCGTGATAATCCGGAGGCCTTCCTTCGCTTCAATATCAAAGCTGAAAACCACGTCCAGCCGCATCATCTTTTCCTGCGTGTTCACATAGAAGCCGTGATACTGCAGCGCCCATTCATGGGACAGGACGATTTCCTGCACGCGGTTTCGAATCCGCACCGCCTCGGTGTCTCCCGTATTGTAGGCATACACCCCGATGGCGGTCAGAATCACGCCCGTCTGCTGGAAGACCTTCGTCTCGGCCTGCCGGCTCAGCCGGTCCACCTCTTCCACCGTCATGGTGTCCGGCACCTCGATGTGAACGGACGCATAGTTCCGGTCCGGCCCGTAGTTATACACGATCAGATCATACGCGCCGCGGACATGCTCCTCCGCCGCAAGGATGCGCTTGATTTCCTGCGTAATCTCCGCGTCGGCCCGGTGGCCAAGGATTTCGTTCAGCGTCTCCCCCATCATTTCGTAGCCGGCCTTGATGATCATCACCGCGATAAAAACGCCTACATAGGCCTCCAGCGAAATGCCCGTCGTCAGAAACAGGATCGCGGAGGCCAGGACGCTGGCCGACAGGATCGCGTCGAAGGCCGCGTCCGAGCCAGAGGCCACCAGGGCGCCGGAGTTGACGCGCTGCCCCTGCTTTTTGACGTACCGTCCCAGCGCCAGCTTGACGACCACCGCCACCGCCAGGATGATCAGCGTCATGGTGGAATAGTCCGCTTCCTCGGGATGAATGATTTTCTTCACCGATTCGATCAGGGAGGTCAGGCCTGCATACAGCACCAGCGCCGCCACCACCATGGAGCTGAGATACTCAATCCGCCCATGCCCCATGGGATGCTTTTTATCCGGAAGTCTGCCCGCCAGCTTGGTCCCGATGATGGTGATCACCGAGGA
>ODAJ014785910.1_pt1 | contig 10099 bp, 7 predicted proteins | sample 1539241 | NCBI WGS metagenome assembly ODAJ01 (sample SAMN02144231, study PRJEB22623) | gut metagenome | biome: sheep rumen | host: Ovis aries | place: New Zealand
CGGTTCACGTCTTCAATGGTTCCTTCTGGCTGACGGGAGATAACCTCCTCTGTTGATGGGTTCAACACGTCGATCCACTTGCCGTTCGAGCTCTCGCAGAACTGGCCGTTGATGTACATCTGTAAATCTTTCATATTCGTTTTGTTTTAGTGTAGAATAGGTTCATTATCGATAGCAAAGATAGTCAAAAAATGAATTGTTGGAACGGATTGGATGCAAAAAATGTTTAAAATATCATTTTTTCGGGTATTTTGTGTAACTTTGTAGGGTTTTTGAGAACAACCCGTATTTGTCAGTTTACAATAACCTATATAAAGATGAAGACAAAACAGTTTTTATTAGCCAGTCTGTTCATTGCCGGATCGGCAACGGCTCAGACACTTTCTACGGGCATTGACCCCGCAAACTTTGACACGTCGGTGCGACCCGGTGACGATTTCTTCCAGTATGCAGCCGGTGGATGGATGAAAAGCCATCCGCTCGACAGCGAGCATCCCGCCAATGGCGCCTTTGTCGATCTGTCGGAACAGAACACGCTGCGTATTCAGGAGCTGATACTTCAGTATGCCGGTACGCCGCAGGAGAAAGGATCGCTGGGACAGAAGATCGGCTCGCTCTACAACCTCCGCATGGACAGCGTGCGGCTGAACCGTGAGGGCTGGGCACCGTTGAAGCCCGTCCTGGAGCGTATCGCCGCCATCAAGGACCGCAAGGAGTATCAGCTTGTGACGGCCCAGATCGACCGTCGTGGTGAGGAGACGATGATGTATGGCATCGGCGTCGGTGCCGACTTGCGCAATGCGGGCATGAACATCGTGGCAGTAGGGCAGGGCGGTCTCGGTCTCGGTACGCGCGACTACTACCTGAACGACGATGAGCAGACCACGCGTATCCGTGAGGCCTACAAGACGTATATGAAGAACCTCTTCCAGATGGTCGGCAACGACTCGGTGACGGCGCGGAAGAAGATGGAGGCCGTGATGGCCATCGAGACGCGTATCGCGAAGGCCAGCTACAGCCGGGTGGAACTGCGTGACATCTCGAAGAACTATCATAAGATGTCCTACAACCAGCTGGTGACCGACTTCCCGGGTATTGACTGGGGCAATGTCTTCCTGGCCACGGGATTCCCTGCTTTCGACTGGGTTGACGTAGGCCAGCCTGAGCCTATCCATGAGGTGGAGAAGATTCTGGCAGAGGCTTCGCTCGACGACCTGAAGACCTATGCTGAGATCAAGGTGATCAGCGGGGCTACTGGTGTGCTGAGCGACGACTTCCGTGCCGAGGCCTTCCGTCTGAGTAGTGTGCTCAGTGGTGTGCAGCAGGATCGTCCGCGCTGGAAGCGTGCCGTGTCGAGTGTCAGCGGCGTGCTGGGTGAGGCTATCGGCAAGCTCTATGTCGAGAAATACTTCCCGGAGTCCAGCAAGAAGCGTATGCTCGAACTGGTACGCAACCTTCAGACGGCACTTGCACAGCGCATCGACGAGGCTACCTGGATGAGTGCGGAGACGAAGGCGCAGGCCAAGGACAAACTCGCCAACTTCATCGTGAAGATTGGCTATCCCGACAAGTGGAAGGACTACAGTGGGCTGCAGGTCTGTGACAGTCTCTCCCTCTATGAGAACATGGGCAACATCTCGGAGTTCTTCCTGCGCGACGAGCTGCAGCGCAAGGTGAACAAGCCTGTCGATAAGACAGAGTGGCTGATGACGCCCCAGACCATCAATGCCTACTATATGCCGACGACCAATGAGATCTGCTTCCCCGCAGCTATCCTGCAGCCGCCGTTCTTCGACCCGAATGCCGACGATGCGATGAACTATGGTGCCATCGGTGGCGTGATCGGACATGAGATGAGTCACGGCTTCGACGATCAGGGTTCGCAGTTTGACAAGACGGGTAACCAGCGCAACTGGTGGACAGAGGCTGACAAGAAGAACTACGACCAGCGCACGAAGGTGCTCGAAGAGGCTTTCGGGAAGTTTGAGGCTGTGCCGGGCAAGTTCATCAACGGCAAGCTGACGCTCGGTGAGAACATCGGTGACAACGGTGGCCTGAACATTGCCTTCCGTGCTTTCCAGAACGCCATGAAGGAGCACCCGCTGCAGAAGGCCGACGGCTTCACGCCCGAACAGCGCTTCTTCCTCAGCTGGGGTCGTGTGTGGGCTGGTAATGCACGTCCGGAATATACGGAGTATCTCATCACCGTCGATCCTCACTCACCCAACAAGGCGCGTGTGAACGCAGCCCTGCCGCATATCAATGCCTGGTACGACGCCTTCGGCATTAAGAAGGGCGACAAGCTCTTCATCCCGAAGAAACAGCGTGCACAGATATGGTAAGAAAAATAATCCCCGCCAACCGAGCGGGGATTACTTTTTATTTCCTGTAGTTCTTCAAACCTTGTTCGAGGAACTTGATGTATTCCGGAATGTCCTCATCGTAAGCGCGACTGCCGGCCAAGGGCTTGCCCTCGTTGTCGAGCAGCACGTAGAACGGCTGGGCATTGGCACCGAACTTCACGCGCTGCAGGTAGCTCCACTTATCGCCCACCGTGCGCAGCACATTCGTCTGTCCGTTCTCCGTCACTTCCAACGGTTCCGGCAGGGCTGTCTTGTCATCGACATAGAGCGAGATGAGCACATACTTGTCGTTCAGGATGTCGGCCACCTGACTGTCCGTCCATACGGCGGCCTCCATCTTGCGGCAGTTCACGCAGCCAAAACCCGTGAAGTCGATGATGACGGGCTTGCCCGCTGCCTTGGCGGCTGCCATGCCGAGTTCGTAGTCCTTGTATTTGGCCTCGGTGGTGGTCTTCTGCAGATTGAAGTCCTGCGTGTTCATCGGTGGTGCAAAGGCGGAGATAGCCTTCAGTGGTGCGCCCCAGAGTCCGGGAATCATATAGACGGTGAAGGCCAGCGAGGCCATCGCGAGGAAGAACTGCGGCACGTTCGTCCGATGCCCCTCGTCGTCGTGCGGGAATTTCAGCCAGCCCAGCAGGTAGCATCCCTGCAGTCCGAAGATGACAATCCAGAGCGAGAGGAACACCTCACGGTCGAGGATGTGCCAACCGTAGGCGAGGTCGGCCACAGAGAGGAACTTCAGTGCGAAGGCCAGTTCGATGAAGCCGAGTGTCACCTTGATGACGTTCATCCAGCCACCCGATTTCGGGGCCGACTTCAGCAGCGACGGGAACATGGCGAAGAGCGTGAAGGGGATGGCCAGGGCGATGGCAAAGCCCAGCATGCCGATGGTGGGGGCCACGATGCTGCCTTGCGTGGAGACGGCTACAAGCAGGAATCCGATGATCGGACCTGTACAGGAGAATGATACCAGCGCCAGCGTGAAGGCCATCAGGAAGATGGAGAGCAGCCCTGTCGTATTGCCTGATTTCTCGTCGATCTTGTTCGACCACGATGATGGCAGTGTCAGTTCGAAGGCCCCGAAGAACGAGGCTGCGAAGACTATCAGCAACAGACAGAACAGGATGTTGAACACGGCATTGGTGGCCAGGGCGTTGAGGGCACTCGCACCGAAAAGCAGCGTCACCGCCAGGCCTAACAGCACGTAGATCACTACGATGCTCAGTCCGTAGGTCGTGGCCTCGCGGATGGCCTTGGCGCGGTCCTTGTTCCGTTTCAGGAAGAAAGAAACCGTCATCGGGATGATGGGCCACACGCAAGGGGTGAACAGGGCGATGAAGCCGCCCAGCAGTCCTTCGAGGAAGATGATCCACCACGACATACGTTCTGTGGGACCCGTTTCACCATTATAGTGCTGCAGCTCCTTGATGACTGGCTGCCAGAGCTGCGACAGGTCTTGATGCCCTGCGACGGCAGCCGTGTCTGCATCGTTGCCAGCCTCTGCGACGGGCTTAGGGGTAGGTGCTGCCTTCTCCGCCTCAGGGCGTGGTGCCCGCTCTTCGTCCATATGCGGTGGCCGATGACCGTCTGGTCCATCATCCATGATGCCTGGGGGCATGGGTGGCCTGTCGTCCATCTCGTCGGGCCGGTGCCTGCGCATCCCTTCCGGACTCTTGCCGCTCTGTTTGAAATTGGCTTTCGACGGAGGCAGACAAGAATGGTCGTTGCAGGCTCCGTATTCCACGTAGCAGTCGATATTGTAGGTGGGTTTGGTGAAGCGGATGCGCTGCACGAAGGTCACCGCCTTCTCAAACCAGCGTACCTCCATCTCGAAGAGCTTGTCATACTGTTTGATTTCCTTGCCGCGTGCCTGTAGCCTGCCGATGGGTTCCGCACCGTCCATCTTTACGGCATTGAAGGTGGCGGAGATAGGACCGCCGCTGCCCAGATCCGTCGAATAGACATGCCAGCCAGCGTCGATAGAGGCCGTGAAAATCAGTTCCCCTTCACCCCGTTCCAGCTCCTTCATCTCAGTGGAGAAGTGTATGGGGTTTACCATCTGCAGGCATGTGGCCAGTGTGATAAGACTGAATAGTAGTGTTGTCATTTCCCAAGGAATTTTGTGTTCAGATACTCGTTGAAGGCGTCTTTGTAGTTGTCGCCCACGGGCAGGTAGGTATCGGCATCCATGATCACGCGGTTCTTGTTCACCTCCTGTATCTTCTTCAGGTTGATGATATACGAGCGGTGGATGCGCATGAAGTAGTTCGGCAGGTATTCCTCCATCTTCTTCATTGAGAGGAGCGTGACGACGGGCTTCGGCTGGCTCTCCAGGTGAATCTTCAGGTATTCGCTCATGCCCTCGATATAGCGGATGTCGCTGATGGCCAGCTTCACGACCTTGTAGTCGGTCTTCACGAAGATGGTGTCGTCGTCAGAGGTGAGAGGATTGTTCTGCTGGTGGTCTGTTCTCTCGCACCTCTCTTGCAGACGGTTGGCGGCGCGGCGGAAGTCGTCGAGGCCGAAAGGTTTCAGCAGGTAATCGACGGCGTTCACCTTGAATCCCTCGACGGCGTATTCCGAATAGGCGGTGGTGAACACCACGAGCGGCGGTGCAGCCAGCGACTTCACGAAGTCCATGCCGTTCAGGTCGGGCATGTTGATGTCGCAGAAGATAGCGTCGATGGTCTCACGGTTGAGTATCTCCTTGGCTTCCGTGGCACTCTGACATTCGCCCACAAGTTCCAGGAACGTTACTTTCTTGATGTATGCGGCGAGCTGCTGTAGTGCCAGGGGCTCGTCGTCGATAGCCAATACTTTGATCATAGCGGTAGTGTTAGTTTGACGGTATAGGTACTCTCCTCGTCCTTGATGTCGAGGGTATAGCGGTGGCCGTAGATCAGCTCCAGACGTTTCTTCACATTGGCCAGTCCGACGCCGCCGTGCTTGTCGTCTTCCTTCGGGATGCGGCTGTTGCAGCAGGTGAAGGTCAACTCTGACCTCTCACCACTTACCTCTATACGTATGTCGATAAACGAGGCCTGTCGGTAGCTGACGCCGTGCTTGAAGGCGTTCTCCACGAAGGTGATGAACATCAGTGGCGGAACCTCCTTGTTGGGCAGTTCCTTGGGCACATCGACGGTGATCTTTACCTTGTCGGTATAGCGCAGCTTCATCAGCTGGATATAGTTCTGCAGGAAGGCGATCTCCCTGTCGAGCGGCACGCCCTGCTTGTTGCCCTCGTAGAGCACGAAGCGCATCATCTTCGACAGTTCGAGGATGGTCTGCTTCGACTTCTCGGGGTCGATATCCACCAGTGCATGGATATTGTTCAGCGTGTTCATCAGGAAGTGGGGGTTGATCTGGTATTTCAGATACTCCAGCTGCTGTTCCAGGTTCTCCTTCTCGAGCTGTTCCAGTCGTTTGCGGTCGCCACGCTGCTTGAAGTATAGCTTGATGCCGATGTTCATGCCCATCATCAGCAGTAGGATGACGATGGCGATGATGTCGTGCTGCCCCATGAATAGAGGGGCACGCTCGCCGTGACGACGGTCGCGTCGGTCTTCGAAACGGGGCCGCCTGCGCGGACGGTAGTCTTCGGGGTCATAGCGCCTGAGGCTGGCAGAGTCGGTGGCCTCCATCTCCTCAAGGGGCTCCATCGGTGGCTCGCCGAAGGCCTCTTCGCGGGGCAGGGGAGGGCGCTCTTCATCGTCCATCGGTCCGCCAGGTTCGCGCTCCGCCATCCTCTCGTGACGGAACTCACCGGGTGTCCTGAACTTCGGACGGTGGTTGCACTGATAGACCTGGAAGATGCTGACGATGACGATGCACATTCCCACATAGGCCCACTTGCGCTGCCGATAGACAAGGATCGGTGCCAGCAGGTGGTTGTGGATGAGGAAAACCATGAAGAAAGGGATGTACTCGCGCCACACCATCATCACCTCGCTCCAGTCGAAGCTGGTATTCTCGCTATAGGCCGTACGTATGCCCAGGCTCAGCACGGGCGCCATGAACAGCAGTAGCCACAGCGCCAGATAGATGATGGTCTCTTGCCGGTGTTCTTTCTTGAATGACACTTTCCCTATCTTCATTTAACTTTCAGTGTGCAAAAGTAGTTAAAATTAAAAAACGGGGCAAATTCTTTCAGTGAACGCCCCGTTTTATTCAGTTAAAACGGCCTTAGCGGATGACCTTGACGGTCTTGCCCTGCCGCTTGATGATGTAGATGCCCTTGCCTTTGCCCGACTCCGGCACGCTGCGCCCGTTGAGGTCGTAGATGCCTTCTGCCTCGCCGGTGACTTCAGCCTTCACATTGCTGATGGCGGTAGAGGCTGCGTTGGGCAGGATATTGGTCTTGTCGAAGTCCTGCGTGCCGCCGTTGAAGTTGATGGCGGCATCGGCCTTCACGCAGTAGTTGGCGGGGCTGGTGATGCTGATCGTACCGTCCTGCTGGGTGAATATGCCCGTATCCTCTTCTTCAGTGGGAGGCTCGTCCTTATACGACACCTGTATGCCGTCGTCGCCGGGACTGGTGATCTGCAGCGTGCCGCTCTCCATCAGGAAGTACTGGTTGCAGTTCAGCGCATCCTTCACGGCCGAGGGGATGATGATGGTGCAATTCTTCATCTCCATATACTCCTTCGACCAGATGCCGTTGGCTGTCTTTCCGTTTACGGTCAGCTTGCCCTTGCCCTTGAACTCCGTATGGCCCTTGCACATGAAGCAGCCCTTCCAGTCGCCGCCGGCCCCGTCGGTCAGCGTATTCTCCGTATCGTTCTTCACGCTCACGTCGATGCGCTTGCCGTTCTGAATGTTGATGGCTGGTCCGCTGGGGTTGGTCAGTGTCAGGGCATTGAGCACCACAGTACACTTGTAGGAGCCTTCCAGATAGAATTCTCCGTTGGCTGACGTTCCGTTCAGGTAGTAGAGTATCTCACCCACGTTGACATCCACCGCGTCGCTCTGTACGAGCTTCACGTGCGAGCCGCTGCTGTTGTCGGTGACATAGCTCTTGATATTGTCGGCAATAGCCACGGTGGCCGATGTCCCGTCGTAGGTAATCTCCACCGTGTTGTCGACTACGGCAAAGGCAGAGCCCATGCCAGCAACTGCCAGTATCAGTGTAGCGAGTAGTTGCTTCATACGGGTTGCTTACTTGATGAGTGACTTGGCCTTGTCTGCAGCAGCGTCGATGGCGTCAGAAGCCTTGTCCTTGGCGGCATCCTTCATCTCGGTGGCCTTGTCCTTGGCAGCGTCCTTGGCGTCCTCGACAGCCTCGCTGGCCTTGTCCTGAGCAGCCTCGGTAGCGTCGCTGATGCCCCCGCCCAGTGATGCCAGACCGCTCACGATCTTGTCTGCCGGAGCTTCTGTCAGTGAGCTGATGGCCTTGTTCACAGCCTCATTGTCACCCACGAATTCCTTGATCTTCTCTGCATTGTCCTTCAGGAAGGCCTGTACCTTCTCCACATATTCCTTGGCGGCTGCAGGGTCGCTGGTGATGAATGACACCACCTTCTCCTTCACCGACTCGATCACTTCCTGGAGTTTGTTGGCGTCTTTGGCGTCGATCTGCTCTGTCAGTGCGTTGATAGTGGCGGCTGCCTCTTCCTCAGCGTTGATAGTTGCTACTGAGTCTGTGGCTTCTGCCTGAGCCTGTGTCTTGTTACCACAAGATGCGAAACCGATGGCAATCATGGCCATCACAGCGAATAATACTTTCTTCATAATGTTTAGAGTTTAATATGAGACGTTATCTCTTGTCTTGATTTCTGGCAACAAAATTACACCTTTTTTAAATAAGTTGGTACATATATTGTCTGATTTAAACTTTTTTTAGTAATTTTGCACCCACTTTTCAAGATAACAGTTCAATATGACAACATCGTTAACGTTTAAGCCGAAGCTATTCTCGACCCTGAGAAGCTACGACCGTCGCCAGTTCACCACCGATCTGCTGGCGGGCATCATCGTCGGCATCGTGGCCCTTCCGCTGGCCATCGCCTTTGGCATCGCCTCAGGTGTCACGCCCGAGAAGGGCATCATCACCGCCATCGTGGCCGGACTGATCGTCTCGCTCTTCGGCGGGTCGAAGGTACAGATAGGTGGCCCCACGGGCGCGTTCATTATTATTATATATGGCATTATCCAGCAGTATGGCTTCGAGGGGCTGACGATAGCCACGCTCATGGCGGGCGTGTTCCTGATCATGTTCGGCATTCTCCATCTCGGCACCATCATCAAGTACATCCCCTATCCGATAGTGGTGGGCTTCACGTCGGGTATCGCCCTGACCATCTTCACCACGCAGATCAAGGATCTCTTCGGACTCTCCATGCAGAGCGTGCCCAGCGACTTCATCGAGAAGTGGATAGCCTATTTCGGGGCCTTCCCGACCATCGACGCGTGGAGCGCTGCCGTCGGCGTCGGCTCCGTGGTCGTCATCGCCTCGTGGAGCAAGCTATGCAACCTCTTACCTTCTACAGCTTCCCTCTCATTCCTGAAGAAACTGCCCGGCTCGCTGATTGCCATCATCCTGATGACCGTCGCCGCCCTGCTGCTCAAGCAGTATATGGGGGTGACCACGATCGAGACCATCGGCGACCGTTTCTCCATCTCCAACCAGCTGCCGGGTGCCCAGGTGCCTGAGCTCTCCTGGGAGGTCGTCAAGGGGCTTGTCTCGCCTGCCATCACCATTGCTATCCTCGGTGCCATCGAGTCGCTGCTCTCGGCCACTGTCGCCGACGGTGTCATCGGCGACCATCACGACTCCAATACGGAACTTATTGCCCAGGGTATGGCCAACCTGGCCTCGCCCCTCTTCGGCGGCATCCCCGCCACCGGCGCCATCGCCCGCACGATGACGAACATCAACAACGGCGGTCGCACCCCCGTGGCCGGCATCGTCCATGCCGCCGTGCTGCTGCTCATCTTCCTCTTCCTTATGCCGCTGGCACAGTATATCCCGATGGCCTGTCTGGCCGGTGTGCTCGTCATCGTCAGCTATAACATGAGCGGCTGGCGCTCGTTCGCCTCGATCCTGAAGAATCCCAAGAGCGATGTCATCGTGCTCTGGGTCACCTTCCTGCTCACCGTCATCTTCGACCTCACCATCGCCATCGAGGTGGGACTCATCTGCGCCTGTCTGCTCTTCATGCGCCGTATGGCTGAGACCACCGATGTCAAGGTTATCTCCGAGGAGATCAATCCCGAGGACGACAGCGACTTCCAGATGGGCAACCTCGAGCACCTTACCATCCCCGACGGGGTGGAGGTCTATGAGATCAACGGTCCCTATTTCTTCGGTGCGGGCAACAAGTTTGAGGAGATCATGGGTGCCCTGCGCCACCAGCGGCAGATGCCCCGTGTGCGCATCATCCGCATGCGTAAGGTGCCCTTTGTCGATTCCACGGGCATCCACAACCTGACCAACCTCTGTCTCATGTCACAGGGCGAGGGCATCCAGGTGGTGCTCTCAGGCGTCAATGAGCGCGTGCAGGCTGTGCTCCACAAGGCCGGCCTCGACAAGTTGCTGGGCGAAGAGAACATCTGCTGCCACATCAACCTCGCCCTCGACCGCGCCCGCCAGCTGCTATAAAGGTTTTGATGGACAACAAAAAGAAGGGGTCGCAATCGCTTGCGAGCCCTGTTTTGTGTTCGCCCGACATGGGCATAATCTAACGGGTGTAAGTCCCGAGCGCAGCCTAATAGCGGCAAGCGCACAGCCAAAGACAAGG
>ODAJ012116551.1_pt1 | contig 10096 bp, 10 predicted proteins | sample 1539241 | NCBI WGS metagenome assembly ODAJ01 (sample SAMN02144231, study PRJEB22623) | gut metagenome | biome: sheep rumen | host: Ovis aries | place: New Zealand
AGACGGGTATCAGGCCGGGATATACACAGCTCTTGCCAGGGGAAATATCGGGCGGGCAAAGGCTCTGACAGGGAATGAGGAGCTTACGCTGGTAACAAACGAGGCGGTCAGGCTTTTCAGGGGCGCCGGTGAGTACGGTATGGGGAGGCTTTTGGAGACCGTAAGGCTCTTAAAGGATAACAGATCCCTGACCGGAGATTTTTTTGATGTTATTCAGATCCTTCTGAGAGATGTTCTCATGTATAAGGCGGAGGGCCTTGAGGACAGAGTCATTTTTAAGGAGGAGCTTGGAAATATAAAGGAAAAAGCAGCGTCAATAAGCTTCGAAAGCCTTAATAATGCCGTAAATGCCATAGATGAGGCACGGAAAAAGCTTAAGGCAAATGTAAATTTTGAGATAACCATGGAGCTGTTCCTCTTAAGCATAAGGGACAGCCTTAGAGCCGTAAGGGATAATGATACGGCAGGCCAGAGATAGAAGGGATCATGTCCCTGCAACAGAGGAGAAAGGAAATGGTAAATATAATAGGAGTCAGGTTCCGCACTGCGGGAAAGGTATATTATTTCGATCCCGGGGAGCTTCAGCTGACAAGGGGCGATCATGTGATCGTAGAGACCGCGAGGGGAGTGGAATACGGGATGGTCGTGCTTCCGCCTACCCTTGTTGAGGATGAGAAAATAGTGGCTCCGCTTAAGACAGTCATCAGAAAGGCCGGTGAAAAGGACGATGAGACAGAGGAGAGGAACCGGAAAAGGGAAAAGGATGCCTATAAGATCTGCCTTGAAAAGATAAAAAAGCACGGCCTTGAGATGAAGCTGATAGAGGCGGAGTATACATTTGATAATAATAAGCTGCTGTTTTACTTTACCGCTGACGGCAGGATAGATTTCAGGGAGCTTGTTAAGGATCTGGCCTCTGTATTCAAGACAAGGATAGAGCTCAGGCAGATAGGGGTAAGGGATGAAACAAAGATATTAGGAGGCATAGGCTTTTGCGGAAGACCGCTCTGCTGCCATACCTATCTTTCGGATTTTGCGCCTGTTTCCATTAAAATGGCCAAGGAACAGAACCTGTCCTTAAATCCCACAAAAATATCCGGGATCTGCGGGAGGCTCATGTGCTGTCTGAAAAACGAGGAGGAAACCTACGAATATCTTAACCGCAAGATGCCGGCTGTCGGTGACGCGGTCACTACCTTTGACGGTCTCAAGGGAGAGGTCTCGGCCGTAAATATCTTAAGGCAGCTGGTAAAGGTAGTCATAGACGACGGGGAAGAGAAGGAGATAAGGGAATATAAGGCCGAGCAGCTTAAGTTCAAGCCCCATCACAGAAAGGAAAGGAACAGGGACGCAAATAACGAGGAGCTTAAGGAGCTTGAGCGTATGGAGAAGAGCGATGGAAGGTCAAAGCTCGACGAAGACTGAAGAGCTCCTGGAGGGAGAGAGGCTTGACGATCTCCAGATAAACGGTCTTTTTGTCATCCAGAACAGAAAGAAATTCTGCTTCGGGATCGATGCCGTATTACTGGGGAATTATGCCGTAGTCAGAGCGGGGGAAAACGTTCTTGATATAGGTACCGGGACCGGAGTCATTCCTCTCCTTCTTTCCGCCAAGACGGAGGGAAGGCATTTTACCGGGCTTGAGGTGCTTGAGGAAAGCGCCAAAATGGCTGAAAGAAGCGTAAGGCTTAACGGCCTGTCTGACAGGATAGATATAATCTGCGGGGATATCTGCAGAGCCGGAGAGTTTATTGAGGCCGGATCCTATAACGTAATAACCTGTAATCCGCCCTATATGATATACGATCACGGCCTTTTGAACGAAAGCCGGGAAAAGGCGGTGGCAAGGCACGAGATATTATGTACCTTTGATGATATAGCAAAGCAGAGCGCAAGGATCCTGAAGGAGGGAGGAAGGCTGTATATTATCCACCGGCCCTTCAGGCTTGCGGATATATTTGAAAGCCTGAGAAGGTATCATCTGGAGCCCAAGAGGATGAGGCTCGTCCAGTCCTACGCGGATAAGGAGCCGTCAATGGTCCTTATGGAGGCCGTAAAGGGGGGAAGGGCAAGGCTTAACGTTGAGCGTCCCCTGGTCATATATGAGAGTATGAACGTGTATACACGGGAGATCTATGAAATCTACGGAAAATACGGAAATGATCCGCTCGGCGGAACGGACGGACCGGAACGGACTGAAGAGCGTTCCTGAGCGCACGATCTTAAGGCAGACCGGCGCAGTCACGGAAGCGGACGGGAGCTTCCCTGAAAGGGGCGTCCTGTATGTCTGCGCTACTCCCATAGGAAATCTCGGGGATATTACCCTGAGGGTGCTTGAGACTCTAAAGAAGGTGGATCTGATAGCCGCGGAGGATACCAGGAATACCCTGAAGCTTCTGAATCATTTTGAGATCAGCAAGCCCCTTACCAGCTATCATGAATATAACAGATACGACAAGGCAAGGGAGCTTACGGAAAAGCTCAACAGGGGGCAGAGCATCGCTCTTGTTACCGATGCAGGGACTCCGGCGATATCCGATCCGGGAGAGGTGCTTGTAAGGCTCTGTATGGAGGAAGGGATCACAGTGACCCCTCTTCCCGGTCCCTGCGCCGCGGTCACGGCGCTGTCGGCATCCGGGGCAGCTTCGGGGAGGTTCTGCTTTGAAGGCTTTCTTCCTTCCGATAAGAAGGAAAGAGAAAGAGTGCTTGCGGAGCTTGGGGATGAGACCAGGACGATAATAATCTATGAGGCTCCTCATCATCTTGCCGGGACCCTTAAGGAGCTTTGGGAATGTCTCGGAGACAGAGGACTTACCGTATGCAGAGAGCTTACGAAGCTGCACGAGGAGTTTATAAGCCTTACCCTGAGTGAGGCCCTGGAATATTATGAGGAGCATTCTCCCAGAGGCGAATTCGTGCTGGTGATACAGGGGAAGGATCCCCGTAAGCTGGCAGAGGAGAGAGCCGAGGGCTTAAACAGCGGTTCAGTAAGTGAGCATGTTGAGCATTATGAGGCTATGGGTCATGACAGAAAGGAAAGCATGAAGCTTGCCGCCAGGGATCGGAACGTAAGCAAAAGAGATATTTATAACGCAATTTTAAAGGAATCAGAATGAACCATAAATAATCAATAAATAATCAATAAGGAGGGTTTATCATGAAAACAAAAAGGATCACGGCTTTACTGCTTGCCTGTACCTTGTGCGCGGGAAGCTTTTCCACTGTAAGGGCAAATGATCTGCCTTCACAGGTCATTTCCTTCGACGCAGAGGAAAAGAAGACAGAGGAGAACAAGTCTCAGACCGAAGCTACGGAAGGAAAAAACGCCGCGTCGGTATATGATAAGGCATATCTGGCGTTAGGCTCAGACCTTTCGGGACAGCAGCTCGATACGGTTCTTTCTCTTCTTGGAATATCGGCGGCTGAGCTTGATAAATACGATGTTGTGTACGTGACCAATGCCGAGGAGCATGCAAGCCTTGACGTATATATCGATTCAAAGGTAATAGGTACAAAATCCCTGTCCTCAGTGCTCGTAAGGCCTGCGGCCGAGGGCTACGGGGTCATGGTGCATACGAAGAACATTAACTACTGCACGGATAACATGTACAGAAACGCTCTCATTACGGCAGGGGTCAAGAACGCGGATATCACGGTTGCTGCGCCGTTTGCTGTTTCGGGCACCGCTGCCCTCATCGGGGCTTTAAAGGCTTATGAGGATATGTCCGGAAAGAGTGTTCCCGAGAACACTCTGGATGTGGCCCTTAACGAGCTGGTGACCACCAGTGAGCTTTCGGAGACCTTAAGCTCCTCAGGGGAGGCTGAAGAGCTCATCTCCTATATCAAGGCCCAGATAGCCGCTAACGATCTGGATACCAGAGAGGATATAGAGGCTGCCATAAGGAAGGGCATGAAGGAATTCAATACCGAGCTTTCGGATGCGGATATAAAGAGCATTGTGGATCTCATGATGCGGATAAAGGATATGGGTATTGACTTTGAAGTGCTTGCGGACCAGGCCGAGGATATCTATGCCAAATACAAGGATCAGATCGACGCCGGGACCTTCAATATAAACGATGTGAAGCTGGAGGATCTGGGCCTTGGCAAGATCGTGGCAAACGCTGCGGGTAATTTCTTCAAAAATGTGACCAAATCGGTCACGGGCTTCTTTAATGGCCTGTTCTCCTCCGGAAAGAAGAAGTAAACCGGATGGACAGACGCGCCTATGAGATCCGCTCCATAAGCAGAAAAGAGTGGGAGGATGCGATGCAGCTGGCATGGGATACCTTTCTGATCTTTGAGGCTCCGGAATACGGAAGGGAAGGTATTGAGAGCTTCAGAAAATTCATCAGGGATCCCATGCTGAGGCGTATGTTTATTATGGGTGAATACATGGTCTATGGCGCCTTTTTAAGGACTACGGGAGAGCTCGTAGGGGTACTGGGCGTCAGAGGCTACACCCATGTATCACTGCTTTTTGTTCAGGCGGATTATCATCTTCAGGGAATAGCACGGGCTCTGCTTTTCAAATACGTAAACGATGCGAGAAAAAAGAAGGTAAGACGGATAACCGTGCATTCCTCGCCCTTTGCCGTTGGCTTCTACCATAAACAGGGCTTTAAGGATATTGACAGGGAGATAGTTGCGGACGGGATAAGGTATACTCCGATGGAGCTTGAGCTTTCTTACCTGACCTGACTGCTTTGGTGGTTTGATATGGGAAGATTCTTCAATCTGGACAGCCCCTTTGTTTCTTTTATGAACAGGGTCGCTGATCTTATGATACTGAATGTGATTTATCTTCTGTGCTGTATTCCGGTGATCACCATAGGACCGGCGACTACAGCGCTTTATTATGTGACGCTTAAGATGGCAAGAAACGAGGAAGCATATATAATCAGGAGCTTTTTTAGGTCCTTCAGGCTTAATTTCAGGCAGGGGCTTTTAATGTGGCTTCTCGATCTCATATTTGCGGGAATCATGATCCTTGACTTTATGGTGCTTAACGGGAGGATACCCGGTGTAGAGATCCCTGATACGGCGATGTTTACCGGTATAAGGCTCCTCCTCATGGTTTTTGCAGCCCTTGCGCTCTTTACCATAAGCTTTACCTTCCCCGTGCTTGCCAGATTCGATAATACGATAAAAAATACCTACAGGAATTCATTTCTGATGAGCTGCCGACATTTTCCCACGACTCTCGTTATCGTTATATGCTGGGCGGCGGTAGTGCTCTCGGGCTTTCTTTTTCCTCAGCTTCTTATTGCGCATATTCTGATACTGTTCGCCCTTGCGGCTTACGGTCCTTCATTTCTGCTGGTAAAGGCTTTTGACAGGTATATACCCGTAGAGGTCCCGGAGGATGCCTCAGAGGATATATCCCCGGAGACGGAGGCTTAGGCTGACGCTTTCGGAATACTGATCAAGGCGATCTTTTTTTCATATACCCCTGTTTTTGAGCTGATCCTTTTGTATTAACAGTCAGGTATTAAAAACAAATGAAAGGAGAAAAACAGCATGACAAAAACAGGAAGCATTAAAAAATTATCCGCGGCAGCCGTTTCGGCGATCCTCATGGGGGCAATGACGGTAAGTGCCTTTGGCTCGCCGCTCTCAGGCGATTCCTCCCAAAGCACCGAAAGCGGCTATGAGGCGGCTGAGTCTCAGAACGAAAAATCTTCCGAAGCCGGGGAAAAGACGGGAGAGAGACCTGAAGGAAAGGGTGAACGGCCTGAGGGGACGGGAAAGAGGCCCGAGGGGACCGGAGAGCGTCCTGAGGGCATGGGAAAGCATCATCGGGGCATGAGAGGCGGCAGAGGCATGAGGATGAATGTCGAAGCCGTGGAGGAGGCTATAGCGGCCCTGGAGGATGAAACCGTAAAAGCGGACCTTACAAGCCTCTCAGATGCCTTAAAGGCAGCCCTTGATGCCGAAAAGGCGGCTCTTGACAGCGAAAGCACGAACAAGGAGAGTCTTAAGACCTTAAGAAACGCCGTAAAGGAAGCTGAAGAGGCTCTTTCAGCGGCTCTTAAGGAGGCCGGGGTGGAAACAGAGCTTTCCGGACCTGCAGGAAAACCGGGTAACAGGCCTCAGCTTTCCGATGAGGAGCGCGCGAATATGCCAAAGCTTAAGGACGGGCAGTGCAGGGGCACCGAAGGAGAGAGCATCACAGAGGGTGAAAAGACCGGGGATGAAAATTCTCAGACCGGTGACCGGGCAAAGAACAAAAAGTCCAAAAGCAAGAGCTCAAAAAACAAAAAGACAAAGCAGAATGATAATTCTGCGGAAACGGCAGTGACCGGGTAAGTGATCCGAAGAGCCGGCGGCCTGGCAGCAGCTTAGGACGTATCGCGGATCATTGCAGGGAAATCTGCCGACAGAAAGCTATGCACCGGTCAGCAGGTGCAGGAGCCGAATATGGCGGATAATAAAGAAGAGAATTTAAAGGCTGAAAAAGCGGCAAAGGACGCCTCCTTAAGGGAGTTGTTCCTTGCCGAGAACAGCGAACATATTTTAAGACTTGCAGCGAAGCTTTCCGGGCACCACATCACAAAAAGCGACGATGAGTGGTCCATAGCGCTGATAGCAGCTTCGGAAGCGCTGGACAGATATGACTCCGGAAAGGGTGATTTTTGGGGGTTTGCTTCGATTGTCATTAAAAGCCGCCTTTTGAATTATTATAAGGGCAATGAGCGGATAAAGGATGAGATATCCGTAAGCCCCTCTGCCTTTGAGGGAGAGGTTGAGGAGGATGATCCGGAGCTTTCCCTTAAGCTTGAAATGCAGGATAAAATGGCGGTTGGCATGAGCCCGGAAAGCTCCGTCAGGGAAGAGATACTTGCTCTTGAGGAGGAGCTTAAACGGTATAATATTTCCTTTTTTGACCTTACCTCATGCTCCCCCAGATCCCGGAGCACAAGGAAGGGCTGTGCCGAGGTGATAGCCTCCTTTTTCCTTCCGCCGCCCATAGTCGAGCTTTTAAAGAGGACCGGACAGCTTCCATCCTCAAAGCTCCGACAGCGGAGCGGACAGAGTACTAAATTTCTTGATAAATTCCGGAAATACCTGATCGCGGCGGTACTTATACTTGACGGGGATTATCCGGAGCTTGCCGCGTATATACCATTCGGAAAAAACGGGAGGGACTGATTTGAAGGCGGTAGTCGTGAGTCTGAGAAACGGCCGGGCAGCGGTCCTTTCGCAGGACGGTACCTTTAATGATATAAAAGACGATAATTACTCCGTGGGTCAGACTATAGAGTATAAGCCGGAGGGAAGCAGAAGGATTCTTTCCCTGAGCACCCGTGCGGTAAGAGCCATTGCCGCATCAGTCGCTCTGGTGATCCTTGCGGCGGGCACCTTTACGGCGAATACCTATGCATACAGTACGGTGACTCTTGACATAAATCCTTCCCTCAGGTATGAGCTGAATTACTTTGACAGGGTCCTTCGCTTTGACGCGTTTAACAATGACGGTGAAGATATAGTGAATATGATCTCTGTGGAGGTCGTCGGAAAGAAGATAGACGCAGCCATCGATTCCACGCTTGACGCCCTGGATGAGGAGAATTACATAGGGGAATCTACTCCCGTAGTCATGACCGTGGACAGTCATTTCTTCAGGACGGAAAGGCTTAAGGAAAGAGCCGGAAGGAAGATGGAGGCGTGGAACGGAAGAAAGGCAGAGAAGCATGAGAACAAGAGGATAGAGGGTGAATCACTGATCGTGACCGACGAGCTGAGGAAAAAGGCCAGAGATAAGGAGATCAGTCCCGGAAGGGTAATAATGATGGAGAAGAGCTCCGGGGAAGGTACTCTGCCGGATACATCCTTAAATAATATTGATACAGAGCCCCTTAGGGACGGCAGGGATGAGCGGATCGAGGATGAAAACACGGAGGACTTAAACAGCAGCTTCGATCATGAAGAAGCAAGGGAGTTAAATGAGGAGGACAGGCCTGAGGAGCCTATCGTTAATGGAGAACGGGCGACTGAGAAAGCAGACGGGGTAGGAGCCCGGGAGGATGAGAAGAAGGGTACGGAGGAAAACAGACCTGCTCCCGGGGATGCGGGAAACAGGAGCAGCTTAGGTACGGCGCCGGGCAATAACAGCGGCTTAGGTACGATGCCGGGCAATAACGGCGGCTTAAATACGGCGCCGGGTGATAACAGCTTGAATACAGGCCCGGGTGAAAGCAGCGATCCCGGTACGGTCCCTGAGGAGGGGACACCGCCGATATTACCGGGAGCCGGCTCCGCTTCCGAAGAAACCGGACAGAAAAATCCCGCGGCGGAAAACGGGAATACGGGACAGGCACAGCTTCCGTCTGCTCCTCAGACGGAAAACGGCGGGGGACCTTCCGTACCTGAACAGTCCTCACAGCCTCCTGCAGGAGATATTCCTTATGAAACAGGTGGAGGATCTGCGGATGGATCCTTTGGTTCCGGCAACGAAGCAGGCGGTGACAGGCCTGATGTCGAGCCGTATGGCCCTGGTGAAGGACGCTCCGTCCACGGACCGGGCGGGGGAGAGCCCCCGGGGGGTGCTTCAGGGGGAAATGAACCGGCAGGAGAGGGCCGTGAAAAGGGCGAACCAGGTGGAAGACCGGATTCCGGCAGGGGACCGGGAGGACCGCCTTAGGGAAGGATCAGTTAAGGGCAAGGACATTTATGATCTGATCGTCCTTTATATCAAACTGCCAGAGATTACGGCCGGGAAGGCGGTGCTCGGTAAGGTAGAAATGGCCATCGGCGCTCCCTATGTAATAAGGAGTGCCGCCTCCCTCAAAATACCCGTAAATATCCTCATATGCGCCGCTTTCGAGCTTAGTAAGATCTTTTACTCTTATCATGGTGGCATAGGACTGATCAAAATCCGAATCCGTGGATATGGTGATATAGTAGAAGCCTCCTATCCTTTCAAGCTGAACCATTCCGGCAATGTCTCTGTTTACCGGATATCTTTCAAGAAGCTTCAGATCGGAAAGCCTTGCTCTGAGGATGTTCATGTTTCCGGATACAAAATATATCTCATCTCCGATTATGGTGAAGGAGCGTACATAACTGCCGTCAAGCTCCTCAAGTCTCATGGTCCTTTCAAGCACCGCCGTTCCCGAGGAATTCCTGAAAACAAAAAGCTCCCCGGTCATGGAGCTTAAAGCATAGAACCTTTTACTGCCTTCATCGTAAACAGTGAAATGCGGCAGTATCCCCATGTCATTAAATTCACCCGCAAGCTCAAAGCCGTCTGCCCCTTTCTTAAATACCATTATCCGGTTATTTTCGGTATCATCCGCAAGATAGAGCTCTCCGTCCGAGGAAATGGTATGGCCGTGCTTTATCTGCCTTGTCATGACCTTCCAGTCCTTTGGCGGAGTATCCGGTGAGGAGCTGTAAAGGATCTGATCGTGATAACAGTCGACCAGAAACCAGGTGTCCCCCAGCTTCCTTATACAGGTAAGGATATTAAAGGAATCGTATTTATTTTCAGGGTCCTCAGCGCCGGACGTAACAGGCTCCATGGCCCTTTCGGAAAGGACCGGGCGGTCACAGGTCCAAAATATCATCGCCGCAGCCGTGATAATAAGCAGGACCGCCGCAATAAAAGGGACTTTTTTCATAAAACATCCTCTGACAGGCTCTGATCTTTTCATCCGACCCTGACATATACACGATAAAGTAAATAACTGCCGGTTACTATAGTGAACCAATGTCATTAACTTAAGCTACTATATGTTGTGAACGACTCTGCGAAGGTTTCCGATTCTGTGTCGAGACGACGCTTCCCTCCGAAGAGCTAGTCCACGAATTCCTAAGACGCTCAGGAAGAGCCTTCGCGCCTAAAGAATTCGGGACGGATCTCTTCTCCGGTCAAGACGCGTCTTAACGTCCCGACACAGAATGGAACCTTCACCGAGTCGTAGTCAACGATGTGAGCTTAAGTTAATGACATTGATAATAAGTGCGCACGGATTTTGTAAGGAAGATGTCGCCGGAGGCGACCAAAACTTATTCGATATTTGCTGGCAAATATCGAATTGGCCCGGCGCAGGAAACGCCAAAGTAAAAAGAACTTTGTCGTTTCCTATAAAAT
>ODAJ012176820.1_pt1 | contig 10095 bp, 9 predicted proteins | sample 1539241 | NCBI WGS metagenome assembly ODAJ01 (sample SAMN02144231, study PRJEB22623) | gut metagenome | biome: sheep rumen | host: Ovis aries | place: New Zealand
TGCATAACCTCAATAATTATACCGTTTTACGCCAAAAATTACAATCAGAGCCTGTTGAAAACGAAGGGAATGAGGCGTGGATAAACAAAATTTTTTCCACATTCCCTTTTTTGTATGCTGTCATGGTCCCGCTTGCGAGACATCTTTTTATCATCAGTTTACTGTCAAAAGTAACGATAAATTGCTGTTTTTCCAACTGTTGCGGTTTCGGGTGGGACGCAATGATCCATGGCGACAGCAGCATCTCCTTCGGAGATGCTGCTGTCACGGCATTCGCCGTATACAGCCAGTCCGTCAAATGCTCTTTCGTGAGCAAGCTCTCGACGAGCATTCGCCGACCTGTCTGTGCATGGCTCATTGCTGACGCGCAAATTGCTGCTGCAAAGAAGAATACGATACTTTGATTAATTCTGATTAATATTTAATTTCTTAAGAATAACATCCACATTTCCGCGCAGTTCTCCGTTGTTTATCATTTCATTTTTGATTTTGTCAACGCCGTACAGGACAGTAGAATGGTCTTTTTTACCGAGAAGCTTCGCGATTTGTTCGAGCGTGGCATCCGTATATTCCCTGCAGATATACATGATGATCTGACGGGGAATTACAAGGGAGGCATTCTTTTTGCGGGAAACGATGTTGGTTGTACGTACATCGTAGTGCTCGCAGACGACCTGAAGGATCATATCCGGTGTGATGATATTCTGCCTGTCAGGATCGATGATATCCTTAAGAGCTTCGCGCGCATTTGTCAGGTTTGCGTCCACATTGTTGAGTCTGGAGTAGGCAATGATCTTGTTGAAAGCTCCCTCCAGCTCACGAATATTGGATTTGATATTCGTGGCGACGTATTCCAGGATCTCGTCATCCAGATGACGTCCGGTGATCTCCGCGTTTTTGCGAAGGATTGCCATCCTGGTCTCATAATCCGGCGGCTGAATATCCGCGATCAGTCCCCATTCAAAACGGGAACGGAAGCGCTCGTCCAGGGTCTCCATTTCACGGGGAGGACGGTCTGAGGAAAGAACAATCTGTTTTCCTGCCTGATGGAGTTCGTTGAAGGTGTGGAAAAACTCTTCCTGAGTCGACTCTTTTCCTATTATAAACTGTATATCATCGATGAGAAGGACATCGACGGTCCTGTACTTGTCTCGAAGTCTTGCCATGGAGGTGGCATTACCGCTTCGGATGGATTCGATTACTTCGTTGGTGAACTGCTCACTGGTGACATAAAGTACGCGCTTGGAGGGACTCATTTCCAGGATATAGTGACCGATCGAGTGCATAAGGTGGGTTTTACCGAGTCCCGCGCCTCCGTAGAGGAAAAGGGGATTATAAGTATTGCCCGGAGATTCGGCAACAGCGACACAGGCAGACTGGGCAAATTTATTATTGCTGCCGACTATGAATGTATTGAAGCGGTATTTGGGATTGAGATTTGCGTTCTCGATCCGCTGGCTGCTGACCGGGGAATTAAGCTCTTCCGCAGGTTCCTCTTTCGGATTCTGGTCAGCCAGAATAAACTCGACGGTGTAGTTTTCGTCAAGCATCTCCGAGATCGTAAATTCAAATAAAAATTTGAATTTGTTGACAATATAATCAAACATAAAGGGTTTGTCGGAAGGAATACGTATATATACGACATTGCCTTTTATACCTGCAACCTCCAGATTCTGGATCCATGTTTTATAAGATATATTTGAAAGGCCGTATTCATCGCGAATATGTTCTTTGATCCATTCCCATCTTTGCCTGATAATTTCTTCGTTCATTAAATCCTCCGGTTTGTGTTCCGAAATGTATGAGTATCGATTGTGTGAAAATCGTTATTACCCCATTCTTCTTTATATAAATATCGTTTAGTTAATATATAATAAAACCCGTAAAACTTCAAACTGAGGACGTTATCCACAATTTGTGGATAATAATGTGGAAATTATTTTCAGGAAAGGAATAACCTCCTTTTCACTTTTTTATATACAAGGGTTATTCACATTCTGAACACGCATAAAATGGCGGAAAGTTCCAAAAACAGAGAAAAAAATGAGGAGTTATCCACATGTTATGCACAATTTGTGGATAGGTGGAAATGGTGAAATCATTATTTTGTGGAAATGTGGATAACTTTGGGAATACAATATTTTGTCAGAAAAAATTTTATTTTTCCACATCTGGTACCGAATATCTGTGCGAAAAATCATTTTTATCCACGTTATCCACATTTTCTCGTTCATAAAATGTGGATAAGTTTTTCTTGACGTAAAATAACCTTTTATATATAATTTCGATGTTAGCGTCTTTACAGGGGGTACTATGCCCGAAACAGCAACCATACCCGCATCCGGGAAGTGCCGGAGCAGCCGGCACAGCAGTTTTTCGGATGCACAACGGGATATGCGACTTGACGCCGCAGCCGCACGCGGCCGCGTAAAGACAGCAAAAGCCTCTCCATGGAGCAGACAGTTCAAAGTTCAGATCATATTGTATGTATTTATGGAGAAGCCATTATACTATGAAACTTTCTGCAGCTGTTCCTGAAATGGGAAGCTGCAAACTCATCATTTTAAGGAGGATACAAATATGGCTAAAATGACATATCAGCCCAAGAAAAGACAGCGCGCAAAGGTACATGGCTTCAGATCCAGAATGAGCACCGCAGGCGGCAGAAAGGTTCTTTCCGCCCGCAGGCGCAAAGGCAGAAAGCAGATCGCAGTCTGACAGTAGATTTTCCGGGAGAGTCATGCTGAATCCAGCATGGCTCTTTCTGTAATAAGGAAATAATTGCATATATTTGTAAATATTCGCTTAAACGGATATTTACCTTCATTATTATCATTAATAAAGACACAGCATATGGAATCTCTGAAAAAAAATGCGGATTTTAAAAACTGCTATCAGCACGGAAAATCTTTTGTAAACCGATATCTTGTCATGTATGTGTGCGGCAATGGACAGGAAAAAAACAGAGTCGGGATTTCCGTGAGCAAAAAAGTTGGCAATAGTGTTGTGCGTCATCGCACTACCAGACTGATCAGAGAAGCCTATCGTCTGCACGAAGCAGACTTCTGCGCAGGGAATGATATTGTCTTTGTAGCGCGAGTGCGCGCAAAGGGAATAGATTATTTCAAAATGGAATATGCACTGATGCAGCTTGTAAAAAAGGCGGGCCTTTTAATATGAAAATGATGAAAAAAGCAATGATCCGATCGATCAGAATGTATCAGAAATATCTGTCGCCGCTCAAGAGCACAAGATGTCCCTATATTCCGACCTGTTCCCAGTATGGCCTGGAAGCAGTGGAAAAATACGGAGCTGTAAAAGGAGGTGCCATGGCTGCATGGAGAATTCTGCGCTGCAATCCTTTTTCCGGCGGTGGTTTTGACCCTGTGCCCTGACGGGCTCTTTTTCTGCTGTAAACATTTGAATATTTGAATAACAGTATGAACTGTGAACAGCTGTTTGAACAAACGTCTGAAAGAATGTTTGAAAGAACTTTGAAGGAACATTTTAAGGAAAGAAAAAGACAGATCTGATGGATCTGATTGAATAAACAGACAAAGCCTTGCATCTGATATACCGGTACAGGTGTGTCAATCTAAAATACTAAGAAACATGTTTAAGGAGGAATATTGGCTCCCATGTTATTGACCAAAAGTACAGCCTTTATCATTGGTCCGATTGCCGAACTGATGGGCATTATCATGAACGGAATCTTTGTCATTCTTGGCAAGATCGGAATTCCGAATATTGGACTGTCCATCATTATCATGACGATCCTGATCTATATGCTCATGCTTCCCCTGACGATCCGTCAGCAGAAGTTTTCCAAACTTCAGAGGAAGATGCAGCCTGAACTTCAGAAAATCCAGAAAAAATACCAGGGCAGAAAAGACAGTGCTTCTATGGCTGCCCAGCAGGAAGAGATGAAACAGCTCTATGACAAATACGGCGTATCCGCGACCGGCAGCTGTGTACAGCTTCTGATCCAGATGCCGATCCTTTTTGCCATGTACAGAGTGTTTTATAATATTCCCGCATATCTTTCCAGTGTGAAGGATGCGTTTTTCCCTCTTGTGGACAAACTCTATGACTTGGATCCCAAGGGTGCGATCCTTCTGTCCCAGAATGCGGAAGAAAAGTATATTTTCTCCAGTGCGTCTTCTTTTGCAAAATCATTGACAAATGCTGTTAATGGCGAAGATGTGAATGCCATCAAGAATTCAATGATTGATATGCTGAATAAATTTCAGACTGCAGACTGGCGAACACTTGCTGATAAATTTTCCAAACTGTCCGAAGATATTGAACACACAACTGTTAAACTTAATCAGTACAACAATTTCCTCGGATTGAATATAGCGGAATCTCCTTCCAATATTATGAAAAAGGGCGGCATTTTTATTGTCATTGCCCTGATTATCCCTATCCTTGCGGCTTTCACACAGTGGCTCAACGTCAAACTGATGCCGCAGCCTTCTTCAGACCCTAATGACCAGACTGCCAATACCATGAAGAGCATGAATCTCATGATGCCTGCCATGTCTGCAGTCTTCTGCTTCTCTCTTCCCAGCGGCATGGGACTTTACTGGATCGTCGGCGCGATCGTCCGGATCGTGCAGCAGATTTTCATCAATAAACACATCGATAAGATGGATATTGATGCAATGATCGAAAAGAACAGTGAAAAAGCCAAAGAAAAAGCTGAAAAGAGAAAAGAAAAGAATCGCAGCGCCGGCTATGATTCCGATACTTCTGTCAATGCCAGAAGATCATCCGCTAACAGAGACAGCAGAGTGGTCACTAAGCTCAGCCAGTCTGAAGAATCCAGAATTGAAGAGATGAACCAGTCCAGAAAAAAGAGGAAATACAGAAAAGACAGCCTTTCTTATCAGGCGGATATGGTCAGACGCTTCAATGAATTCGGAAAAGATTCCGATGAACAGGATAGTTAATAATTTTATAAAACAAGAGGATAAATATGTCTCAGGAATATATTGAAGTCACGGAAAAGACCGTATCCGAAGCCATTATGGCGGCATGCCAGAGGCTTGGAGTTCCCAGTGAACGCCTCGAATACGATGTGATCGATCCGGGAAAAACCGGTTTTCTGGGAATTGGTTCCAGAGCGGCAAAAATCCGTGCACGTGTCAAACAGGGAATGGAAGACAGCACTGAATTTGACACCAGCGCCATCATCAGTGATGTTCTGAAAGGAAAAGATGATCTAAAAAAATCATCCGATCAGCGCTCGAAGGAAAAAAAGAAGGAAGACAAAAAAGAAACAAGGAAAAAGGATTTTTCCAAAGATTCTTCAAAGGATTCCTCCAGGGCAGAAAAGACATCCGCAAAGAAAACAGAGCAGACTTCTGACAAGGCTCCTGAAAAGGAGGAGGCTGCATATTCTGAAGCATCGGCTTCAAAAGAAGTTCCCGCGGCAGATCATAAAGCAGCGGCGGATGAATCCGTAAACAAAAAAGAAAAGAACGCTTCCCAGGATAATTCCAATTCGGGAAGAAAGGGTTCCGGGAGAAGAGATTCTTCCGAGAAAAATTTTGAAAAGGGAAACAGGGAGAGAGGCAGAGGCCGCCGCAGGCAGCGTCGTTTTGAAAAGGACGAATATGCAGCAGGTTCCCGTGATCATGAACAGGAAAGAAGCGCTGCTGCCGCAGAGGCCCGTACAGCTCCGAAAAAGAAAAGTGCTGTTCCGGTTCTGACAGACGAACAGATCGAAGAAATCAAACAGCGTGCAGATACTTTCCTTTCAGATGTTTTCCAGGCTATGAATCTGGAAGCAGAAGTAAAAAGTACCTATGACCGCGAAACAGGAATGCTCACAATCGATATGAAGGGCGACAATATGGGAGTCCTCATCGGAAAGCGCGGACAGACCCTTGATTCTCTCCAGTATCTGGTCTCCCTTGTTGTCAACAAGGGTATTGATGGTTATATTCATGTCAAGGCAGATACGGAAAACTATCGTGAGCGCCGCAAAAAGACTCTGGAAAATCTTGCGAAAAACATCGCAGCCAAGGTCAAACGCAACCGCACGAGCGTTGCTCTTGAACCTATGAATCCTTATGAGAGAAGGATCATTCACTCTGCGCTGCAGAGTGACCGTTACGTGACAACCTACAGTGAAGGCGAAGAACCTTACAGAAAGGTCATCGTGACAATGAAAGAAGATCGCTGATAATCCTTTCATCAGACTGCCGCCTCAGTGAATCTGAAGCGGCAGTTTTTATTAGGAAAATAAATGAATACAACATTTGCCAACAGTACTTATATCGATAAGAGCAGAAATGATACCATTGCCGCAGCAGCTACTGCCATGTCCACGGCGGGTATCGGAATAATCCGTGTCAGCGGACCTGATGCCGTCCGGATCTGCGCGGATCTGTATGTGAATGCAAAAGGAAAGCATGATCTTCAGAACCATGCGGCCAATACCATTACTTTCGGCTATATTGAGGACAGGGACGGAAACCGGATCGATGAAGTAATGATCAGTGTATTTTTTGCTCCCCACAGCTATACGACAGAGGACACGGTGGAAATCAATTCACACGGAGGAACTTATCTTCTGGAGAGAATTCTGGATCTGGTACTTCAGGGCGGCGCACGTCTTGCCGAACCCGGTGAATTTACAAAGCGTGCATTTCTGGGCGGAAGGATCGATCTTTCCAGGGCAGAGGCTGTCATGGATCTGATCGCCTCTCAGAATGAATTTGCCAGAAAAACAGCTCTCGCTCAGCTGGGCGGCAGTGTCTCCGAAAAAGTGAGGGAGCTCAGGTCTGAGATCCTTTACGAAATGGCATTTATAGAATCCGCAATTGACGATCCTGATTCCTATGCCTCAGATCTGGACGGTTATTCTGAAAGGCTGGATAGTATTTGCGAAAATCTCCTTTCCCGTATGGATACCCTTCTGGAAATAGGAGAAAAGGGTGCTGTTCTGAAAGAAGGAATACGGACCGCCATTATAGGAAGGCCCAATGCCGGAAAGTCTTCTCTCCTGAACTACCTTTCGGGAACGGACCGCGCCATTGTCACGGAGATCGCGGGAACAACCCGGGATACCCTTGAAGAGAGTGTCAGGGTGCGCGGTGTACAGCTGCGGCTGACTGATACAGCAGGTATCCGAGATACGGATGACCGTGTTGAAAAAATAGGTATTTCAAGAGCAAAGGAAGCCATCGAGCAGTCTGAACTTGTCCTGTATCTGATCGATACCTCCGAGGGAATCACCCCCGAGGATCGTTCGATCGCAGCCATTCTGCAGCAGTGGAAAAATGATCTTCCCTCTGTCCGCAAATGTATTATTCTTTTAAATAAGAGTGATCTTCCGCCTGTTACAGATTCTGATGAAGTCAGGAATTTTTTCACAGAAGCGGACAAAATCCTGTCCTGTTCACTTCGCACCGGAGAAGGTGCGCAGGAACTGGGTATGACCATAGAAAAGATGTATCATATGGGTGAGCTGAGTCATCAGAGTGAAGCTATGCTCACAAATGCCCGCCACAGGGAGGCAGTCAGAGAAGCTTATGAATCTCTCTCACTGGTCAGACAGAGTATCCGGATGGGAATGAGTGAGGACTTCTACGCCATTGATCTGATGAATGCCTATGCAAGCCTGGGCCGGATCACCGGCGAAGCTGTGGAAGATGACCTCGTGGAAGAAATCTTTTCCAGATTCTGTATGGGAAAATAGTCGTAATATTTACCTTTTGCCGGTGCGGAAATGGTATGAAAATGGTATATTGCGTCCCTGAATAACGATAGATTCCGGACAGGCAGACGATTGATGCAAGGCCGGAAACGTGTGGAGAATATCTTGATGAATTACTTTATTGATACAGATATATGTGTGATCGGAGCCGGACATGCCGGCTGTGAAGCAGCGCTTGCGAGCAGCAGACTCGGCTATCGCACTGTTCTTTTTACTATGAATGTGGACAGTATTGCCATGATGCCCTGCAATCCTCATATAGGCGGATCTTCAAAGGGTCATCTGGTACGTGAGATTGACGCTCTTGGCGGCGAAATGGGAAAGAATATTGACAAGACATTTATCCAGTCCAAGATGCTCAATATTTCCAAGGGTCCCGCGGTCCATTCTCTCCGCACACAGGCAGACAAGGCTGAATATTCAAAGGCAATGCGCAAAATCCTGGAAAACCAGGAGAATCTGACGATCCGCCAGGTTGAGGTCACGGATATCCTGACCCAGTATGATCTGGAAAAAATTCAGAGGGGAAATTTCTCCGATAACAGTTCAGCATGTAATAGTTTTGAAGGTAATATTTCAGCATGTAATAGTTTTGCATGTAATAATTTTGCAGATAATGGTTCTGCAGATAATAATTCTGCAAATGATAATTCTTCAGATGATAAGCATGTTGGCAATAAGTTTTTAACTGACAGTAAGGATGAGCAAGCCTCTGAAAATCATGAAGAAAAGATGCGCGTGGCGGGTGTCCGGATCCACACAGGAACTGTCTATACCTGTAAAGCCGCGATCATCTGTACCGGCACTTATCTCAATGCAAGATGTCTGGTAGGTGAATCCATTACAGAGACTGGTCCCGGAGGTATGCAGCGTTCGACGTGGCTGAAGCAGTCCATGGATCATCTGGGTATTCCTCTCCGCCGCTTCAAGACCGGTACGCCTGCGCGTATGGACGGAAGGACACTGGATTATTCCAAAATGAAGATTCAGCCCGGAGATCCGGTGGTCGTACCTTTTTCCTATTCCACAGATCCGGCCGACGTTCAGATTGAACAGGTTCCCTGCTGGCTGACATATACAAATGAGGAGACCCACGATATTATCCGGCAGAATCTGGACCGCTCTCCTATTTATGCCGGTATCATAGAAGGAACCGGTCCCCGTTACTGCCCTTCTATTGAGGACAAAGTTGTCAAATTCAGCGAGAAGAGCCGTCATCACGTTTTTATCGAGCCGGAGGGCCGTTTCACCAATGAAGTGTATGTGGACGGAATGTCCTCATCCATGCCCGATGATGTACAGCAGCGCATGTACCGCACCGTCCCCGGTCTGGAGAACTGTGTGATCGTCAAAAACGCCTACGCGATCGAATACGACTGTATCAATGCCAATCAGCTTAAGCTTTCTCTAGAGACAAAGGCCGTAGACGGACTTTTCTGCGCCGGTCAGTTCAACGGAAGCAGCGGCTACGAAGAAGCAGCGGCACAGGGACTCATCGCCGGTATCAACGCTGTGAATATGATCCGCGGCAGAGAACCCCTGATCCTGGAGCGCTCCGAGGCTTATATCGGAGTTCTGATTGATGACCTTGTGACGAAAGACAACCGCGAGCCTTATCGAATGATGACCTCCCGCGCGGAGTACAGGCTTCTCCTTCGTCAGGACAATGCGGACCTGCGTCTCCGCAAGTATGGATATGAGGAAGGACTGATCACGCAGGAACAGTACGATTATGTCTGTTACAAAGAAAAAATGATCGAAGAGGAAACCAGGCGTCTCAAAAAGGTTAAGATCGGGGCTGCTGCATCCAATCAGGAAATCCTGCGTTCTCTCGGTTCTTCGGAACTCAAAACTGCATGCTCCCTCGCGGAACTGATCTGCAGGCCGGAATTGTCCTATGAAAAAATAGCTGCGCTGGATCCCGACAGACCCGCTCTTTCCGCAGATATTACAGAGCAGGTGGAAATCAATATCCGCTACGAGGGATACATCGACCGTCAGAAAAAACAGGTACAGCAGTTTGAAAAGCTTGAACACCGGAAAATCCCTGCCTGGATCGACTATGATGATGTGGGAAGTCTTCGCAATGAAGCCCGTCAGAAACTTAAAGCCTTCCTGCCTTCTTCAATCGGACAGGCATCCCGTATTTCCGGCGTGACTCCCGCGGATATCACTGTGCTGCTTATTTATCTGGAAAAGAACAGAGGGAAAAAGCAGTATCAATGAATCCTGCAGCGACATCAGAATTTTAGTGACAAAACGGATTAAGTGATTGATAATAATATTATGATGTTGAGGTCAAAAGGTGGTTAAGGGAACACCGTCTCGTCAAGTTGCACAAACGCCTTGGGCACGCTCTCGCTCTACCC
>ODAJ011876193.1_pt1 | contig 10094 bp, 6 predicted proteins | sample 1539241 | NCBI WGS metagenome assembly ODAJ01 (sample SAMN02144231, study PRJEB22623) | gut metagenome | biome: sheep rumen | host: Ovis aries | place: New Zealand
ATGGAGGCAACGGCCGCCAGGGTCAGCAGATAGCCGAACCAGTGCTTGCCGCCGAACTTGCCGTAGAGTGCCAGATACAAAACGCCGAATACGATGGCGCAGATCGCAAGCACGGTCACATAGCCTCTCGTGATGCTGTTGCTCTGGTAGAAGACGAGCGCCAGCACCGCAAGCACGGTTGCGACGAGTGCCAGATAGAATGCCGGAGATTTTTTCATGTTGCTTACCTCCCAGTCTGATTCTTCCGCTTCTTGAAAACATCGACGGCCAGGAATACCACAGTCAGGGCTGCGGTGGCGGCCTCAGCGCCGATGATGGCCTTCTGCCACCAGGTCAACACATAGTTGGTCTTGGTGTTCTCCGTGATGCCGTTCATGGCATTGCTGCGGGCGATGGAGTACAGATAGGACTTCATGGCAAGCTGCATCTTTTCCTGGAACTCGGTATCCTTCAGAATCTTCGCCTTGTTGGACTCCATGGAGCCAAACTTGCTGGCGGAGGTGGTGGCATTGGTGGTCAGCATGCCGGAGGTGCCGTTCTTCACAGAACCAAGCCAGTTCATGTAATCGGGGGCGGCAGCCATATCGGTGACGATCCAGCCCTTGAAGCCCCACTCGTTGCGGACGATCTGCTCCAGCAGACCGCTGTGGGCGCTGGCGTAAACCGTGCCGACACGGTTATAGGCGGTCATGACGCCCATGGCCTCATTGGAGGACAGGGGGCCCATGAAGGCGCGCAGATCGTTCTCGCGGGCGGCCTGCTCGGTCATGAAGGTGGAGGCGCCGGAGCGGTTGGTCTCCTGGTGGTTGAAGGCCAGGTGCTTGGGCTCGGTCATGAGACCCTTGACAGTGCCGCCGGCACAGAAGGCGGTGCCCATCAGGTTGGTGAGCATCGGGTCCTCGGAATAGTACTCATGGTTACGGGCGCAGTAGGGGACGCGGTGCAGGTTCATGCCGGGAGCCAGGGTGCCGGGGATGTTGGACCAGAGGCTCTCTTCGCCGTACATCTTGCCTTCCTCAAACACCAGCTCCTGGTTGAAGGTGGAGCCCACGACAGGCTCGGTGGGGAACACGTTCATGGTGTAGGCAGCGCACTCGTCGCTCTCGGCAACGTAGGTGGCTTCCTTGGTGTTGCCGCCGACCCACTTGATGAAGTAGGCTGCGACCTGGTCGTTGGCAAAGCCGGTGGGGCCGTCCTGGATGCCGTGGGCCTGCACACCGACGGAATTGATGGCGCTGATGCCGTTGCCGGCGTTTTCAATGTAGTTGATGGCCTCGTCCAGGGTGAGGGTCTCCACCAGCTGCTGCCACAGAGGATCATCGTAATCCACGACGCCCACATAGCGGCCTTCCTCATCGGTCTCAATGAGATTGACCAGCTTCAGCCCGCTCTGGGTGCCCCAGGTCACGCCGCTGCCGTTCTCGCTGAGGGCGTTGCGGTTGTTGGTCAGGTCGATCTTCATGTCGTCGGTGGGGGTGACGTCCATGACGCTCGTCCAGCCCTTGGTCCAGTCGGCACGGGTGGTGTATTCCACGGTCCCGGGGATGAGCTTGTTGAGATCCATGTTCTGCAGAGCATTCTGCACGTTCTCGGAATAGGTCTCCACATCCCGCTCGCCCAGGGTCCATTCCTTCACGTTCTCGGCGGTGATGACTTCGTTGTCGTTTACGGTCACAAGGCCGTCGGAGTTGCCCTGCTTGTGGGCCAGGATGTTGTTGATTGCGTTGTGGGCGCTGTTGCCGATGGCAAAGTAGTAGGTGCCGGCATCCAGAACCCAGGCACCCTCGGTGCCGTCGGCCTTGACGACGGTCTCGTCGTAGCTGGCCATGTAGCGGGGATCAAAGCTCACGGTAACGGTCTCGGAAGCGCCGGGCTCCAGAACGCCGGTCTTGCCGAAGCCGATCAGCTGCAGGGAGGCCTTCTCCAGGCCGCCAGCGGTGTAGGGAAGCTGCACATAGAGCTCCACCACGTCCTTGCCCTTCACAGAGCCGGTGTTGGTGACGGTGACAGTGGCCTTGCCCTCGCCGCCCACGGTGGCTTCCACGGAATCCAGCTTCTGCTCGAAGGTGGTGTAACTCAGGCCGTAGCCGAAGGGATAGGACATCTCGTCCGCATAGTTCCAGGCCTTGCCGGTGCTGGAGCCTTCTGTGGCGGTGGCGTTGCCCTGACCCAGGACAGCGTCCTCATAGCGGGTCTCATAGTATTTGTAGCCCTGGTAGATGCCCTCGGACTCCACCAGATAGGCGTCACCGCAGTCGTCATAGGAAATGCTGCTGTCGGTGAAGGAGTTGGCGGTGTAGAGATACACGCCGAAGTTCACCATGGCGGGGGAGGAAACGCCGCTGACGGCGTAGGTGTCGGTGAGGCGCCCGGAGGGAGCGATCTCGCCGGAGAGCACGTCGGAGATGCCCAGATAGCCGTTGGCACCCGGATCGCCGACCCACAGGATGGCGTCAACCTCGGGGTCGTTCTTCAGCTCTTCCAGCTCCATGGCGGAGGAGCTGTTGATGAGCACCACGACCTTGGTGCTGTGCTCCTTGGCCAGAGCGATCATGTCCCGCTCGTTCTGGCTTAGGGCCAGGGGGCGCTCAAAGCTGTCGGTGTCGTCGGCGTGGACCATGTTGGGATGGTAGTCCGCAGCCTCGGAGTTGTCGCGGGTGATGAGCACCAGAGCGGCCGTGCCGTCGGCAGAGGCGAGCAGCTCATCGGTGTACACGCTGGCAGGAGCCTCGCCCACCTTATAGGTGGTGAAGTTCTCGGCCATGGTGGTGAATACGGGGGTGAGAATGTGGCCCGGGATGGGCATGCCGAAGAACATGGCGACCATCCGGTAGGGATCCATCTCAGCGCTGGCGTACAGGTCGATGAACTTCTGGTTCAGGGTGAAGCCCTTCTCGCCCATGGCCTCCTTGATGCCGTAGAGCACCTGGCCGGCTTCGAAATTGACGAAGGCGGTGGAGCCCATCATGCCGCCCAAAACGGGGTTATCCGTGTGCATGCCCCAGAGGGTCACGCTCTCGGCAGCCTTGTCCAGCGGTAGCGCAGCGCCGTCGTTTTTCAGCAGAACAACACCCTCCGCTGCAACGGAAGCCGCGAATTCCTTCTGCGCGGCGACCATGTCCTTCAGGGAGGTGTAGTCGGAAGCAAAGTAGGTTCCGTTGTTTTCTTCTCCATCGTCAGTTACAACAACCTCATAGTTGCTTGTGCCGAGCATGCTGTTGACCTTGTTCGCCCAAGCATTGGAGGTTGCCTGCGCGGCCATTGTGAACACCAGCAGCGATGCCATCAGTGTGGCAAGGCCGCGCCAGAGTCCTCTTTTTGCCATTCATATCCTTCCTTTCCTATCTGGTTTCTACCGTCTGTATACGGGTGAAATCATAATACCATTTTTTTTCCCGCTTGAGAGGAGCTTGCGCGAACGGTCGTTCAAAACGCACAAATGGCGAGGAAATCGGCCGGCGATCCTTGTTGAACTTGAAAAGATCGCAGCTGCTGTGGTATATTCGTATGGAAGAAAGGTGGCGTTCGTATGCTGCGAATCGCAGTTGTGGATGACAATGAGGAGGATCTTTCCCAGATCCGGACCTATCTGGACCAATACTTTGCACAGGAACCCCGGGAGTATTCCGTTTCGGCCTTTTCCGATGGTGAGGATCTGCTTCTGCGGGAGGTCGAATTCTTTGATCTGCTCTTTCTCGATGTGGAGATGCGCTGGTCCAACGGCATCGACGTGGCCCGCGCGATCCGGGAGAGAGACAAGAACCTGGTGATCCTCTTTGTCTCCCGCATCGCCCAGTATGCGGTAGAGGGCTATTCCGTGGATGCGCTGGACTATTTGCTCAAGCCCGTGAGCTATGAGGAGTTTTCCGTGAAGCTGCGCAAGGCTCTGCGGCATATCGAGAGCCACCGCGCCTACCGCATCCGTCTCTCCCAGGGGGGAGACTACCGCTGGGTCTCCACGGATGAGCTGCGCTATGTGGAGGTCTTCGGGCACAATCTGGTGTATCACATGAGGGACGGGGAGTTCCGCACCACCGACACCATCGGCGCCGCCACCGAGCAGCTGAGGCCCTATCGCTTTCTGCAGTGCTCTCGCTTCTGCCTGGTCAATCCCCGGTATGTGACCGGCATCGACGGCAACATCCTGCTGCTGGGCCAGGAGCGGATCCCCATCAGCAGACGGCGCCGCAAGGAGCTGGTGGACGCGCTGCTGCGCTACCACGGGAGTATGTCATGAATCCAGTTTTGCAAGCCATAAGCCGCTGCAGCCCGGTCTATGCGCTGCTGTTCGGCATTCTGTCCTGCTGCCTGCTCCCGCCGAAGAAGGACAGGCTGCCGCTGCGCGCGGCAGTGTCGGCCGGGAGCTTCGTGCTGCTGTCGCTGCTGATCCTGCTGGTCCCTGCGGGAGCACCCGGCGAGTCGGCGCAGAAATTCCTGTACTATTACCTTTTGTATCTTGCCATCGGCGCAGGGATGCTCCTGTGCTATGAAGGCTCGATCTATGAGGTCGCCTATGTGTGCGTGATCGGGCAGGTCTGGCAGCACACCCTCTATACCTTGAGCCAGATCGTTTTCCTGTCCGCCCGGCTCCTGGGACGACCTATCCCGGAGACTTCGATGGCGGTGACTTTGGGTGTGACGCTGCTCTATGCAGCGGCCTACGGGCTCATGTATCTGGTGCTGAGGCGCTGCTATCGCAGGCTGGTCCCCCTGCGGGGCTTTGGTGAGATCCTGGCGGCGAGCCTGCTGCTGCCCATCCCCCTGTCTGCTCTGAACCTGGCGATCATGCGCTTGACGGAGGATCCGCGGATCCTGCTTTCCTACCGCATTCACATGCTGCTGACCTGCGTGATCATCTATCTGCTCCTGCTCAGCATCCAGCATACCCGCCTGGCGGTTCAAGAGGCCGATCACGTGCGGGAGGCGGCGGAAAAGCAAAAGGAGCAGTATGAATTCAAGCGCGAGGTCATTGAGCGGGTGAACATCCGCGCTCATGATCTGAAAAAGCTGATGGATCGCTGGGAGAGCAGCGGCCGCAGCCCAGACCCGGGCATGACTGCCCAGATCCGTTCGGAGCTGGAGCGCTATGACCGCCTCGTGGAGACGGGGAACGAGGCGCTGGATACCGTTCTGTCCGATGCGGTGCTGCGCAGCGAGCAGGAAGAGGTCCGCTTTTCCTATCTGCTGGACGGCAAGGCGCTCTCTTTCGTGCAGCCCATCGATCTGTACGCCATCTTCGGCAATCTGCTGGATAACGCATTTTCCGCCGTGGCGGCGATCCCGGAGCCGGAGCGGCGTGTGGTTTCCATCAAAATGACCGATACCGGGGACTGCCTGTTTTTCCACGTCTTCAACACCTGCGATGGAAAGGCCGTGCTGGAAAACGGCATGCCCAGGACCACCAAGCCGGATCGGGAAAACCACGGCTTCGGCACCAAAAGCGTGCGCTCCTCGCTCTCCCGCTACGGCGGGGAGCTGGTGATCTCGGCGGAGGAGGGAGAATTCCACGCAAGCTTCTTTCTGAAAAAGCCGACCTGAGAGGCAGCAGGATAAAACGCAAAATCCCCCTGTTTTTCTATCCCGTGGGATAGAAAAACAGAGGGATTTTGCATGCAGCGGCCCTGTACGAACGGGCCGGCCTGGGGCGGGGCCAATGACAAACCGTCAGTCGGCGCCATCCCGTCGGGGCGGGGTGTATTCGATGAGATAGAGGAGCTTGTCGCTCCAATATTTGCTGTTCAGCTCGGCGGGCGGCGGGCAGGCCTCCGGCGGCTCAATGGGCAGGGGCTCGATCCCGGCAATACCCTTCTGGGACAGTGCGTAACGCCACTCCCGATCCACCCAGGGAGAGGACTTGGCGTTGTGGGACCAGCACAGATAGAGCACGTCCCGTTTCTCGATCTCCCGATACAGCACCCGCTCCCAGTCATCGCCGCCCCGCAGACCTTCCACGTCGAAAAACACGTCCAGGTCCGGACGGGCCATCTGCATGCCCTGTACGATGGAGGCCACCCGTTTTCTGTCCTGGCTGGCATAGGAGACAAAGGCGGTGGAAATGTCCCGGCGTTCAACCGGGAGCCTCTGCTCGAAGAAGGAGAAGCACTTGGCCACGAAGGAAAGCCTGCTTGCGATGATGCCGTTGACATAGACCTTAGCCTGGAACAGAACCTGCTTTTTGGCATAATCCTCCGGCAGCATCACCGGGAAGGAGAATTCCAGATAGGATTTTTCCCAGATGCCCTCCTGTTCGCCATCCTGAATCTCAAAATCCGGGGAGCTGAGCACGACCCTGATCTTGGCCGCGGCGGTCACGCCGATGGTGCCGGAGCGTTTTTCCTGCAGCGGCTCCTCCGCCTGCCGGTGGATCTCATCCACTACATAGCGATAGGACTCCTCATACATCACAAAGTCTATGATCGCATATTCCCCCTTGTTCAGCCGCTTGGGGGCCAGCGCTGAAAACTCCACCTGGGCGATTTTTGGCGCGGCTTTTTTCACCGCGACACGCTGCGGCGCGCGGGGCAGGGATCCGGCGGCGGGACCGGTGGCGGCAGATGGATTCCTTCGGACGCTGCTCCCGCAGAAGCTGCAGAACTGCTGGCCTTCTGTCAGCGGCTGACCGCAGGAGCTGCAGCGCATTTTTGCACCTTGAACGTGGCCCGGCATGGGAGCTGGCGGCATGGAAGGCCTTCTGACCTCGGCGGAGCTGCAGGTGGCGTCAGAGTCGCAGGCCGCTTCCTCCCTGGCCCGGGGGGCGTAGGGGGCGCGCGGAACAGGTACAGGGTTTGAATAGGCCGGTCTCGGAGGGCTGGGCCGGGCCATGGATGCTTCCGGGCGAGGGGCTTGACGCCGCTCCGCGGGGGCGGCGGCGCCGGGTGCATATTCGGCCTGATAGGGGGCAGACTCATCATGCGGCTTGGAACTCCCCCAGGGATTGGCTGTCGCGCCGTCGTGAAGGGGGGCACCAAAATCTACCCGGGGCAGGGCGGCGCCCCTTGGTGCCGCCTTCGGGTAGGAAACTGCGCTCCAGCTTGTCTCCTGAGGCTGGGGGGCAGGGCCAGATCCGTCCTGAAAGACATCCGGACGGACCGTGTCGCCCAGAGTACTGACGGCCGCTCCCAGGGCATTGGCGGACGGCATCATAACGGACACCTCCAAGCTGCCGGGCATTTGAACGAGCTGCTCCAACTGCACCCGCAGCTTCTCCACGCTCTCGATCCTGTTTTCGACCCGGTAGGCGCAGGCCTGTTGGAGCAGGCCGTTGAGGGCATTGCTCATATCCTCGGCCCGGAACCTGAGCTCAGGCAGCTTCGTTCCGGCCAGACGCTTGTACACGGCAAGCTCCTGTCCGCCTCCCCCACGGGAGAAGGGGAGCTGCCGACCGTTCAGGAGATCATACAGGATCAAACCGATGGAATACACTTCCGACTGCTCGCTGCAGCGGTGATCCTGGTATACCTCCGGCGCCATATATTCCAGCGTTCCCCGGGTGGTTTGATTCGAGGGCAGATCGCTGAAAAACAAGGCCGAGCCAAAATCACCCAGTCTGACATTGCCGCTGTCATCCAGGTAGATGTTTTTTGGCTTCAGGTCCAGGTGCAGCACCTGACGCTCCGCCAGCTGCTGCACCGCTTCACACAGGCCGATGAGGATGCGAAGAATCTCTCTGAGGGGGACCCTTCTGCCGGCCAGGCGACGATCCAGAGATGTACAGTACTGCTCCAGGATAAATACCGCATTCGGGGCGAACTCCTCTGTCTCACGATCCACCAGCTCAACGACATGGGAGCAGCCGGCAAGACGCTCCATGACCCTGACCTCATACAAGGCACGCCGGTATTGTGTGGGATCCGGACTGCAGGAGATTGCCTTCAGCGCAAGCTGCCGCTCTCCGTCCACCCGGTAAACGCGGCATGTGGAGCCCCGGGCGATGGGGGTGATTATCCCAAGCCGCCTGAAACGCAGGGGGATATTGTACTCAGGTTCTGCTTCCCGCACCTTCGCGCCGCCGCAATGCGGACAGCGCTCGAATATGCTGGCATCATAGAAATGGCCGTGCTCGCATTTGGTCAATATCATATTTCAACAGCCCCTTCCCGGCAAGTGTGCTCCGGCTCTCCGGACCATATCTCGTGCTGATACCCAATAGAAACAAGATCAATCTTTGCGGCCGGAATTGCACCATCCTGTGTTGGATTCCCCGCAAATAGATCTCCGGGATTCGCTGCGGAGCCACCTTGTCTGGCACGATTCAGCCCCGCAAAGCCTTGCCTGGTTCCTATCAGATATGAAGTGTCAAATCAATTGTACCATAAGAAAGGGTCGGGGGCAATCCGGAAAAGGATCCCCTGTGAATTTCTGTTTGACTTTTTCCTGCTTCTGATGAATACTGAAATATGAAAGGAAGGGAGGCTATCATGATGACAGAGCTGGAGGTTATGCAGCGTGCCAAGGACTATCTGGACAAGCTGGCGAAGGGCGTCGATCCGCTGACGGGCCGGGAGGTGCCGGCGGGGGAAATCATCAACAATGTCCGCATTTCCCGCTGCCTGTTTTACGTGGCGGATGTGCTGCGACAGGTGATCGAAAACGGCGGCGTGATCGGCACTCCCCCGAAGAAGGGAGAGCTTGCGCCTTATGCGTTGCCCTTCGAGATGCGCAGCCGCTATGTCTTTGGCGAGTGGCCGCTCAGCGCCAGTCAGATCGCGCAGCGGCTCAATGAGCTGGTAGATCTGAATTCCATGCAAAAGCTGAAAACTACCAGCATTACCAAGTTTCTGCAGCAGTCGGGGCTGCTGTTCGACGAAGAAGGTCCCGGCGGCGGCAAAAACAAGCGCCCCACCGAGGCGGGTTGGAAGCTCGGCATCGCTACAACGCAGCGCAGCGGACAAAACGGCGACTATACCGCCGTGGTCTATAGCCGAGAGGCCCAGCAGTTCATTCTGGACAATCTGGACGCCATCATCGCCATCAATGCGACCCCACTGCATGAAAACCAGGGCAAGCCCTGGGATCCGGAAGAGGACGCGTATCTGCGGCAGGCGACACGGGCCGGCGTTGCGGTTAAGGAGATGTCTGACGAACTCAAGCGCACCCGCGCCGCTGTACGAGCGCGCCTGGAAAAGCTGGGGCTGGCAAGCATGTATGGCAATTCTTGAAAAAACCGTAAACGGCAAAACGCTCCGCTTCCTGAATACGGAGGCTTTTGATCGCAATGACTGGGCAGCCCTTTCCACAAGCGGCTCTAAAGAACGCAATCTGTGCCTTTCCCTCTCCGATCTGGACAAGCTGCCCTGTTTTTCTTGCCCTGAGGCCCTCCTTCTGACGGGCGGCAGCCTTGGCCCCTCGGGTTTTGCACCGCTCTACGGAGCAAAGGGGCTGAAAACCCTGGTGCTGGACTACGAAGAAACCGACTCGGACGAGGACGGGATCCATCTGGATTGCCTGCCTGCGCTGCACTGCGTTCTCAGCCGCTCGAATCTCAACCTATACCATCTGAGCGAGGCAAATGGTCCGATCGTTGAGGTCCGCAATTTCTGGCGCAAGGGAAAAGCCGTGAAAACCACTCTCGCGCCGGGAACGGAGCTGGCGAAAAGGCGGCGCTTCGTCTTCTTCTCGACGGAAGGCGAGGGGGCCGCCGCAGTAGGGATCATGGAGATCCTGAACCCGATCCAGACCGCGCTGGACGAAATGGACAAGCGCTATTCTTCCCGGCTGGACAGCATTGCGATCATCCCTTTCTGCGTCTCCGATCCGACAGCTCCGGAACGGCGATATGTCTCGCTGAAAAAACGATATGCGGATTTGCGTCTGCGGATCGATTGGGAGGCCTTCCGCACAGCGACGCCGGAGCGGAGACAACAGATGTGCCGGGAGAATGTCCGCGCTTGCGCCGCGTATATCGCGAAGAAGGACGCCTCCTTCCTTGTGAGAGAATTCCCGGCGGATATCGACACTGCGATAAAGGAATGACAGCGTTCATACGTGCAAAAGCGGCTCGATCTTCTCCGCATAAGAAAAATCCTCCTGCAAATACTATCCCTGACATGAGATAGAAACGCAGGAGGATTTTTCATATGAAAGCAACCGGTATC
>ODAJ011967573.1_pt1 | contig 10094 bp, 10 predicted proteins | sample 1539241 | NCBI WGS metagenome assembly ODAJ01 (sample SAMN02144231, study PRJEB22623) | gut metagenome | biome: sheep rumen | host: Ovis aries | place: New Zealand
CAAATGTTTCTCTGCGAACATTCTACTATTTTCGCCATATCGCGCAATTGCTCTTTTGGCATAGCGGATAGTTTCTTGAATCCTTCAACCAAAGCATCCATACTGTCTGGCTCTACAGTAATGCCGTATTGTGCTCCATTAATAAATCGCTGTCCTTGCTGTTTCCATAGTACACTAAGAATGATGCCAGATACTAAAAAGGAAAGCAACTCAAGGCCAGTTCCTAACGGACTGACCTCATTTGTTGGAATAAATATCTTTACCTTATTATAATAATGACTGTTTCTTTTCTGCTATCTCTGCTGCTTTTTTCATTTCCAAAAGACGATTCTCAGCAGCATGAACAATAGATTCAAAAGGAGCTTCGATTTCAGCATAAACCCGCACATCAGGCGTTCCTTCCTGGCATTCATGCCGACCGCTCATCATCTTTACTTTGAAGCACTTAAGTTTCTTTGGTGTTTGAGCAATAAAATAGGCTCCTTTGCATTTCAGTCTGTCTCCTATACCTAGATGGACTGTCGGTTTCTTTTCTCTAGCCGTTTTTTGCTGCTCAGACGACTCCTCAACAGTTATTTCCGTAGTTCCATCACGGGAACATTTATATTTTGCCCCCTTGAAACCGGTAGGAGATGTAATATAGGTATTTGCCTGTGGCTGTATTTTCTTAAATTTAATCAATACTCTCTTGCCATCAATGCAATCACCACTCTGATAGTATTCAGACATATATTGGTTTTATTGTCAATTATTGATTCAGGACTTCCATAGCCTTATCCATTTCGAGAGAGAATATTTCAGAAACCTCATCTACCGAAATCTTCTTCTCTCGACCTATCTGTTTTACGATATTGGCAATTTGAATAATTTGTTGCACAGTTGGTATTCCTGATGGTGCTGGTATAAGATAATCATCTTCGTGTTCTGCCAGCTCTTTGTCAAACTCTTCTTCACTGATATCTTCGGCTTCGAGAGATTGACTCAACTCGATAAAATCAATCCTCCGGTAAAGATTTTTAAGTGCTTTCACATAAAGTTCTTCCTTGTCCTTAGACAAGAATCTGTTAACCCAAACTTGCGAGTTGGTTTTTCCTTTATAAGCAGCCACATACTTGTAAACTTCTAAAGAACCACCCATGTGAGATCTCTTATAACTAGTAAACTGCATAAACTGTTCGTTCTCAACAAGATCTTCCAACTCCGAAAGATTCTTTGTTGTTATTTCAGATGCTAAGTTCATAACCAAGAAAATGTTTCAATTCAGTGATAATAAGTGGAAACACAGGAATGCAAGAAGAAATATCTTGTGGCATATTATAATGGAAATTACACCTGATTTCAACAAAATCATTTGACATTCTTATGTCAAAGCTCCGTATTGCTCCCTCTTTTTCCGCCACAAAGGACTGAGACTGGCTTGTATAAATATCTACTGTCTGTTGCTTTATAATCCCTGCTATAGACGTATTCTCATATTCTTCTTTAGACAATATAAGATTAAGATTAAACCCAACAGCAGTTAAAGGAGTATAGGGAAGAGTCTGTGATAGGCGACAATATATTTCCTCCATCGAATGTAACGTATCCTTTGAAACATTGTCACTTTTCAGTTCTATTCCCCGATCTACAATCAGCAACAAAATATCTTTCCACGTATAGGCGAGATTCATTTGCTTTTCATTAAGAGAAATATTCATAGATTCACCTTCAGGCATAGCAAAGACATTCGCAGAAACCCAACTAGGTGTAAAGATCCGTGGATTCCAGCTTCCTACACTTACTATGGATGCATTCTTTTCCATACGTTTCAACTTTTTAGCTTGCAAAATTACCGATTTTTCCCAAAATAATAACCATTAAGCCTTTTTTTTTAATAAAAAAAGCGATTTTTACAACATTTTATCCCATTTTTGCCAGTAATTACTGCAAAATCAAATTATTCCTAACTGTTTCGCCACATCTTGCGTCAGTTTGGCAAGGGGGCGTTTGTGTATATCTTCGGGTTTGTCGTATGTGCCAAGGATAAAGCGGTTCACATCAGACTGCTTGAGCATCTTCAATGCAGAAGTATTACTGAGTGCTTTCAGATAACCTTGGTCAAAGGCCATACGCTTCCAGACGACCTCCTCGGCAACATCCGTAAACTGATCATAAAGACTGTCGATGTACAGTTTCTCCTTCAGAAGAGCCAGATGGGCAGTATTATTCACTGCTTCTATGCGAATCGCCAACTCATCTGTGTGATGCGTCATGATATAGCGAGCCAGAGAAGCATTGGGGAGCGTAAAGCGATACAGCTCATTGCCCTCTGTTTTCGACTCATTCCAAATACTGTGATATTCTCTCTTGTCATCCCGTTTGTGCATATTGCATGAAGCACAACTGGGCTGGAGGTTGAAGAAACAGACACTGAGATAAGGGTACACAGATTCGGGCTTCCAATGGTCCAACTGGTAATAGCCTCTATCATCTTCGTCTGTCACAGCAAACTGAGAGTTGCAATAGACACAAGTCTTAATGCCTAAATCTCGAACGAACTGTGGAAAAATACTTTGTCGTATTTCCTTATAGCAAAGCGTTTCTTGAATAATCTCGATGAAGGTCTTGGCCTTGGCATTTGCCCTCGTACCAAGCTTCATCTTTTGTTTCATCTCTTCTGAAGTCAACAAGGTGCTGAATATTTCTATTTCATCCTTGAACTTTGACGGATGGTTTATCAAGAGACCATCATCGAGCCTTTTCTGGAGTGCCTTAAGGTACTTGGCATATTTGTCACGATTTCTAAGATTACGCCACCTTAGTCTTTTAGCTGACATATACGGTTCTTTGATAGAATAAGTTGCGTCAACGAACTTATTCCTCAAATCCTCCACATACTTAGGCAAATTCATCGTCACCACGACGGGATATGTCGCTATAGGCAACTTCCCCGTCAGCATCTTCTGATACTTCTCAGCCAGAGCCTCGATACTTGGAGTAATCGTAATCTGTCTCATAACAGTCCTTTCAATCGCTGGAGTTCATCTTCCAAAGCCTGAATACGCTCAGCCTTGTTCGCTGAATAATGCTCATAAAACAAGGATACCATCGTGCCATGCAGCAGCGGATCGCCAATAAGACTTACCAGCTGCCAAATTCTATCACGTTCAGCAGGATTCTCACCAGCAGACATCGGTCGTTCAAGATACGCTATGACATCCGTGATTTTCTTCTGCGCATAGCCGCCTATAAAGCCGTTTGCCAGGAAGAAGTCTTCGTTCAACAGAGTACTGATATTAGCTCCGAAGGTGTTGCTAAACGCTACATTGTCTTCCACATCACCATCCTTCAGAAGTAACACCCTACCTCTTGGCAAATCACTCAACAGGAATGGCGAATGACTCGACAGGATGATATTGATGTGATTGTGCTCATTGATGTCCAATTTCTCGATAGTATCTATCAACTTGAGCAAGAATGTACGCTGGTATTCCGGGTGAAAGCAAATCTCTATCTCATCGAGTATCAGGTTAAAGTGGTGATACTTAGGACGCTCAAAACCCTGTTGCTCCTCATACTCTTCTACCGACATCAGGTTTCGCATGTGGTACATGCAACTGCCCATCTGCTGCACAAACTGGCGTTCACCAGAACTCATACGGGTATATTCTATCCTGGCATTCGTTGCGCTGTTGCGAAGCCAGATGGTCATCTTGTAATACGGTGGTATGAAATGCAGCTCATGCTCTGCCAAGCTACGATACCCCCGACCATCGCTATAGCTATTGAAATAACTGTTATAGCTGAATGTCCCCATCAGATTACATACCCTCGCAGGAACATTGTGAGTGACATAGGCCTTGATGAAGTTGATGGTCTGGATAATCTTTGTAGCGATATGCGACGGTTCACGATATACACTCTCGCAAAGGGCCTCGAACATCCCTTTTTGCAGCGGGTCAACAAACACATAGGTATCTGGAACCGCATCTGATACATGTACATAGCCTTCATACGAAGGATAGTTGTTGGCCACAGACCATATCTTATCGAAGATATAGGCCATTGCCCTCTCTATGACCTCCCTGTCCTTCTGTGCAACTAATGCCACATCTATCTCGAACTTTTCGCACATGATGCTCAGGCAATCGTTCGGATCTAATGCCAGGAAATCAGCATCCCGTACATGATTCCTGAAGTCGAAACCCTCCACCTTTTTGGCATAGAACTGCTCATCGAACGTTACCTCTATATCTTCGAACTGATAGCCACTGATCAGGTCGTTATTGCCAAGAAGCAACAAGGCTGCTCTCGCATTCACCAAGTCAGCCTGCCGCTCCATATCATACCGGTTATACCATTTATAGGGTTCCATACCCAGCGGTACCCGATAGCCATCGTTCTTGCTGTATATACCCTCTAACCAGTTTCGCTCAGACTCCACACCCCTCCAATCCACAGTTTTGTCTTCATCATAGTCGAGCGGCACTAACGACTGCATGGAGTAGTTGGTGACAAGCGTATAGAACAGGTGTCGATAGACCGTCTCGTAAGTTCTTCCCTTACATTTTGAGCCAACAGCCAAATCTATCCTTCCAACTCGTTCACCCTCAAAATACATCCTGTCGTCGAAGCAGCCAATGGTAAAGAGTTCGTTCTCCAGCTCATAGTACAGTTTTGCCTGTATTCCCTCAATGTACCATAACCTTGCGGCTGCACCTCCACGATATGAGTCACACTCCAACAAACAACTCAGATTGTTGATGACGCGATACACCATCTCGAAAAGTGTACTCTTACCAGCCCCATTCACACCGCATACCGCCTGAACATTGATATTTCTGCCAAAGAAGTCCTCCGGCATCTGGCACCGTTTTGGATTAGGCACTATCCTATCCCCCTCATTGACATACCTGTCATTGAAGAAATAGAATCGTCCTACCTTTAGGTTCTTGCGATATGCCTCATTGCAACCAGGCAATATGCGAACGGCAATCAGACTGAAAGTATTGTCTGGGATGGACATAAAGTCAAATTTCAAATTCTGCATACAGGGCATTATGGTCTGAAAGACCCTCAGAATCAACAACCTCTATATGCAGCAGCTTCACCCTATCAGAATACATGATATGGTCTATCCGATATGGAAGAGGACGGTGAATTGTTGCACCATATCCAAAGCCACCTTTCCACCATGCATCAGATAGACCTGCATCTTCCAGTACCTTTACCGTAGGTGAACCACCTACATCATTCAAATCTCCCATCAATAAAATGGGATATGTTGTATGCCTTATACTATCTCTCACACACATAGATTCTTGCAAACGGAGCCTTGAGGCCAATCTAATGTCTGTAAGATAGTTTTTTAGGTCCTCTCTATCACGAATACTGTCAGGAGTTACATAGAGTTTCTTGGATGTATAGTTGTTACTGGCGAAATGACAACCATACAAAGCTATTGTATCATTCTTAAAAAATATATTGCACGAGTATATGCCTAAATGCTCTATACTGTCTTTTTCCATGTTGTGCCACCCGTCAAGTGGCAACTTGCTATAGAATCCGTGAGCATAGCCTTTGGTATATGCCATGTATGGATAGTCATCCTTCAGCAATGAATCTAGAATTGGTTTATTCTTGTCACTAATCTCTGCGACAAACAGCACGTCAGGATTATAGTTGGCAATTATTTTTTTTAGTTTCTCAGCCTTAGGCTGAATATCAGCAGATGTTCCACTGATATTGAAGCTCATTACCTTCAATGCTTCTTTATCATCTTTGTTAGTTACCTGCCATAATCTGAAAGAAATACATTCAGACCAACTGTTCAGAATTACAACAACGAGGAGTAACAAAACTCCAAGAATCCATCTTTTGAACAGAAACAGGAAAGCACTTATCAGTGTCAACAAGACAAGTACCCATGGCATTGCGAGAGGTAGCATATACTGATGATGCTAATTTATTTCTGGTTCAACACGTATTTCTTTACCACATGAATAAACACGTCTATCACCTGCCATACTGCTTCTGCAGGAAATATCGAGAACATCCGATATTGCCTTTTAGCAAAAACCATCGCTTTTCCGCCCTCCAACCAGATATCAATGTCTCCTGATATCCTTGAAAGTGGGTATGGATATAAGGCAGCATTCCCCTGGCCCTTTAAGATACAACTCCTGAATCCTGCGTCTGAAACCATTTGGGTTATTTCAACACATCGCTTATTGAGAAGAATGTTTTGCTTTTTAATTTGTTCACAAGCTCCTATCCACTCGTAAAGTATGTCCTGTGGAGGTCTTATGCCTTTATTATGAAGACGTTCCTATGCTTCAAAGGCAAATCCCACCACAGTTTGCTTCTGAGCTGCTCTGTAGATGCTTCTCCATTCTGAATCAGAAGGAGTTTTGCTCAAAGTTTCCTGATTTCCAAGCGCTACGCGTAATAGCTCGTAAAACAAAGTCATACTTTATCTTGCAAACTCCTTGAATGCGTCCATATATGCATTCGTAACAATAGTACGATCAAATTCTTTTTCCATCTTCCGACGGCCCGCCAATCCCATGGCAATCTTCTCGTCATGGCTTAAAGCCAAGAATGCTTCTATCCTTTCTACTATAGCAGCAGATGACTTTACCTTAAATACAAAGCCTGTCTTTCCATCGTCAATTCCCTCTTTACATCCATTAATATCTGATGCCATACAAGGTCTGCCACATGCAGCACTTTCCAAAATCACATTGGCCATACCTTCATGATAGGAAGGATGTATCAGGCAGTGCGTCATCTTATAGAAGTTCTTCATTTCCTCAGGAGCTACACGCCCATGATAGACTATAAGCCCGTCTGATTTCCACTTTTCAAGAGACTCTTTGTATTCATCGGCACAACCACCCACAAAATGGAACTCAACATTCTCATGTCTGCTCTTTATCTCCTTAATAGCAGACACCAGTTCGTCTATCCCTTTGTCTTTTACTATACGAGAAACAAAAAGGAAGCGAATACCACTATTCTCGTCAGGGTATTCCATCGGCTTGAAGTTCGTCACATCCACACCGCTGCCAGGCAACATCCTGAAAATCCTTGGGTCTGCCAGTTTATGGTCAATAAAGAACTGACGGTTGAATGTGTTTTGGAAGAATATACATGCAGCCTTTTTTGTCGCTATAGGATAAACCTTCAAAAGAAACTGTTTAGTTCGACCTTCATGCATAAGTCCCTCGCCCAATCCTGTAATATTCATCACACAGGGGATATTCAACATTCTGCAAGAAATACCTAAATACAGATTTGGCTTTATGGTGAAAGAAAAAACGATATTTGGCTTTTCTTTCTTAAGAACACTCCTAAAGAAACGGAATACACCTAACTCCTTAATTGGATTCAAACCATGACGATCAACTTTCAGTTCGTAATATTTTGCACCAAGGGCTTTTAACTTTTCTGCAACACCTGTATATGGAGCAATCACAACTACAGAATGTCCCTGAGATATTAGCAGTTCTATAAGGCTCCTTCGAGCCCTATAGATACCACTGTCTGTTATTCCCGCTATGATTACTTTCATAGATTATAGCCTTCCGTCAACAACACTTCTGTCAAGTGTACACTTCACATCAAAGATGACATGCCTGTCTTTCAACAGTGAAGGCACATCCAGTCCATCAAACTTCTTATGGGCTACAGCGGCAATAGCTGCATCAAACTTCTCGGTAGGCAGTTCATTCACCACCTTAATACCATATTCGTGTTCCACAATGGCAGGATTTGCCCAGGGATCATAGACAGTAATGTTGAGGTTGTACTCTTTCAGTGCCTTATAAATATCAATAACCTTTGTATTGCGTACATCTGGGCAGTTCTCCTTGAAGGTAAAGCCAAGGATAATGATATTGGAGTTCAGCACCTGAATACCTTTTTTCAACATCAACTTGATGGTCTCTGTTGCTACATATTCACCCATTCCATCGTTCATCCGACGACCTGCAAGAATTATCTCGGGGTTGTAGCCGTGACGCTGTGCGCACTGTGCCAAATAGTAAGGATCCACTCCAATACAGTGACCACCTACCAGTCCAGGACGGAACGGCAGGAAATTCCACTTTGTTCCAGCAGCTTCCAGAACATCAAGCGTGTCAATGCCCATTTTGTTAAAAATTTTAGAGAGCTCGTTCACGAAAGCGATGTTGATATCACGCTGGCTGTTCTCAATGACCTTTGCAGCTTCAGCAACTTTGATGGTGGGAGCAAGGTGGGTTCCTGCAGTGATTACGGAAGAGTAAACCTCGTTTATGTACTTACCAATCTCAGGGGTGGAACCAGAAGTTACCTTCTTGATGTGCTCCACAGTATGCTGCTTGTCGCCCGGGTTGATACGTTCAGGTGAGTAACCACCATAGAAGTCCACATTCATCTTGAGGCCAGATACCTTCTCCACAACAGGAATGCACTCGTCTTCTGTTACACCAGGATAAACCGTGGATTCATAAACCACCACATCACCCTTGCAGATAACCTTACCAACGGTAGTGCTTGCACCTACCAGAGGTGTTAAATCTGGATTATTATCTACATCCACAGGCGTGGGTACAGCAACGATATAGAAGTTACAATCCTTAATCTTCTCAATGTCACTTGTGCAGACAAAACCATGATTCTTGATAGCGTCCTGCAGAATGTCATCTGCCACTTCCAGTGTAGCATCGTGGCCAGCCATCAGCGCATCACATCGCTTCTGGTTCATATCAAAACCAACGGTTTTATACTTAGTGCTGAATAAACGTGCCAAAGGCAGTCCAACGTAACCGAGACCGATTACGCAAATCTTTGTTTCTTTCATAATTATTTATTATTTATCAGTTGTCGTTTAGAGATTTGCTTTGTACCAGTCAATAGCCTCTGCAAGCCCACGGGCAAAGTCATACTGCGGGTCATAACCCAACATACGTTTTGCCTTACTGATGTCAGCATTACTATGTTTGATGTCACCAGCACGGTCAGGGCCAAAGATAGGTTCGATATCCTTACCCAAAGCTTTGGTAAGGTCATAATAAATATCAATCAGATACTCACGTCCTCCGTATGCAACATTGAAGGCCTCACCACTGGCTTCATCGGGAGCCAGACATGCTTTCAGGTTAGCTTCTATCACATTCTCAATATAAGTGAAGTCGCGACTCTGCTTACCATCACCGTTGATGGTAGGACGCTCATCGTTGAGCAGCTGCTTGATGAATTTAGGTATTACAGCAGCATATGCACCATGCGGATCTTGGCGACGGCCAAAAACATTGAAGTAGCGAAGACCAACTGTTTTAAGACCATAATGCCGACTATATTGTTTTGCCCACTCCTCATCGCATCGTTTGGTCAGTGCGTAAGGACTAAGAAGATTACCTTCAACGCCCTCTTGCTTGGGCAAATGAGCTTCATCGCCATAAACGGAACTGGATGAAGCATAGACAAAGGTCTTCACACCCTTCTGCCGAGCTGCCTCCATCATATTCAACGTACCTTGGATATTATTTGCGCAATAGAACAGCGGCATCTCAATACTGCGAGGCACACTTCCCCAAGCAGCTTCGTTCATAACATAATCCACACCCTCGCAAGCCTTCATACAAGTATCAAGGTCTTTGATGTCGCCCTTGATAAACTCGTAATTGGGATTGTCTTTAAACAAATCCACATTGGCTTGTTTTCCTGTAGAAAGATCGTCTAAACAACGTACCTTATAACCAAGGTTAAGTATAGCTTCACACAAATTTGAGCCAATAAAACCAGCTCCACCAGTTACCAAGAACAATGAGTCCTTTGGAAATTTCAAATGATTATATGCCATTTTCTATATGATTATTTCTTTTTAAATATTATACGCTTTTTTCTAAAATCTCATAATATATCTTTCGACATTTTTTTGCTGTTTCTTCTATACTGTATTCTTTAGAGCGTTCAAGACAAGCATTTGCAGTATTCGTATACAGGGCCTTATCTATTGCTAATTGTTGGATTTTGCTCGCCAAATCAGCTTCATCACCTGTCTTAAAAATGAGACCAGCACCTTCTACCACCTGTTTAAGCCCATCAGCATCGGAAGCAATAACGGGAAT
>ODAJ012188038.1_pt1 | contig 10094 bp, 4 predicted proteins | sample 1539241 | NCBI WGS metagenome assembly ODAJ01 (sample SAMN02144231, study PRJEB22623) | gut metagenome | biome: sheep rumen | host: Ovis aries | place: New Zealand
TTCAATCTTCAATTTTCAATCTTCAATCTTCATGCCGCGTCTACTTCTTATTTCTATCCTGCAGTCACTGCTGCTCTGCGGCGGCCAGGTGCTGTTGAAGTTTGCTCTTCAGCGTATGGGTACCTTCTCATGGACTGCCGATTTCTTTGTGCGCAATCTCACCAACTGGTGGTTCTTGGGCTGCGGCGTCTGCTATGGCTGTGCCACCGCCCTCTGGCTTTACATTCTCAAGACGTTCCCTTTCTCTATGGCTTATCCCATGATTTCACTAAGTTACGTCTTCGGCATGTTGGCCGCCATCGTCTTTTTTCACGAGCAGGTGCCGATGGTGCGCTGGGTAGGTGTGCTACTCATCATGGCCGGTTGCGTGCTTATTGCTAAATAAGGAGTTGAGTAGTAGGTAGGTAAAAGGAGTTAAGTCGTCAGAAGGGATAGCCGATAGCGAAGTGTAGGGCTTGGGCGTCGCGGAAGTGGTCGACGTTGAACCAGCCCGAGCGCGAGGTGGTGTAGGGCAGGTGCAGCGCCACGCCCCAGTCGAGGCGTATGACGAGAAACCCTAAGTCGTAACGCAGGCCTACACCCGTGTTTACGGCTATCTGGTTGAAGAATGTAGACCACTTGGGCGTCCATCCAGAGAACCATTCGCTCAGCATCTCGGTTGCTGCCTGTCGCTCGGTGGCGTCAATTTGGCTGAGTTCTTCTTCGTCGAAGAAAATATCCAAATCATCGTCGGAAAAGTCGAGCTCTTTCCACTGCCACACGTTGCCCGCGTCGAGGAAGAGTGCGCCCTGAAGGTTGCCGAAGAGTCGTGTGCGGTACTCTAGGTTGGCCACCAGTTTCAGATCGCCGTTCTGCATGAGGTAGCTGAACTGCCTTTGTATCTTGCTGTTGTCATAGCCTAAATTGCTGTTAAACGAGCCGGGACCTACGCTGCGGATGGTGAAAGCGCGCAGACTGTTGGCACCACCTACGTAGTAACTTTCTGTGAAGGGTGTATTGCTGACGTTGGTGTTGCCGAAGCTGCGGATGATGCCGGCGTTAAGGTGTCCTACGAGTTGCGACGTGTTAGATAATCGCCAAGTCTTGGTCAGGTCGGTGTCGAAGCGCACAAATTGGGCGTAGGGGTTTTTAAACAGCGTTTTGTCCTCCTGGTTCCACTCGTGCCCCTGTATAAGCACATCATAGAGTGCCACGACGTTGCCCGCCTCGGCTACTGACAGTTCCCAGCGGATGGGGTTGCGCTGAGTCGTGGGGCTGGTATAGGTGTAGGTATAGCGCAGCTTGGTAATAAACTGGTCAGACATTGATGCGGCCTGATAAGCATTCTTTTCGAGCATCTTGTCCAAGGCTTCGCTGGTGCTGTTCTTAAACTGATATTTTACCGTCAGCGGCGACAGCTCGTGATGGCTCTGCAGCGACGACTGCCAGCGGTAGGTCCACTCGCCGCTGGCCACGTGCATCTTGTAGAAGTCGGGGCGGTAGATGATATCGGTAGAGGCCTTGGCGATGGTTGTCGGCGTGGAATAGAAGCGTCGGCGCCGCGGACGGCCGTCCCCAGCGCGGCGTATGCGGTCGCTGTTGTAGAATGGCGCAATGATGCGCGGAAATTCGATGGCCACGTCGGCACCATACTGGTAGTTATTGGTATGCTCGCCGTCGGTGCGCTGCCATTCATAGCTGCCGTGGAGGTTGATGTCGAGCTTCTCGCCGCCATGGAAGGCGTTGCGCTTGGTGAAGCCCACCTTCGCTTCCGGGCCGTAGCGGCCAATGGTGCGGCCGTTAATGGAGGTTTCGAAGTAGAAGTCGTAGGGCTTGTCGAAAGTACAGTTGAGCCGCAGGTCGAGGGTGTCGCGGTCGCGGGGGGTAAACTGGAAGTCGATGGCCGAGAATACGCCCGTGGCGTTGAGCTTGGCCGCCGTCTCCTGATAGCGCTCCAAACTAAAGAGTCGGCGGGGCAGCAGCCGCATGTTCTTCAGCAGCACGCGTGGTCGCATGGGTGGTTTCTCACCGCTGAAGTGGATGTTCAGGTGGCCGCGCTGCAGGCTGTCGGTCAACTGTTCGCGCAGTGAGCGGCGCAGGCGTATGTCGACATCGCCGATGTACCATGGTTTCATCACCTCTGGCGGCAGGTCGTCGCCGAGTTGCAGTCGCAGGCTGGCGCGGTTGGCGGTGCTCACGGTGTCGGCCAAATAGTTGACGTACCCGGGGGCGTAATAGTAGTAGCCGTTGTTGCGCAGCAGCGTGCTCAGTCGGTTGCGCTCTGTTTCTAAAGCGTTGACGCTGAAGGGCTGCCCCTTCTGCAGGGCTGCCTCGGCGGCTGTGGAGTCGATGAGGTGCTGCGGCTCGGCGGGGAACCCCACGTAGGCGATGCTGTCGAGGGTATAGAGCGAGTCCAGGTGCACGTGATAGGCAATTTTGGCCTTCTTGGGGTTGCTCATGGGCACGGACTCATAGGTGACGGTGCTGCGGAAGTAGCCGTTGTTCTTCAGCACCGACTGCGCCACTGAGGCTCTGAGTGCCGGGTTTACCTGACTCATCAGCACCGGCGGCTTACCGAAGGTTTTCATCATCCAGCGTGCAAACTTCGACTTCTTGCCGGCGTAGCGGTTGTATACCCACAGTCGCCAGGAGAAGGGCGAGCGGTAGTAGCTGCTGCCGAAGAGAGCTCCGTTGGGAGCCGTGGCTAGGGCCACCTCCACCTCGGCCTTGGTGGCTTCGAGGTGCTGGGCGTGTGTTGGTGAAGGGATATTTATCGGTGATGAAGGTTGGGGGCTGTCTTCGTCGTAGGTAATCTTGGTGAGGCCCACAAAGAGCTGGTCGCCGTTGGGCACACTCTTGGTAGAGATGCACGAGGTGAGGAGGAAAGTAAGAACCCAGAAACCCACCCCCAACCCCTCCCAAAGGGAGGGGCGTTTGATATGTTTTGCTAAGGTTTTTGCGGCGGTGAATATGCTGAATTGTTGTCTTTCCATGTTCTCTTTATTCTTTCTGTTTTATACTGTCAGTGACGTTCCGTAGCAGAGTATCTTGACTCCCCTCCCTTGGGGAGGGGGTAGGGGTGGAGTTTGGGGTGGTGGGCCTTATGTTGGGGGTGACTGTTGGTGCTTTCTTGAAGACATCCCACAGCGAGTCCATCTTCTTGCGCCATACGAAGCCGGCGCCATAGAGGCCGGTGTAGCCGTCGAGCCAGTCGTAGACGTTTTGGTTGTAGAATAGCTTGACGTTCTTCTGCGCATTCTGGTCGAGGCGGTACTCCATGGTGACGTTGTCGAAGAACGACTGCTGCTGTCCCGGTGCAGTCTCTGAGGCCGAGGTGACTTTGCCGCCGAGCTGTATCTTCAGGCGGTTGTTGAACAGTCGCTTAGAGAACTTAAACGAGTAGTCGGTGTGCATGGTGCCACTGGCGTCGGTGGCGTTGTCGATGCCTACACTCAGGTCGAGGGTCTTCAGGGCCGAGCCGGTGATATTGTTGATCTCGCTCTGCAGGTAGGCGCTCAATACTGAGTTCATGGAGAATCCGCTGGTGTTGCCGTCGGCTAAGTACATGCCCGTGGTGAGCATCGTCACGGCCAGTTTGCCGCGCTCCTCTACCGACATGGCCTGCAGCTCGCTGTTGATTTCGTTGTCTTCGGGGGCACTGATGATGAACTGCAGTCCCATGTCACTCAGTGTCTTGGTGATGGTCACGCCGCAGTCGAAGTTCACGCTGCGGCTTTGCTCGCCCTGCTGGCCCACGCTGGCCTTGGTGCGCTCGGTGGCGGTGATGTTGAGCCGCGGGTTCATGGGGTCGCCGGTGAACTCCACGTAGCTGCCATTCTGGATGGTGAAGGTTTTCAGCGGGATGACGGGCAGCGAGTATTTCATCTCGCCGTTTGAGAGCGTATAGCGTCCGGTGAGTAGCAGACCTTCGCCAGTGTAGCGCATGCGCAGGTCGCCGCCGCCCATGAGGTCGATGTAGTTGGTCTGCTCCTGATTGAGGTTACACACGATGTGGGCGCCCTGCGACACGCTGAGGGTCAGGTCCATGTTGACGCCCGTAGGCTTGGGGCGGCTTATGGTGACGGTCTGCGTGGTGTCGTTGAAGTCGGTAAACTTCACCAGCTCCTCCAGTCGGTTGTCGGTAGACAGCGGCGAGTCAAGCAGCATGTAGGTCATGTCGGTGGCGCCGAGCACGTCGAGGCGGCCGCGGATGTTGAGGGCGTCGAGCGGGCCGTTCATGCGCGCGAAGAAGTTGACGTAGGCCTTGCCGTAGGCTATCGACTTAAGTTCCTGACGGGCGTTGATAATCTGGAAGTTGCGGGCCCTCACGCGCAGGTCCATCTGCATGTTGTCGAGGTCGGAGAAGTCTATGTCGCCCTGCATGTTCAGCGGCTCGTCGTTATAGGCGTAGAGTCCGAAGTTCTCCAGCAGCAGGTGAGAGCCCACGATGCGCACGGGGTCGTTGTCGAAGCGCATGTTGATGCCGTAGGGGATGCTCACCAGATGGGCGGAGTCTACGTAGACCTCGCCGTTGACCAGCGGCGCGTCGGTGGTGCCGCTGATGGTGAGCTGGCCCTCGCCATAGCCGTCGAGACCTACCAGTTGGTCGGGCACGAAGCCGTTGGCCAGCGACAGAGGGAAGCGCGTCATGGTGAAGGTGGCGTCGATGTTGGTGGTGGGTGATGGGTGGTTGGTGGTGGGTGATGGGTGTTGGGCCGAGGGAGTGAGCGTGCCGTTGAGCATGCCAAACTCCTCGTCGTCGAGCATGAGGTGTGCCTCGATGGCGTGGCCGCCGTTTTCGCGCTGCATGTAGACGAACTCGGTAGAGAGGTTGCCGATGGGCGAAGACTCGAAGGCCATGTCGCTGACGGCCATGTCGGAGACCACGGAGATGCGCTCCTGCTGGTCCATGACGATGTGGTAGTCGCCATTGAGCAGCCCGCTCATGCGCGGCAGATAGGGCATAACCGACGTCACCTCGCCCAGGTCGATGCGGTTCAGCGACACGGTAAGGTCTTGGAGCATTGTGGAGTCCTGGCTCTCGGAGTAGATTTTCATACCCGTGCGGTCGTCGGCTATGAGGTCGATCTTGGCCTGTATGCGGTTGCGGCGGTCTATGTGCAGGAAGTTGTCCTTGTTGAGGTTAAACTCCTTGTAGCCGATGGTGGGGCGCTCAGGCATGAACTGGATGTTCAGCCCGTCGCTGACCATCGATGCCGTGGCGCCGAGGCGGACGCCCATGCGCCCCTGGCTGTCGTAATAGCGCACACCGATGAGCGCGCCATGCTCGTGCAGGTGGCCGTCGAAAAGGGCGTTGAACACAAACTGCGGGTTGCGCCGGTTGTTGGTTATCTGTCCCTGGTAAGACAGGCGCTCGTGGTGGTGGGTCAGTGCCAGGCGGATGGTGTCGATGCGGGTGCTGTCGTAGTTGAGCGAGTAGAGGTGCATCTGGCCGTTGAGACCGTTGTCTGACGATGCCGTGATGTCGGCCTTCAGCTCGCGGAAGTCGATGTCCATCGTGCGCAGGATGTTGGCCACGGGGTTGCCGCGTCCCGACTCCACGTGCAGCTTGGCGGTGGGCAGCAGCCGCTTCAGGGCCTGCTGGTCTATCACCTTATTGTCATATTGGGCCATCAGCGTGTCGGTAAAGATGGTTACCTTGCTGAGCAGGGGCTCGTAGCCGCCGCTGGCGTCGAGCTTGACGATGAAGTCGCCGCTCTGTATGCGTGCCAGCGTGGTGTCGCGGTTGGTGCGCAGCAACAGGCCAATGTTCTCGGGGTGGTAGGTGGCTTTCTCGTCGCGTATGTAGAGGCTGTCGAGCAGTCCTTTCAGCTCGTGGCTCTGCTTGAAGTCGCTGCTGACGGTGACCTTGCCCCCCATGCCGACGGTGAGCGGCTTATCAGAGAGCTTCAGACGGTAGAGGTCGGCATGGTTCAGGTCGGGCAAGATGGTGGCCTCCAGATGCAGGTTCTTGCTCCCCCGCCGCCCTGCAGGGCCAGTTTTCTCCATGAGTGCATCGATGCTGATGGTGCCGTCGATGAGGTCGTTGCTGCCGCCGATGACGGCCTCTAATCGTCCGTTGCTCAAGGTGGCGTCGGCAGCGATGTCGGCGGTGAGGTTCATCAGCGAGTCGGCAGGCAGGAAGTGGTAGAGGTTCAGCTCACTCATCTGCACTGTGCCGTTGTAGGCCGTCAGGTCGTCGAGGCGCGTGGTGGTGATGTTGGCGCTGACGGTGCCGCGGCCCTCGCGCAGCGTCAGGTCGGCATCGTAGCGTCGCCCGTCGGCCTTCAGCTCGCCGGTGAGGGTCATCGGCGGCAGGCGCAGGCCGTCGACGTCGGCCAGGGCGGTGACGAAGCCCAGGTTGTGGCTCTCGGCCTTCAGGGCTATCTGTCCCCTGAGGCGGCTGACGTCGGTCACGTTGTAGGCCACGCCGTCGGCATGGGCATGCAGCGCCGTTGGCAGCGACACGTCAACGCCGGTGAACTCCAGCCGCTGCATGTTTCCGTTGAGCGACCCTTTGACGGTCAGCGGCTGGTGAGGGTAGTTGCGCACGAACTGCTGCGGCAGGTCGCCCATGAAGCGCATCAGGTCTTGCTTGCCCAGCATGGCATTGAGGCGCACCCGCATCTTGCCAGGGTTCAGCGAGTCAGCCACGCTGAAGTCAACATACGCCTCACCGTCCACGCTGCTATCCGTTGTGCGCAGTGTCAGCCGCGGCAGTTCGATGTGCGTAAAAGCCGTGTCGAGGCGCACGCCGCCGGTGAGCTCTGTCACCTGTAGTCCGCTGCGCTCCTTCATAGCCGTCTTTCTGACGTAGAGCGACGTGCCCATCGGCCCGTAGTAGATGGAGTCAATGCCGAGGCGTATGTCGCTCAGGCTGATATGGCCGTAGTCGAGGGTGGAGGGCGATTTGACTGCGGCGGTGGGGGCTCCCTCGTCGTAGGTCAGCTGTCCGTCGTGCCAGTCGAAGCTGGCCACGCGGTAGGTGCTCGTGAGCAGGTCGATGTCGGCCTGGCGCGCTACGACGTGGCCCATATAGGCGGCGACGTGCAGCGTGTCGCCCGGCAGATGCAGCGCCACCTGTGAGCGGTGGATAGTCAGCGAGTCGGCATCGATGCGCCAGGGCAGGGGGGCGCTCTCGGTGGTGTCTACGGCCGCCGTGTCGCTCAGGGCAATGTCGAGGTCGGCATCCATGAGCCGGGCACCGTTCACCTCGGCCGTGCCCAGCCCCAGGTCTATGCCGTCGGAGCGCAGCCACAGTTCGCCCACGCGCCCCTTGACGCGTACGTCGCTGATAAATCCGTTGGTATTGAGCCTGGCACCCTGCAGCGACAGCTCGTTGACCACCACGCGACTGTCAAGCAGCGGGCGCAGCTGCACGTCGGCGGTCAGCTGCTGCACGTCGGCCAGGGTGTCGCCCTCGTGGATGGCCGTGAAGCCGTTGAGCCTCAGGTCTAGCGGCCACTGCAGGCGCACTGTGCCTACGCTGATGTCTATACCCGTCTGCTCAGACACTACCGCCGCCACGCGGTCTACCGCCCAGTTCTGTACCGGCGGCATATAGAGCAGTGCGGCGAGGAGGACAAACAGCAGGACGGGCGTCAGGGCCGCGATGGCCGTCCATTTTATAGCTTTCTTCATGCGTAGTTGGCTTCTTGTAACTATTGGTTATTACCACCGTTTGCCTGGTAACGCGAGCGTCACTGCCCGCATCGGTGGCAAGCGAGGGCGCCCGTGTTACCAGAGTTTGCTGCAAAGGTAAGCTTTTTTCCCGTGAGCGGCAAAACATCAGGAAGGATTTTTCTTTTTTTTGCTTTTTTCTTGGAAAGAATAGAAAATATCATTATCTTTGCAATCACAATCAGACGTGGCATTTACTCTATGGGAAGATTTATCAATCCGTTTACCGATGTAGGCTTTCAGAATGGCTTTCTTCATTCTTGGTAGTCGGTGGGCGAACAGCCCATGTATTTCTTAAAGTTACGGTAAAACGACGATTGCGACGAGAACCCCGACATCGTGGCCACGTCGGCGGCCGAAAGGTCGGGTTGCTGCTTCATCAGTCGGCAGGCGTGGTCTATGCGCTGGCGGTTGATGAAGTCGGCGAAGGTAGTGTCCAGCTGCTCTTTCAGCACGCGCGAAACGTATGTGCGGTTGGTATGCAGGCGCTCTGCCACGTCGGTAATCTTGAGGTTGGGCTGCAGGAAGAGGCGCTCGCGGCTCATAAGCTCGGTAAGCTGCCGAGGCAGGGTGTCGAGTATTGAGGTTTGTTGCTCGACATTGCCGTCGGCGTCAGTAGCCGTCTCTACAGCGATGGTAAGGGCGTCGCCGTTAGCAGAGGGGGCTAACTGCATGTCGCGCATCATGTCGCGGATGGTGAACTGCTGGCGGTAACCGGCAAATCCCAGCATGAACTGCAGCACCGAGAACAGCACCGACGGCACCAGCAGCAGCCACATGGAGTCGGCAAAGCGGTAGCGTCCTAACAGGTTGGCGCCGAAGGAGATAAACGATGTAACGACGAAGAGCACGAGCACATTCTTCATCAGCTGCAGCCGCTTGTCGTCGGTGTCGGCATAGTTGGCCTCCACGGCCTGGTCGTAGCGGCTGATCATGCGGAACCCCAGCACCAGTATGGGTGGTATCTGCATGGCAAACACCAGCTTGCCTGTGTGGTGCAGGGCGGCCTGCCACCAGGCCGCGCCGTCGAGCCCGGCAAAATGGTTGTGATAGAGATAGGCTTCGGTAAACTGCCGGGTCTGTTCGGGCGTCATCAAGGCGTAGAGCGTGCCTATGGTTGTGCCGATGACGGCCGTAGGCAGGAGCAGAAGCCACTGCAGGCGGCGGTTCCACTGCGGCTCGGTGAGTTCCTTCAGATAGAGGAAGTAGAGCGGGAAGACGGCCAGGTTAGTGGTGCAGTAGATGGTGTCGGTAACAGGCAGCAAGGCCGTCTGACGGTTGAAAAACACGTAATGCCCCATATACAGCAGCGCCGCCGCTACCATATAGACCAGCAGGCGACGCTTGGCCGCCTGCCGCTGCTCAACGACATCGAGCAGCAGCAGCACCGTCCAGAACGTACAGACGTAAAAGGGCATCGACGTGACGAGGTTTGCAAGCATAGTCGGATGCAAAGGTAAGCTTTTTCTTGTGAGCAGCAAAACTTCACGGCGTAATTTTTACATTTATTTCGTGCGAAAAATAGTTTTTTTGCCATCCGTCATCCGCCAGTAATGTGCTCAACTTGTTGATTGTCAGTTCTTTGGAGACTAACAGGTGGCCTGGTGGCTGACGGATTATACGATTTACTAGCGGATGACCGATGCAAACAAACTTTTTTCTCGTTTTCTATAGTTCCTTATTAGTTTATGCGTGGAGCGTACTATCATATTTCTCTATACTATATTTTGCAGAACCCTTTGGCTGTTTCGCTTTAATGCTTGTAAGTAGTTTGAAGGCAGCTGTTTGTGAAAATGCAAAAGATTGATTGTAATTTTGGGAATGTTAAAACTTTTGTAATTTGTGAATTTAGGAATATGTTTTGTGATGATGGTGCGCGTAATCAAACTTTAATGCTTAATTTTACGCCATAAAACCATTAAAACAGTTATCACATGACGAGAAAACTACATTTATTTTTGCTCACCCTGCTGATGGGCCTGCCTATGGCTGTGCTCGCAGCAGGCACGTCGTGGCAGACGGCCACGACACTGGGCCTTGACGGCTCGGCCAGCGGGACGTTGTCGGAAGACAATACCGAGGCGTGGTATAAGATTGACGTGCCCGAGAACGGCGCGCTGACCATGACCTTCACTCCCAGTGGCGAACTGGACCTGTACTGGTGCAAACTTTACGCCTTGGACGGCGAGAACATCTTGCGCGACCGCGGCGGCAATTGGCCCGGTAAGGATCAGGGCACATTCACGGTGAACGATGTGGCCAAGGGCACCTACTACGTCAGGCTGCAGCGTAACAGCGGCAGCGGCAGCTACACCGTGAGCAACAGCCTTAACCGCACGTCGGCACGCTATGCCAACGACAGCGAACCCAACGACGAGTGGCAGCAGGCCACCAAGACGCTGAGCAACCACGTGACTGCTACCGGACACTTAGGC
>ODAJ011872516.1_pt1 | contig 10093 bp, 8 predicted proteins | sample 1539241 | NCBI WGS metagenome assembly ODAJ01 (sample SAMN02144231, study PRJEB22623) | gut metagenome | biome: sheep rumen | host: Ovis aries | place: New Zealand
CATATGGTGGGCATAAGAAGACTCGAACTTCCAAGGTATTGCTACCACTAGTACCTGAAACTAGCGCGTCTACCAATTCCGCCATATGCCCGACAATTGTAAAGCGTTCCAAATAATAACGCAACACAAATCTTTTTGCAACAAGAAAATCGAACGAAGATATTAAAAAAATTAAATAAATTTATATAAAAATACCATATTTCGCTTGCCCTGATTTTGCGAATTTTGCTAAACTTTCATCAGAGATGAAGAATATCCTGAGTTTTATAATTGCAATCGCAATGTTTTTGTCGCACGCCGACGGGGCTGTGCGCGATGGCAATGCCACACAACGCGGGACCCAGAAGCGAATTTCCACCACACCGATTACAGAACGCGCAACCACTGGTCGCACAAGTGTATTGGTTCCAGTTCGCAACACCGTTAATCGTGCGACGGCACAATCTGTCACAACACGGGCAACATCATCAAACGTTGTGAATCGTGCTGCGACCGTCGGTGCCACACAAAATGTCACTGCGCGTGCTGCAACACCAAAACAAACATTGGTATCTGAAACACGAACCGGCGCGGCGTATGAAACATGTAAATCTGCGTTTTTTACATGCATGGATCAATTTTGCGCATTAAAGAACGACGATTATCGCCGTTGTTCGTGCAGCAAACGCGTTTCCGACATGGAAAAACAACGCAAGGCGCTTACTGATGCCGGCGAAAAACTGACGGTATTTACAGAAAACTTGGACGTGGTTGGATTGACCGCCGCCCAAGCAACCGCCATGCGCACCGCATCCGAAGGCGAAAGCGCACTTTCCACCGACACTTCGGCATCCAAGGCATTATTACAGGCCATTATGAATTCTATTACCGGTGGCGACACAACGGTTGGGGGGAAATATTCTGATCTTAATACAATCAATATGTCATATGATTTAACAACTGCATTTGGAACAGATGCCAATCAAATCGTCGCATCATATAACGGCCAAGATTTATACAGTGCCGTATATCCACAATGCCGCCGTGCCGTTGCCGACGATTGTAATTCTGCATCATTGCAACGCGCGGTAAATGCCTATTTAATGGCCATTGAACAAGATTGCAATACCGTCCAAACCGCTATCGAGGAACGCCGTTCTCAGATGAAATCTGCCATCCGCGAAGGCAGCGCGATGTTGGACTTAGCCCGTGTTGAAAATCGGCGCAACCATAATTCTGATGACATAACAACCTGTATCAACAACGTAGAAGCCGCAATCCTTAGCGAAGAGGTTTGTGGTGCCAATTATCACAAATGCCTTGATAACGGCGAATTTATCGACATTGCAACCGGCGCACCAATAACGGGCATTGTGAAATTTTACGAATTGGGAAATTTGCTGACCTTTACACCTGGAATTGACGCGGCGAACCAACAGTTATCAAAACGTTCCAGCAACAGAATATTTGTGTCAAATTTTGAAAAGCGCACCAAGAAATTTGCAGAACCCGCACTGGACAAATGCACCGAAATAGCCGACGAAGTTTGGTCTGAATATCTGGACAAAGCTATGTTGTCCATATACTATGCCCAGCAATCCAAGGTTTCAGAAATCAAGCAGGGGTGTTTTGATTTCGTGTCGCAATGCTATACCGACAGCGACGGTTCAATTACTGCGGCAATGTCCGAATTGATTGGTTCAGGATTAACAATTTTAACCCCAGATAAAATTGCATTAACAACGCAAATGTGCACAGACTATGTTGAATCATGCAATAATATGTTTGATGGAAACATTGTCGCAGATTATGTCAATAATCGCCAAGATACCGACACATTAACCGCATGTCGCGCCGTTGTAAAACAGTGTTTTGACAAATATGGCGGAACAGGATATGAAAACTTTTATTATCCATACAGCGGCCTGTTTAAAACCGGATCGGCGGGCGATTGGTTTACCCTGTATGATAAAACAAACAACAACGCTTTGAAATCACCGTGCGCAAGACAACTGGCTGAAATTGATGCGTGCAGCGATTTTGTAGAACAGGCATTTGGTGGTTTCGATTATATGTATACTATCAAAAGTACTTCTGCCGATAAAACCGACCAATTATCATTTACATATCTTACAAGTTCGGCACAAGACGCCGTCGCAAGATATGGTATGATTCAAACTGGCACAACCATGCGCAACCGCGTATTACGCCCGACGGGTGTCGCGACCGAGGTTTATAACCAAATCATTGACACGCTTTCTACACAATGTACAAACCTTAATGGCCGTTTTGTAGAACGCCAATTTATCAAAGAAAATATATATGGCGGCAAGGGCAATACAAAAAATATGTGTATGTGGTATCCAAAAAAACCAACCGACAATTCAACTAATACTGAAAATTTATTCGCGGCATATAAAACATTGGCAACGATGTATGGCATATTTACACCAAGTACCTCGGACGAAAACCAACAATCCACCGAAATTATAATTCCAGAAGATTTTATCGGCGAAGATATGTGCCCACGCGATTACAACCTTAATGTAGATACATCATTCTGGGGGGCGTGTTTGTGTTGGGAAAATGGTGCCCGTCGCAGTAAAAATGGGAAAAACGCAACCTGTGTTGCGGAATTGCCGGTGCTGGCCCGTGAAGACACCGTTGATGTCACCGCGCCCACCACCGACCCAGCAACAGGGGAAACAACCGACCCAGCGACAGGGGAAACCACCGACCCAGCGACAGGGGAAACCACCGACCAAACCACAACAGAAACCACGATAACCCACGCCGGCGATTCCGCTTGCTATGCCACTGAATCATCTACGGTTAATTGGTTATTCACATTGGGCGACAGTACCAGTGGATTCTATGATTGGTGTTCGCAAAACTTCAATTCTTATGGTCAGGTATGTCCGTACGGATATGTTCCTGCTGCCCAGTCCTCTGACAGTAAAAATTTCGAATGCACAAAGTCGGACGACAGTGGGGAAACATTTTCTGAAACCGGCACCCAGAAAACTATTTATAAAATTTTACCGGAATCTATTTATCAAAATAATCAATAAAAAACGGCGAATTATCGCCGTTTTTATTGGTTTGTATCATTATTATATTATTTACCAGCCATCAAATCGTTCGCTATTATTTTTGCTGGGGCACCGTCTGCTTTCTGCCAAAGAATGTCCGCCGATGCCAAATATTGCTTCATCTGTTTTCGCGCGGGCTGTTTAATCAATTTATTAAATTCAGTCATAATATTTGCTGCGGTTGCATCTGGCCCCAACAATTCTGAATATACCCCGCGTTTAAGCAAAATATTTACCAAGGATACCCACCGAATCCGTATAACTTGCCGCGCCAACCATACCGTTATTGGATTCATACGATACACTATGATTGCCGGCGTATGAATCATCGCCAATTCCGCAGAAACCGTCCCACTGGCCGCGATAGCAATAAACGCATTTGCATAAACATCATAACGTTCTGCTGCGCCCACCAATTTAACCGGCACGTTCCAATTCTGAACACTTTTTTCAATATATTCACGGGTCGTTTCAACCGTCGGTATAACAAATTCATATGTTGGCGACATCGTATGTATTTGGCGCACAACATCGCAAAAGATGGGCATTAACCGTTTTACTTCGGACATACGGCTGCCGGGGATGATGGCAATTATGTTAGATTTTTCACCATTATATTTTGTGCCAATCAAACCATCTGATATCGGATGTCCAACCGCAATCGTATCAAGACCATATTTAGTGAAATAGGGTACTTCGAAATCAAAAAAGGCATATAATTTATCAAATGTTTTAGCGTATTTTTTTGCGCGTTTCGGCCGCCATGCCCAAACTTGTGGTGCAACAACATGATGAAAACGCAAGCCCGCATCTATAAGTTTTCGGCCGGTCGCTGATTTACGCAACTTGGCAATCACACTGCGCGCAAACCCAGGCGAATCTATGGTAAGCACAAAATCTGGACGCGCCTTGATAATTGCATCAACAGTTTGACGAATTCGACGAGTCAATGTGCGGGCATGGGCGACAACCTCTATCGCGCCCATAACTGCCAAATCAGACATAGGGAACAATGATTTTAACCCAGCACGCGCCATATTTTCGCCACCGATGCCAACAAATGTGACATCCGGCATTTCGCGCATAATACGCGCCCCCAAAACATCGCCAGATACTTCCCCCGCAATAATAAATATTTTAAGGTTCTTATTCTGCATTTTGTGAAGTGCCAATTCCACGTTTCGAACGATTTTCAATAAAGTCTATGGCATCCATAGCATATTTATTGTTTTTAACTTCTTTGCGAACCTTGGCCAGACGTTCAGATACCGTGCCTTCGGTGCCATGGAACACCGCCGAATACACCGCGTGAATTGCGTGCATATCTTCGTTTGTAAAACCATGACGCATTAAACCAACACGATTGATTGTGCGATAAACCGCACGAGGCGCACCCTCATATATAGCATAAGGCAAAATATCATTTGTCACGCCGGTCATACCCGCAATAAACGCATTGCGACCGATGCGCGAAAACTGCAACACCATAACACCGCCAGACAAAATCACGAAATCTTCAATCTCTACATGTCCGGCAACCTGAACCAGGTTAGACATAACTACACTGTTTCCCACCTTGCAATCGTGGCCTACGTGCGCATTAACCATAATCTGACAATCGTCACCGATTTCAGTTCCGTTTGATGCCGGAGTTCCTGAATGAATTGTCACATATTCACGAATACGACAACGTTTTCCGATGCGCAAACCAGTCATAGCGGCTTCATCCTGCCATTTTAAATCTTGGCTCATCACGCCAAGAACGGCGAACGGATACACGATTGTATCGTCCCCAATGGACGTTTTTCCATCGACAATCACGTTAGACATTAATTCCACGCGGTCACCCAATGTGACGTTTGGCCCAATAATACAATTCGGCCCAATTTTACAATCTGCGCCTAAAACAGCACCTTCGTGAATAATCGCAGTTGGATGTATAATACTCATTTTATTACTCTTCTTATGCCTTTATCACATAAAATAATACCCGATAAGACAATAAAATGGTATTAAATAAATATAACGAATTATAACAACGCGCGGATTTCCCGCCAAAAATCAGAGTGGGGGATACATGCCATATACACAATACCAATAGCAGTTATCGCCGGCATTGTGGTCAATATTCCAAACAGCATAATCGTTATCGCAAAAAGCCGATTTCCCAATGTGTCCGGCACATCGTTTGCGTGCCATATAGATAACGCCCCCAACATAAATGTCGCCACAGCTGTTCCCAAAAACACCGGCACAGATTCAGTCATAATAAACAACGCCACCCCCAGCGCAACAACAAACCGAATCATCCACTTTAATTTGACATACGCACTGTCGTGGATACGACCACGTGAATTAATATTACGCACCGCGACAGTCATTGCCGCGACCATCCCAAACGCCATAACAGCCAACAAATGAATCCAAGTCAAATTCCCCAACTGACCAAACCGAAAATATTCCGGTTGCATAAGCATTGCCGTCACTGTTGCGCCGGCTATTAACAGAACCCCCGGCACAGCCGGCATTTCCACGCCCGCACGACGTCCAATAAACAATCCCGCCGCTGCTGCACCAATCTGTAATAATGGTCCCCACCATGCGTGCATATCGGACACCCCCAGCGCAAGCATTACCAACACAATATACACCCAGTTTTCCCGTCGCAAATATTTAATATCACGGGTATATGACCCAATAAATATAGAAGATACAAATATTATCGCCGCAACCATAAATGGCAAAGTTGATGTATCATCACGCAACACGGCATAATTTCCACCGAACAACACAATCCAGCCAACTGTTATAACAACCGTCCATAAAGCCGCACGCATAGTTATATTCCCGCGCGACCAACGAATACTTTCTGCTATTTTGCCACCGAACACCCATATCAACCAATATAATGGCAACGTCAGCAATGCCGACCATAAAAAAGATGGTGCGACCAATGCCGCATTATTAAACGCACTTATTGCACTTTGGACTATAACCGCATCATCAAACATACACTTGCCTTTTTGTTTTGTTAGATTATTATACAGGTATGCCTGAAAAACAAGACATTTTTACTATGCTTGGCGGCCGTGTCCGCTTTTATCGCACCACATACAACCCGACATCTGATGCTGCATGGTTAGCGGCATTTGTTGCGCACGGGAAATATAAATCTGTATTGGATGTTGGCGTTGGAACGGGCGGGGCGGTTTTATGTTTAGTGGCGAATACGGATATTGCATCTATCACCGGCTTGGACACATCCGACGCAATGTTATGCGCATGTAGCAGGAACGCCGAACTTAATGGCAAAAAGATAGAACTTATAAACGCTGACATAATGAATTGGCGAACAAATCGCACCTATGATTTGGTTATAACCAACCCACCGTATTTTCGCGGAACACCAGCGGCACACAACGCCCACCACAACGCCGATTTAGTCAAATGGACAAAACGGTCGGTTGCGCGCGTTCGTCCCCGCGGCACATTTTGCACTATCGTTGATTCAGCCGTGGCATCTGACGTGATTTCAGTATTAAATGGTGTTTGTGGCGACATCGCAATATTTCCATTATTCAGCAAAAAACACACCGCCGAACGCGTTATCATCCGCGCCCGCGTTGGCACACATGGTCCAACGGCAATATATGACGGGTTGCCAATGAATTGTGAAATGGTTTTACGTGATGGCTTGACTATTCGTGATACTTTGGCTACACTGGACACACAATGTTAAGTTTTATTGCAAGATATTTTTCATCCGTTTGGTCACTGATAACGTCGCCATTTCGCGCGTTGTGGCGCGTGATTGCACGTATTTTCCCGCCGCGTGAATTCACGGTTATGGATACACCACGCGGTAATGTTTATACATATCAACAAAGCAGTTTCTGGCGTTTTACCAAATTCGTTGGGAAAATAGGGCTTATTATTTGGGCATCGTGGTCCACCTATGTATTTGTATATCATCGCCCAATGTTGCAGAAACGCACCGCCCAGCTAGAAGAAATGCGTGCCACCCATGATCGCCATATGGCTGATTTGCAAACTTACTTGAATAAGTTTAATGAATTGACCCGCAACCTTAATGTGACGGATGACAAGATTTTACACGCGGAAAAATTAACCGATGCACAAAAAGAAGAATTATTAAATGCCCGCCTTAAAAATTGGGGGGAATTGGACTTTTTACGGACTCGTTTAACAGAAATGTTCACAAACGCGGACTATGCGCCGGAATACACAAAATTGGCGGAATTGTCGGCAGAATATGAAATCACCCGTGCTGAAAACGAAGTTTTGCGCAAACAAAGCGATCAAATCGCCGAAAATGTTCAGCAAATAGCCGACGCGGATTCCAAGATTGTCGAAGCCGTATCCAAGATGACAACCGAAAACGTCGAAGAATTACGCAAAAACCTTAAACGCATAAACGGAACGATTGCGGCATTGGGGCTTAATGAAAAAGAATTAGTTGAACGCGCGAACAAGTTTTCTAATGCCATTGTCGGCGCAGCGTTTAATCCATTGGAAATAGATAAAGATATGGATCCAAAATATCAGAAATTGGCGGACGGATTGGAATTATGGAGTGGCCTGTCCAAAATGTCGCGCATTTTACCACTGGGCGCGCCACTAAGCGATATGCACGTCACATCAAATTATGGCACACGAAAAGACCCATTTACCGGCAAACCGAAAAAACACCGTGGTATTGACTTTGCTGGGAAAATCGGCACCGAACTTATGGCGGTGGCACCAGGGCGGGTTATTTCCGCGGGCGAACGCGTGGGCTATGGTTTAACGGTTGAAATTGATCATGGATTGGGTTTCACCACATTGTATGCACATTTATCCCGAGCAACCGTTGCGCGTGGCGACTGGGTTCGTCCAGGAACAGTTGTAGGATTGGGTGGATCGTCTGGACGTTCGACTGGACCGCACTTGCACTATGAAATAAGGTACAAGGGCGAACCATTTGACCCCAGCAAATTTGTAAAGGAATAGGAGATGTTGGCATTTACAAACGCTAGTGAGAAGCAATCACCGACCGTTATCGGCGCGGGATGCAAAGTGACGGGTGACATAAAAACTGATCACACTGTTCAAATTCACGGACACATTGTCGGTGACATCGTTGCCACAACCGTCGTTATCGGACGGGGTGGGGTGGTCGAAGGCGAAATCATCGCAGACAACCTGTTTTTGCATGGAACACTGGTTGGACCTGCAACCGTCAATAATGCAAATATGTTCAGTGCGGCGCAAATGCGTGGCGAATTGTCATATCGCACATTGAATATTACTGCAAACACTGCGTTGGAATGCAAATTAACGAAACGCAAAGACAAAGAAAAGAAATAGGGCACAACAATGAATAAAACCGTTTCAAAAGTTTATATCGCTGCCGATCATCGTGGGGTGGGGCTGAAACTCTATTTAATTGAAATGTTGAACGCAACGGGGTATATGGTTGTGAATCTGGGGACGGACGACATAAATACGCCGGTCGATTACCCCGATGTTGCGGCAAAATTAGCCGACGCAATGGCAGATGACGAAAAATCACGTGGCATAATTATTTGTGGCACTGGCGCGGGCATTATGATTGCTGCGAATCGCTATCGCCATATTCGCGCATCGCGTTGCGACCGACCAGATCAAGCACGCGACGACCGTTTCCACGACGATATTAATGTTTTGGCATTGGCGGCGGATGATATTGATATTGAAATGGCATTTGTTTGCGTTCAAGCATTTTTGGAAAGCCCATTTGACAGCATCGAACGTCGCATCCGTCGTATTCAAAAGATTTCGTAAATACGCAACAATAAAAAAACCGCCCAAACGGGCGGTTTTTTTATTTTTTGACCACAAAATTAACCAATTTATTCGGCACGACTATTGTTTTTATTATTGTTGCACCGTCCAGTTTGGCACCCACAGCCGCACGCGCCGCCGCGGTTATTTCCGCTTCGGATGCGCCAACCGGCACAACAAAGTCATTTGCGCGTTTGCCGTTTATTGAAACAACAATCGTCATATCGGTTTTTGCCAATTTTGATTCATCATATGTCGGCCAATTTGAAAACGCCAACATTTCCTTATTACCCAATTTTTCCCACATTTCTTCGGTTAAATGCGGTGCAAATGGATTCAAAACCCTTATCAGCGCGACATACGCAGGGCGGGGCATTTTACCGCCACTAAACGCGTTCAGGTATTCCATCATTGCAGAAATCGCCGTATTAAACTTCATCCCGTCAATACGTTCGGTCACGTCGGCAATTAATTGATTCATCAAACGTTCCTGTTCGGCATCCATCACATCATCGGTAATATTGTCTGACAACATTTCCACACGTTTAAGAAATCTTTGCACGCCCGCCAATGCACCATCCGTCCAAACAACATTGTTTTCCCATGGCCCCAGCGACAGCACTGCAACACGCCCCGCATCGGCACCGACACTTTCAACCAAGTCAGCAACCATAAATCCATTGCCGCGTGATTTAGACATTTTATACCCGTCATTGCCCATCAATAAACCTTGGGCGGTGCGACGCGCGTATGGTTCCGGCGTATTAACCAAACCCAAATCATATAACGCGTGATGCCAAAAACGTGAATAAATCAAATGGCGTGTATTGTGTTCGTGCCCACCGTTATAGTGTGTCACCGGCATCCAGTTTTTCATCTGTTCGCGCGAACAAAATGCCTTGTCGTTTTTCGGATCCAGATAACGCAAATAATACCACGACGATCCTGCCCACCCCGGCATAGTGTCTGTTTCGCGTTGCGCCGGCGCACCACATTTTGGACATGTTGTATTTACCCAATCGGTCGCGCGCGCCAATGGACTTTCACCATCTTCGGTTGGCTTGTAATCAGTCATATACGGTTGCAGCAATGGCAACTGGTCATCGGGCACCGGCACCCAGCCACATTTATCACAATGCACCAACGGAATCGGTTCGCCCCAATACATTTGACGCGAAAAGCCCCAATCTTTTAATTTG
>ODAJ011844486.1_pt1 | contig 10092 bp, 7 predicted proteins | sample 1539241 | NCBI WGS metagenome assembly ODAJ01 (sample SAMN02144231, study PRJEB22623) | gut metagenome | biome: sheep rumen | host: Ovis aries | place: New Zealand
CCTGGAATTTTCTGGTAATATTATGAGTAACTACTACAACATGCCGAAACTCCCGACCGAGAACAGCCCGAAGGTGGAAATCTTCGTGGATGACAAGCCGGTGATGGTTCCTGGCGATACGAACCTCCTCGAAGCCCTCAAGGCTGTCGGGATTGAAACTCCCCACGTATGTTACCATCCGTACCTTCCGGTGTCGGGTAACTGCCGCCAGTGCCTGGTGGAACAGGAAGGCCCGCGCGGCCGCATGCTCGTGATTGCGTGCTACACGCCCGTCGCCCCGGGCATGAAGATTTACACGCCGGCATCCAGTGCCCGCGTCAAAAACGCCCGCAAGGCCACGCAGGAATTCATGCTGGTGAACCACCCGCTCGATTGTCCCATCTGCGACAAGGCCGGTGAATGCACCCTGCAAGAGAACTACATGGAAGCGGGTCAGAACGAATCCCGCATGCGCCCCGAATACGGCAAGAACTACCACGGCAATCCGGCCCACCAGTTCATTGACGCGAAGGGCCAGCTCCGTGGCGGCAAGCACGTGGACCTCGGTCCCCGCGTGTTGCTCGATGAAGAACGCTGCGTGCAGTGCGACCGTTGCGTACGCTTCATGCGTAGCATCGCCGGTTCCGAACAGCTTCAGCTCGCCGGCCGTGCCGACCATACCTATATTACTACGTTCCCGGGCGAAAAACTCGATCACGAATACGACCTCTGTGTTACGGACGTTTGCCCCGTGGGTGCCATGACGGCGAAGTATTTCCGTTTCCAGAAGCGCGTGTGGCTGCTTTCCCATACGCCGACCATCTCGATGGACGACTCGCTCGGCGCGAATATCTGGCTTGACCATGCCGACGGCCGCATCTACCGCGTGATGCCGCGTTGCAACCCGGTCGTGAACCGCAGTTGGCTTAGCAATACGAGCCGCCTCGCGTTCCAGCAGTTCGACAAGAACCGTCTCCCGGCGATGGATGTCCACAAGCCGACTTTCGGCAGTGGCAAGATTGCCCTTGTTGCCGGCGGAACCTGCACTATCGAAGACCTCGCCGCTCTCCGCGTGCTCAAGGAATCTCTGGGCGACCGTGCGGAGATTTTTGGCGGTTCGCTCCTCAAGGTCGGTCAGCCCGACGGTATCGCCAAGAGCGGTGACCCGGTGGCGAACCGTGCCGGCATGAAGCTCCTGGGCTTTGCCGACGTTTCGGAATTCATGAAGCGCGCTTCGGAATTCGAGACTCTCGTGACCGTGAATGCGAACCTGTTCGGTGAAGATCCGGCTGCCGCCAAGGCGCTGGAAAAGATCAATACCCGCATAGCCCTTTCTCCGTTCGATGACGAAACCGTCAAGGCGGCGACTATCGCCATTGGCGTGCGTCATTGGAGCGAAGTGCAAGGCACGATGGTGAACAGCTTGAATATTCTGCAGAAGTTGAACGCCTGCCCGGTCTGCCCGGACGAAATCCTGTGGGCTCCGTACGAGGTTGTTTCGCACATGGCCGGAGCCAAGTTCGAGACTGCTGCCGACGCCTTCAAGAAGGCGGGCGAATTTGCACCGGTTCTCTCGGGCCTCACATACGATGCTATCAAGAGTACCGGCAAGCTCCTTGAAGGAGGTGAAGCATAATGGATATTATTGAATCCAAAACCTGGATCGAGTGGGTCATCACGATAGCGAAGTTCGCTTTCTGCTTCGTGCCTGTCCTCTATATCCTTCTTTTGATTCCCATGGAACGCCGTGGTGCCGGGTTCATGCAGGACCGCCAGGGACCGAACCGTTCCTATATCAAGATTCCCTATTTTGGCAAGATCCGCCTGTTCGGCTACGTGCAGAACATGTGCGATGGTACCAAGCTGTTCTTCAAGGAACAGTTCGCTCCGTCCGGAGTGAACAAGATTTTGTTCCGTGTCGCTCCGGCCATTCCGTTCGCCATCGTGTTCCTCAGCCCCTGCGTGATTCCCTGGTTCGGCCCGATGGTATTCGAGTGGGGCGGCCAGACAGTCCGCATCGCCGGTTCTATCGTGGATTCCGACGTGGGCGTGCTCCTGCTGTTCGGCTTCAGCTCCCTTTCCGCTTTCGGTGCGGTGCTTGCCGGTTGGGCATCCAAGTCCAAGTACAGCTTCCTCGGGGCGCTGCGTACGAGCGCAATGACCATCAGTTACGAAGTCTGCCTCGGGCTTTCGCTCATGGGCCTGCTTCTCCTGGTGGGCTCTTTCAACCTGACGGATATCGTGTACTGGCAGGAACATCACGTATGGGGCATTGTCGCCCAGCCTGTGGCGTTCTTCTGCTTCCTTATCGCTAGCATTGCCGAAACGGGCCGTGCCCCGTTCGACGTCGCCGAAGGTGAACCCGAACTCGTTGCCGGTTACCATACCGAATATGGCGCCATGCAGTTCGGTCTCTTCTACATGGGCGAATACAGCCACATCTGCATCAATAGCTTCCTCATCGCGACGCTGTTCCTGGGCGGCTATTCCGTGCCGTTCGTTACGACCGAGACGATGCAGGCCCACATGGGTGGCTCGCTCGCCGTCCTTTGCGGCATCCTCGCTTTCCTCGGCCTCGCTTTCCTCCACATGATTTACCGCTATTCCCGCAAGCTCAAGGCGACGACCCTTTCGAACCGCTTCGAAATCCTGCGTGAATATAGCCTTTACAAGATCGTGGCCTGGGTGGCCGTGGCGGTGTTTGTCATTCTCGGCGTTGCCGCCTGGTTCTTCTACAATCCTGCGAACTTTGTCGTGAACGGCGTTGCCGTGGGTAGCCTCGCAACTGCAATCGGCACGGCGCTCATTCATCTGCTCGTGCTCGTGGTGAAGAGCGTGTTCTTCTGCTGGGTGTGGATTTGGGTCCGCTGGACTCTTCCGCGCTTCCGCTATGACCACGTGATGCACCTGGGCTGGAAGATTATCTTGAACATCGCCCTCATTAACCTCGTGGTGACCGCTGTCATCGCAAAACTCGTAGGGGGTAACTAATGCGCGTTATTAGACAGAGACCCATGAACTGGGTAGAGCGCCTCTACATCTTTGAATGCCTGAGAGGCCTGTTCACAACGATCAAGCACGCGGCTCGCGGCCTATTCCGCTACGAAACCCTTCCGACGATTTCTTATCCGGAAGGCCAGCCGGAGATCCGCAATACCTACCGTGCCAAGCACCGCCTGATGCTGCGCCCCGATGGAACGCCCCGTTGCGTCGCCTGCGGCATGTGCGCTGCGGCTTGCCCTGCCCATTGTATCTTTATCGAGGCGACGCAGAGCGACGATCCGCGTATCGAAAAACGCGTGATGCGTTTCGATATCGACCACTTGACTTGCGTGTTCTGCGGCCTTTGCGTGGAAGCCTGCCCGGTGGATGCGCTTCGCATGGATACCAAGAAGATTTCCTTTATGCACCGTAACCGCGAAGATTTCGTGGCTCACCTGGACGACCTCGTCGAATGGGATCCTAAGGATTATCCGGACGATGAACAGAGCCAGGTGGCTCCGGGCGGTACAAAGAACGCCGAGGCCCGCAAGGTCTGGGGAATGGAGGTGAAGTAATGCTCGCTCTTATTTACTTTATCATTTTGGCTGTAATCGCCCTGGGTGCCGCGGTCTGCGTGTTCCTGAGCCGCCATCCGCTTTATGGCGCCCTTTCCCTGGTGACTTCGATGGTCGCCCTGGCCGGTATTTACGGCCTGGTCGGCAGCCCGTTCCTGGGTGTCATCCAGATTATGGTCTATGCCGGCGCCATCATGATGCTCGTGACGTTCGTCATCATGGTGCTGAACGGTGCCCGCGATTCCAAGACGCCGATGTTCGACAAGGTTTCCTTGTTCGTTCTGCCGGCGGTTCTCTTGCTCGCCGGCGTCGTGGGTTTCGCTTTCGTGCGTGCCCCGCTCGCTTTTGACGCTACGGCGCTTCGCGGTTCCGTAAGCCTCACTTCCGAAACGCTTTTCAATATGGCGCAGGGCGGTCCCGGCTATTTCCTGCTTTTCGAAGTGCTCGGCCTGCTGTTGCTTTCTGCCATGGTTGCCGCAGTGCTCCTGGCCAAGAAGCGTCTTGGAACCGTGGAATCTGAAAATACGGAGGAAAGTCACTAATGGAACTCCAACCAGTCTATATCCAGGTTCTCGCCCTCGCGATTTTCGCTATCGGGCTCTTGACGGCGATCTCGCGCCGTAACCTGTTCTTCGTCCTCATGGGCGTCGAACTTGCCCTGAATGCGGTGAACCTCTCGTTCATTGGCTTTGCGAAGACCTTGCCCGCCGAACAGAGTGTCGCGGGTCAGATTGTTCCGCTGTTCTCCATCGCGGTTGCCGCGGCCGAAGCCTGCGTTGGCTTCGCCATGGTCATCATGCTGTTCCGCAAGAAGGAAAGCGTGGATTCCGATAACTATTCGAATATGAAGGGGTAATCAATGACAAATTTACCGCTTTGGCTTATTCCGCTGTTCCCGCTCGTGGCGACACTTCTCCTGGGAACGATAGCTGTCGTATCTTCGGGGAGCAAGAAGGGCCCTGCCGAAGGTATTGTCGGTGGCCTTGCCGTTATCTTCCCTGCGATGTCCTTTGCCGTGGTCGCGATTCTCGCTTTCGGTATGCCCGAAGCCGGTATCCGCGAAACGCTCTGCAACTGGATAGATATCCCGCTGTTCCGGGCCGATATCGGATTCCTGTTCGACGGACTTTCCCGCATCATGCTCCTGTTCGTGACGGGCATCGGCACGCTTATCGCGATGTACTCCATCGGCTATATGCACGGTGACCGCGGCTTTGCCCGCTTCTTCGCCTACATCAACCTGTTCCTGTTCAGCATGATCGTGCTTGTCCTTTCCGACAGCCTCTTGCTCACGTTCCTCGGTTGGGAAGGCGTGGGCCTCTGCTCCTACTTGCTCATCGGTTTCTGGAACAAGGACCTTGCCAACTGCAAGGCGGCCAACAAGGCTTTCATCGTGAACCGCGTCGGCGATATCGGTTTCTTGCTCGGCATGCTCTGCCTCGTTACCGTGGGCGGCTCCGGCATCCTCAATTACGATGCCCTGGTTGCCTTTGTCGGCATGATTGTGAATGGCGGCCATGTGGACCTCGTTCTGCCGGTGCTTTCGCTGACCTGCATTCTCTTCTTTATCGGTTGCACGGGTAAGTCCGCGCAGATTCCTCTCCTCACCTGGTTGCCCGATGCCATGGCCGGTCCGACGCCGGTGTCTGCGCTTATCCATGCCGCGACCATGGTGACTAGCGGTGTCTACCTGGTGGCCCGTCTTTCGAGCCTGTTCGTCATCTGCCCCGACGTGTTGAATGTCGTTCTTGTCGTGGGCGCCTTGACCGCCTTCTGGGCAGCCTTTGCGGGCCTGTTCCAGAACGATATCAAGAAGGTGCTCGCCTATTCGACAATTTCCCAGCTCGGCTACATGTTCATGGCCGCGGGCGTATCTGCGTTCGATGCCTCGATCTTCCACGTGTTCACCCATGCCTTCTTCAAGGCCTCGCTCTTCCTCGGCGCTGGCGCTGTAATCCATGCGCTGGGCGGTGAACAGGACATGCGCAAGATGGGCGGTCTCATCAAGAAGACTCCGGTTACCGCTTGCGTCATGATCTTCGCGTTCTTCGCGATTATCGGCTTCCCGGGATTTGCCGGTTTCTGGTCCAAGGACTTGATTCTTGAACATATCTATACGGATTGCAACTGGGTCTTCACGGGCACCTGGCTTGCTGATGGCGCTGTTCCCATGAACAAGATCTTCTACGTGGTCGGCCTCTTTACCGCAGTTGTCACTGCCGTGTACATGGGTCGTCTGATTATCATGACGTTCTTCGGCAGCTATCGCGGCAGCAAGGAAAGCGAAGCCCACATTCACGAGGCTCCCGCTGTAATGCTCATCCCGATGATCGTGCTTACGTTCGGTTCCGTTTTCGGCGGTTACCTCTGGGCCGATTCCATCGGCATCACGTTCTTCCGCGACAGCCTTGCGTCTGTGCTCGGTGCCGCCGAGGCGTTCGATCCTGCTGTAAGGCTTTCTCCGGAAATCTTCTTGGATGAATTTGTTCCGCGCACGGGCGCTCACGTGAATCCGGTTATCTTTGCCGCTCTCGGTACTGCCGCTGCGCTTTTGGGCATGTTCATTGCTTGGAAGGGATGGGGCAAGGCCCGTATTCCCGAAGTTCCGAAGGGCGCTTCTTCTGCTCCCGAAGGCTATGCTGCCGGTTGGACCTTCTTGTGGGATTACGTGCATGGCTTCTTCGTGAAGTGCGTGTTCGTGGCCGCCTGGATTTGCGACATGGTTGTGGACAAGATTTTGCAGGCGGTGCAATGGACTGTCGGCGCTATCGTCACGATTCTCGGCGACGGAGCGACGGTTTTCCAGGTTCGCAAGGTTCGCCTGCAGGTTGCGTTTAGCATTTTGGGCGTCGCTGCACTTGTGCTAGTTGTTCTTTTGACTGGAGGGATTGTCTAATGCTTTTGAATCTCCTCGTCTTGGCCCCGTTTGCCGCCGCCGTCCTCATGGTGGCGACCTCCAAGGAAGACCCGAAATCTTCTTCGCGCCTGGCCTTCATTTTCGGACTTGCCTTTGTCGCCCTTTCGGTGAAGCTCATCGTTGCCGGCAACACGGCGACCGATCCTATTGAGTGGTTCCGCATTCCCGGCTGCAAGGGCCCGGTATATTACTACCTGTACAGTCATGGCCTGGGCGCCTGGATGGTGTTCCTTTCCACGGTGCTTTCTCTGGTGGCGCTTGTTTCTGCCAGGGTCACCTCTTGCCAGAACTACCGCAACTTCGCTATCGGCATTTTCGCGCTGATGGGGGCGATGAACGGTACGTTCCTTGCTGCCGATGCCGTGCTGTTCTTCTTCTTCTTCGAAGCGATGGTGATTCCGGCCGCTATCCTGATTGCCGCTTACGGCGGAAAGGAAAAGGCCAAGGCCGCAATGACGTTTGCGATTTATACGCTCGTGGGCTCTGCTCCGATGATGGTCGCGCTGTGGTTCCTGTTGACCAAGGCCGACAATTCGTTGCTGCTTTCGCTTGCTGTAGTGCTGCAGGATCTTCCTGCCGAAACGCAGTTCCTCGTTCTCGCGAGCTTCCTCCTGGCTTTCATCGTGAAGACTCCGATTTTCCCGTTCCACGGCTGGCAGGCGATTACCTACGCCGAAGCTCCAGCTCCGCTTTCTGCAATCCTCACGGGTGCGATGAGCAAGGCGGGCGTGTTCGGATTTATCGCATGGATCCTTCCGATTTTCCCGCTCGAGATGAACCTGGTTTCTGCGATGATGTGGCTCGGCCTCGTTACTGCCGTATATGGCGCATTGATGGCGCTCCGTGCGAACGACGGCAAGAAACTTCTCGCATTTAGCTCCATGAGCCATTTGGGCATTGCCGTTGCGGGCGTGTTCAGCCTTTCCGAGGCGATGCTCCCGGCTGTCCTCGTGCTTCTCGTTGCGCATGGAATCTGCGCCGGTGCACAGTTCTTCTTGATGGGTGTCGCCGAACGTATGGCCGGGACCCGTGAATTGGATAAGCTTGGCGCGCTTTCGGGCAAGGCTCCCGTTTTCGGCACGCTCTTCGGTGCGCTTGGCGTCATGTCGCTCGCTGTTCCGGGAACGGCCGGCTTTGTCGGTGAATTTACCGTACTTCTGTCCCTCTGGGACATGGCCCCGTTTGCAGCGCTTGTCATGGGATTCTCCATGATCCTTTCGGCTGCCTACGTACTCCGCTTTATCCAGAAGGTCATCTTCGGCAAGTCGGAAAACGAATATGCCGCAGGCCCGCGTCTTTCCGGCCTGGAAGGAGCCTCCTTTGGGGTCATGGCCGTATTCCTTCTGGTTGTCGGTTTCCATCCGGCCCTCGTTACGGATTCCCTGCATCTCTTTGATGAAGGTGCCGTTGAACAGATGTCGGATGCCGGCAAGGATGTTCCTGCCGAAATTGACGAAGATATGGACGAAGAAGACGAAGGTCTTCCGCAGGCGATGACTCCCGAAGAAATCGACCAGCTGGATTCTTCTCTCAAGGCGAACGGCTTTAGCGACGAAGAACGCAAGTCGTTGATTACCCAGGTAGTTGGCGCCGAGGCCGCCCTCGCTCTCGAAAGCAGGGTAAAGGCCGGACTTGCCGAATCCCAGGATTCTGCCAAAACAAATGACGAAGCTCTGAACAAGGAGGCTTCCAATGACTAATTTCATCAATCTCTTGCCGATTGCGGTTGTTGCGCTGGGCGCCCTGGTGTCCGTTGCCGCCGAGCCGTTCATCAAGGACGAGAACAAGCACAAGATCCTTCCTTGGGTCGCCGCGTTCTTTGTCGTTGTCGGCATGGCTTCTTTTGCGCTTGTCAATACGGATACGCTCTACAATCTTTACGCGATGGATCCTATCCGTCGTTTGTTGGGCCTTGCCGTCTTGTTCTGCGCGTTCCTCGGCATTGCCGGCCTGCAGTGGACTCTCGGCCACGAAAAGTTCAAGGGCGGCGAATCTTACGGGCTCTTGTTGCTCGCTTCTTGTGGCGCCCTGTTCATGACGCAGGCGACCGATTTCCTTGCCCTCTTCCTGGGCATGGAACTGGCTAGCTTCCCCGTGTATGCTCTCGTGGGCATCCGCCGTCACGAAGAGAATGCCGGTGAAGGCGTGTTCAAGTACTTTGTTTCCGGTTCCATCTTTAGCGCGCTCTACCTCTATGGCGTCGCGCTGATTTACGGTTCGACCGGAACCACGAACTTCTTCAGTGCGATCATTGAAGGCCGTGGCGCGCTCTATGGTGTCGGCATCTTGCTCGTGATTTTCGCTTTGCTCTTCAAGGCTGGCGCCGCTCCGTTCCATTTCTGGGTGGCCGATGTCTACACGGGTGCTTCTGTCGCGGTGACGGGTTTCATGGCTGCGGTCGTGAAGGTGGGCGCCCTTGCGGCTCTCGGTTCTGTGTGGCTTGGTCTTCTGGTGACCAAGGCCGGTACCGCTCCTGCGTGGAATCTCGCTGAGCCGGTGACTATCGCAAGCCAGTCGAACGCCTTGTTCCTGGTGGTCGTGATTGTCTCCCTGCTTTCTATGGTGATTGGCGCTTTCAGCGGCCTTGCACAGAAGTCTATCCGCCGCATCCTGGCGTTCTCTGCCGTGATGAATGCGGGCTTTATCTCGATTGCCTTCTTGCTGCCGAACTACGTGGAATCCGGTTCCGTACAGCTCGGCCCCATGGTCTATTTCTTGGTGACCTATGCGGTTGCCAGCGCCGGCGCCCTCACGGGTGTCGCCTTCTTGGCTGGCCGTGGCGACCGCAACGAGAATCTGGACGATCTCCGTGGCCGTGGCCGCAAGCGTCCGTTTGTCGCTCTCGGTGTTGCCGTTTGCCTTGCAAGCCTTGCCGGTCTTCCGCCGGTTGCAGGGTTCCTTGCAAAGTTTACGCTGTTTACCGGGGCGTTCTCTGCCGGACTCGGGTGGCTTGCCGCAGTGGGCTTCGCGCTTTCGCTCGTCGCCGCTGTCTACTACCTGCGTATCGCGTTCGTGCTGTTCATGCCTGCACCGGAAACCTGCGAATGCAAGTGCTGCTGCTCTTCTAGCGCTCCGTTCAGCTATCTGCTGAAGTTCGGTGTCGCGGTGGCTGCAATAGCCCTTGTCGTCGTGAGCGTCGTGCCGGGTATCGCCCTGCTGTAACATTCAAGGAGCAAAAAGGCTCTTGCAAGAAAAAAAGCTGTTTTCGTTTATACGGTTTGCCATTGGGCAATCGGAATCGTTCGAAGGAAACTTTTCGGACGAGGAATGGAAACAGCTTTATCAGTTCTCTGCACAACAGTCCCTGGTAGGCGTTTTCTATCGGGGCATTTTACGTTTGCCGGCAGAAAAAAGTCCTCCCCGCGAAATCAAGTTGCGATGGTCGTTCCAGGCCGAAACCATCAAGGGCATGAACGCCCTGCAAAATCGCGAGGCTGCGAGGCTCACGGAACTGTTCGGCGCAGAAGGCCGCCGGACTGCCGTCTTGAAGGGGCAGGCCAACGCCCGGCTTTATCCCGATGCGTTTATTAGGCAGCCGGGCGATATCGACCTCTGGGTCGAGGGCGGCCGCCAAGACGTTGAAGAACTGCTTAAGAGGCGCGGCCTTCTAGGTAAGCCGTCTATTTCCAAGCACCATCT